>Ga0228710_1008538_pt1 | contig 14657 bp, 10 predicted proteins | sample MedpolnodulmetaG_FD_177995 | JGI IMG/M metagenome (GOLD analysis project Ga0228710, IMG submission 177995) | Root nodule microbial communities from Medicago polymorpha collected in Santa Monica, California, United States - pink nodules | ecosystem: Host-associated > Plants > Roots > Nodule...
TTACTACCACCAAGAGAAGGTACCTCAAAAGGGACACAAATATCAGAATGAACAACCTGTAGTGCTTCACTTGCTCTTTTAGGTGCATCAGATACAAATGGTAACCTACTTTGATTGCTCTTCACACATATTTCACATATGGGTTTCTTGACATTCAACTTTGGTAAACCATACACTAAATCTTTAGAATTCAATTCACTAAGACTTCTAAAATTTAGGTGGCCATACCTCAAATACCATAATGCTTCAGCATCTTCACTGATAGTTGCAGACATGCACATCCTCTTATCACTTGATATGTTGCATCTATAGGTTCTATTTTTAGACAAAGCAGATTTTAACACCAAATTCTTTCTTGCATCAAACAGTTTCGATGATTCACCCTCCATTGATACTGAGAACCCTTTCTCCACTAATTGACCTATGCTCATCAGATTACACTTCATTTTTGGAACATAGAACACATCTTCAATTATGACCTTACAACCAAAATTGCTCCTCATCACTATATTACCACTACCTTCTGATGCAAGTTTCCTGTTGTCAGCCAGTTTGATACTAGTTTTCTTGCTAGCATCAAAATTTATTAACCATTCTCTATGAGCTGTCATATGATTAGAACACCCAGAACCAAGATACCACTCTTCACCTTTCATCTTATCATCATATGTAGCAGCCATTAACAACACTGCATCAGAATCACCTTCATGAGCAATATTGGCTTCCTCAATTTTCTGATCTTTCTTGAACCAACATTCATCAGCAAAATATCCAAACTTGTCACAATTATAACACTGAACCTTACTCTTGTCAAAATCCTTCTTGTTCTGATTTTTGCCAAAACTTCCTCTTTTAGAAGATTCGGTTTTGTTCTCAACTTTGGATCTTGCATTATTGGACCAGTTTTTTTTACCCTTCCCTTTCTTGAAGTTCTTATAATTTTCCTCTTCTTGGTTGTTTGAACCTGAAGAGCTTGCTGAACTGATCTTTCAGAACTTCTATCAATTACCACCAGTTCATGTGCTTCAAGAGAACTCTGCAATTCTTCAATCTTCACAGCCTTAACATCTTTTGCTTCTTGGATTGCTACTACTATGAAATCAAATTTTTGACTTAAAGATCTCAAGACTTTTTTAACTACCATTTGATCTGAGATGTTTTCACCACAATTCTTCATCAAATTCACAATTTCAATCATATTTGAGAAGTAATCACTCACTTTCTGGTCTTCTTCCATCTGCATCATCCCATACTTCCTTCTATATGATTGCAATTTGACTTGTTTCACTTTTTCTCCCCCATTGTGATAATTCTCAAGAATGTCCCATGCTTCTTTGGATCTTGTTGCTTTGGCTATCTTCTCAAAGTGCTGATTATCAACATTTTGTTGAATGTAGAACAGTGCCTTGCAATCCTTCTTCTTGTTTTTTTTTTAAAGCAGCTCTCTGCACATCAGTAGCATTTGCAGGAGGTTCTTCAAACCCATTCTGCACAAGATCACTCACATCTTGCGCGCCAAACAATGATCTCATCAAAGCAGACCATCGTTCCCAGTTCTTGCCATCAAGAACCAAAATATTTGATCCAAAACCGTTAGTGTTCATCTTGCTAAATCTCAAGAAATCAGAGAAATCAATACACACACCTCACTCAGTGGTTCCCAATGATGATTCCCCTCACTTTTCACTCGTGTTTCCCTAAGATTCAACCCAGGCTCTCTATACCAATTGTTAGAACAATCACTTTGTTCAATGCAGCAGAAGTGCTTATGAAAATAAGCTGTTTTTGTGAGCAAGATGAAAATAACAGAAAGTTTGTTAAGAGAAGAGAGCATGATGGAGATAGTTATTGTGTAATCTGAATTTGATTCATTAGTTATGATGTTCACAATTACAAAGCCTTTTATAGGCAAAATGGTTACTTGCTTCCTATGCAAGTAAGCTCTCTAACTAATAGGAAAAATTAACACAAACTTAACCCAATTAGTTACATTGCAGTTATTACTAATACACTAATAACTTAAATTATAGTACAATTTATGGAACTTCGTTTGTGTCTGTTTCTACTTTTGTCGTCAATAGACTGTGTCGTATTTGGTATTTAGTGTAGAAACTTTAGATTCATTTCTATCTTTACTATCAAGGATGTCATTCGGTGCTTAAATTTTCAAACGATTTCAAAGTTCAACGAGGTTTAATATGTGAATCAATTAGCTTTGATTATATTTTTTTTGGGAGAGGAGAAATATATTTTGAATATAAAATTATGAATTTTACAATTAAACTCGTTGTGTATTTCATAAATATTATTGTCGATGAAATTTGATCCAAGTGACCGTTTAGTAATCTGAGTTGTACAATCTGAGAGCTAGGTGGGCACTCACTGCTAATGGATAAGTGTAGTCTCTAGATATTCTTAGGTTTTGAATTATGTCTTATTTTTCTAGGATAGTTTTAGAATATTGTATTTTCCCCCTCTAGTCTAGTACTAAATCCCACCTTGCATATGGCATATTTTGCAAGTATCAAATATTTGCTAAGTTTCATTTTTCAAAGCTCTTTTGGTGAAAATCCTTTTTTGTTTAGTCGCGGGTCATACGTGTTTTTTCAACTCTTTAAAAACTATTTTTATGAGTTTGAATCAATTTGAAAGTCATAAGTCATAACTTACTGCTTGAATTGATTCACACAAGTTAGAGAGTTTTTAGCCATTTTTCAATCGATTCAAAAATGGAAAGAAGTTTGTCGAATCGATTCACTACTCATGGAGTTCATCTAAATTGATTTGATTTTCATCTGAATCGACTCAATCTTCAAGCGTTCTCCATATTCAGTTTTACACATCTGGATCGATTCAACATAAGTGTGAATCGAGTAAGACAATGTTTTTTTTCTCTAAATACTAGGTTTCGTTTGCACTAAGATTCTCAAACTATAAACATAACATTTCCTCTTTTTTTTTTTTCCATCTAAATGCATAAATCATTCATTATTTTTCTCTCTCATTACTCATAGGGACAATTGTAGGTTGTGCAATGGTTTGATTCTTTCAAGGAATTTGAGTGCTCAAAATTCGAAAGGACGGAATAAGGCTATATTTTGTCCTCTACAAGCTAGGGATCATTGTAACGCCCTATTGATTTATTTATCCCTCACTAATTTTGCTTTTTCTAGTAGTGATAAAATAGAGTTGCGTCATCGACGGAGACAGTTAAGACTATTGAAAAGAGTGCATGCTCATGCACGTTCAATCGTCTGACATGTAAGTTTGGAATGTCGGAGTCAACGGATAGTTTCAACCGCAAGTAATTTTTGATGGCGTGTCGTTCAGAACAAAAGGCAAGCCTATTGGACTCGACTCTCGAGGATATCAAGAAATTCCAATACGATTTGAAGGAGAGTACCATACTAATTTTTGCTTTAGTCGAGAATTAATATCACTCGGTTTCACATTGTAAAATGGATAAATATCAACTATTTCAAGTGATTAATTTGTTAAATGTATCTTCAAGATATTGTAGGAACATTAAGTTCTAAAATATTCAATCACGTGTTATAAGCTTCAAATAATCTAATAAATAATTTAAGATAGATCAAATTATATTGCAATGAGTAAAGAGAAAGTACGCAGAAAAAACCATATTTATAGAAGTTCCCTCAATCATCCTCGTTAAATGTTGAAAACGCTTAGAAGAGTAAACTATAGAGGTTTATTGAATTTACAAATCAACTCGATCCTAAATCTTTTACGCTAAGTAATCACTCCAAAGCCTCCAATCTTCAAACCTCCTTGAAATTTGATAATCCCAACGTCATCGAATCTCGAGCTTTCATGCAATCCTTCGATCTTCTTACCTAATAAATCTTCTTTGTTATAGTTGACAATAAAAAAAATTGTCTTGTTAACGAGTGCTCCGGGGCACTCTTTAAGCATTCTAATTCAAAAAATTATCCACTAAAAAAGTCAATTGTTTTAATTTTCAATGCATTAAATACAATAATTCTCATAAAAATTTACTATTTAAAAATCTTAGAGTGTCCAGGGGGCACTCGTTAATATTTTCCTAAAATAAAATACAGTTTAAAAACTGTAAATTCTTTAAATAATTAATATATGAGTATAAGGAAAGTTAAATGAACTTAGGGTTTGGTAGTTTAATTATTTTGAGTCTAAGAATAAAGAGTTGAATGTCTTGGGATCAAATTCGGACAACGAATAAAATTAAATATAAATCTTACAAACCAACTATTATTTCTTCCGTCTCAAAATAACATAGTCATTTTTAAAAAAATTAATTGTCCCGAAATAACTAATCTATATCACTTTTCAATACAATATTAATTACTTTCTTTCATCATTCTCAATTAATATATTCTATTTTGCATTTATGATAATGGTAAATGCATCAATACTTGACAAAAGTATTTAAATATTTTTTTTCTCTCTTTTACATACATATTTTAAATTTGTGTGAAATGATCAAATAACTCACTTAATTATTTAAGACGAAAGGAGTAACATTTGTCTTTAAAAAAAAGTATCTTAAAAAAAGAAAAAGCATTGTTAAATAAATTAAAGCCAGGTCAAGATTCAAACATGGTGTTTGATACAATCAATAGATTACAAATTTATTTGTTTATGCTTTGAGTCATTGAATGATTAATCATTGAGTTTCTTTGATTTTACTTGGTGTGTGTTTGATTTTCGAGTGGTGAGGACGGATTTTGATAAGAGTATTATAACCGAATCGATTTTAATTACAATTGAGTTGAATGTGTAACAGTTTGCCATCATTATAAATGGGAAACCCACCAAATCTTTTAACCCTCAACGTGGTCTTAGGCAGGGGGACCCCCCTTACCTGTTTCTGTTATGTTCAGACGTTTTATCTGGTCTCATTTCTAAGGCTCAGGAAAATAACATTATCCATGGCATCAAAGTGGCAAAGAAGGCCCCTACGATCTCTCACCTACTTTTTGCTAATGATAGTCTCATCTTTTGTAAAGCAAATTACCAGGAAGCACAAGCCATAAAGGACATCATAAGTAATTATGAATCTGCCTCTGGCCAGAAGGTTAATTTTGATAAATCAGAAATCATACTCAGTAGAAAAGTTCAGACCACTACTCAAGATAGAATTCTGCCGACTCTTAATATGAAAAGAATGGATCATTTCTCTAAATATTCTGGCCTGCCTACCCATCTGGGCAGATCAAAACGCCAGGTTTTCACCTTCATTCATGACAAAATCCTTAATAAGCTAAAAAGTTGGAAGGAAAAGAACCTATCATTTGCTAGTAGAGGGACCCTAATCAAAGCAGTTGCCCAGGCAATTCCTACTTACGTTATGAGTGGATTCCTTCTTCGAAAAAAATTATGTACCACTCTTGAGCGTATTATTTGTGATTTATGGTGGGGTAGCAGTCAAGACCATAAGAAAACTCATTGGATTAGCTAGTCAAAGCTTTGCAAAGCAAAAAGAGGGGGTAGGATGGGGTTTAGAGATTTAAGGGCTTTCGATATGGCCCTCTTAGCCAAACAATGCTGGAGGATTCAAACTAAACAGGACTCTCTTATGGCAAAAGTCCTTAAATCTAAGTATTTCCCAAACCACTCTCTCTGGGATGCCAAACAAAAACAGGGAACCAGTTACTCTTGGCGTAGCATTCTACACTCAAGATGGGTAAAAAAGGTAGTTTTTGGTCAGTGGGCAATGGAAACCAAATTAATATCTAGGAAGACCATTGGCTCCCAAATCAAAATGGTTTTAAAGTTCTAAGTAAAAAGCCTAACAACAATGCCCCCATCAAAGTCAGCAATCTCATTGATAAAACTACAAATAACTGGAAGGAACCTATAATCCACAATTTGTTCCTTCCCTTTGAAGCTCTTCAGACCAAGCAGATTCTTATAACGGACACTAATGAAGAAGATGAGCTAGTTTGGGCTAGTTCCCAAGATGGGAATTACTCAGTAAAGATAGGCTATTATGCTATAAAAAACTGGGAGGATCAATCAAAGAATAACCCTGACAGATCCTCCACCCAATCTGACAAACTCTTGCAGAATTTATGGAACTTGAATATTCCACCGAAACAAATTCATCTAGTATGGAGGATCATGAACAATGGTTTACCTGTTAAATCAAATCTCTTCAAGCGTAGAATCAGCAGAGATCCCCTTTACCCAGATGCAACTCCCAGATTGAATCTATAGCTCACACGTTTATGGAATGCGACTGGTCCCAAAGAGTTTGGTTTGCATCTCCTTTAACCCTTAAATTTCAAAATTTGGAGAACTTTGATTTCATAAACTGGTTATCTAAAAACATGCATAAGGAAAATTTGAGAGCTATGGAACTCACTGCGTCCATTTTATATGGTATTTGGAAAGCCACAAACGGTTTAGTTTTTGAAGACAAAAATTTACCGATTCATGAAGTCCTTACCAGATCGATTCAAGCAACAAACAACTATCAAGTTCAGAATCAAAAGCTTCATCACCGTCCAAGCTCAACTGTTCCTAGCTTGATCTGTCGCGACATTAGTTGGTCTCCTCCGCCGAAATCATCCCTGAAGCTCAACGTGGATGCTCACCGTAAAGGTGATGCCCATTGGGGTTTAGGATTTGTCCTCCGGCGTAGTGATGGTCGGCCCGTCGTGGTGGCAACTAAGACGGTGGAAGCTCCGGACGACCCATGCATGGCTGAAGCGTTGGGTGTTAAGTTTGCTCTAGATTGGATCGAAGTAAATGGTTGGAGATCTGTGACCATTGAATCAGATGCAAAGAAGATCGTAGATGGAATCAACAAGCTCAGCTTCTCGCGAAAATATTGGGGGCGTATTGGTAGATGTTGTTTGAAGAAGATGAGAAGTCTTCACAATGTCTCTCTAAACTGATTTTGTAGAAATAGAAATTGGGCCGCTCATGGCACAGCCAAATGGGCTGAGATTGAGCCCAATAGGGATTGGATCTGTAATTTCCCCACCTCCATTTTTACTCATATCCAAAAAGATATGAGCTTTTCTCCCTTATTATAATAGAATCCTTTTTTGAGTAAAAAAAAAAAAAACACCTCGGGTGCACTCCTACTTTGAAGGTTGTTTAGGTATTTTTTAAATTTTTTGTGGCTCAAATAGTTTATATATCTTCTTCACTTTTTTCTTTGTAGAATATATCTTCTTCACCATTTTTTTTTTTGGTACAAATCTTCTTCACTTTATTATTAGTACTTCTTTGGAAATCATTCATATTTATTTTATTTGAGTAGTTTATAAATAGCATTTCCTGTTGATAGTAGTTTTTTTTTTCTTCAGACTAACCCTGGTTAATTATTTCTTTTCTCTCAAACAATGTTTTTCACTTGGAAAATTCTTTCATGGTTAGAACCCCAAATGAAAAACATTTGGACACACTCATATCAAATGAAAAAACCAAAACAAAAATAATATAATCACATCAATCAACATCATTTAATTTTATTCTTATTTAATTTTTTTTATTTGATATAAGTATGCTCATGAAAAAATTAAAACAAAAATAATATAATCACATCAATCAACATCATTTAATTTTATTCTTATTTAATTTTTTTTTATTTGATATAAGTATGCTCAAATGTTCTTCGTTTTAGGATTTGTGTCCACGGAAGAGTTTATTTTTACTTTATCCTTGTAACTTTGTTTTACTTGGACTTGATTTGGGTTTAGATTTCAGTAAAAACAAAAATGTGTACAAATTTGTTTCTATTTCTAACACACATTCTAGAAAGGCGACAATGTGTGTACTCTTTGTCCCTCCCCAATAGGCAATAGGTAGCTGCAAAACCAAGATGGATAGTTTCAAGAAAAGAGAGTGGGTGGCTGCAAAGAGCATGAGCTAGAAAGCAGCAGCAGAGTGAACATGCACAGCCAGGGCAAAGTGGCAGAAGAAGCTTTCGTTTCGTCTTGTAACAGATGCAGAGGCATTAAATGTGCGTCTTTTCATTTTTTTAGATTACAATCATTAATAAGATTACATTAGATATTACTATATAGATATTCACCTATGCCAAAAATGTTATGCAAAAATCATATGCACACATTAGTTATAAAAACAAGTTTAAATATGTTATTAGCTCTATAAATATATTAAATTTTTGTTTTAATTCTTTTAAAATCTTCCTTCAACTTTTAATTCTTATAAAATTTTCAATCATTAATTTTGGTCCATATTTTTAAGTAAATTTTTATATATTTTAATAATATTGTGTAGAAATATGTAGAATATTGTAAAAACAATTCCTAAAAAATATTAATTTTCTTTTAACAAAACACAAATTAAATATGAATTTTTAACCGTAAAAAATATAAAAATTCATATTAAACTCTTGTTAAAAATTTCAAATTTTTTTTGGTTGAGCTTTTTACAATATTATCAATTTTTCTGCAAAATTTTAATCAAACATATGATTTCTAGATATGAGTTTACTTTAAAGGAGGGATAAAAAATGAAGATGAATTTTTTAGGAAAATTTTAACTATGCATACATATTGATATTCGTTGCTATTTATACGTCAAAACATCTTAAAATTACACAACTTGAAAACGAATAAAAACAAAATGCTAATTTGTTTTCCTTTCCACCTAAAGAATGTTTGTTAGTTATCCTTGTGTCCACTTACGTATTAGGGTCACACACATATTTTCCGAGCTGCGATACGGAAAACACATTATCCATATTTCATATTTGATCCCCTCAAAACAAAAACAAAAAAAATTCATATTTGACATAACTAACAGTAATGCAATCACTAGTCACCAAAATCAATTCGTTGAAAAATAGGTTTACATAATAGATAGATAGATGGATGAATTGTATGAATATGTGGGGACTCATCGTGAGACCGTCCTAGAATAATAAACAAAAGGAGGACACAACATACTTAAAAGAAGGGCATATACCGCGAGGCAATTCTATCGATTTAGTACAATCAAAAGAATCAAATATCTTTTGATTTAGCTCAAAAGAAATTGTGAAGTTATGCTTAACTGTACAAAATAAAATATTGCGTATCATCACCTTATTCATAAGTCAAAACAAAACTGAATATTAACACGAAAACACACAAACCTTAACTGTACAATTAACAAACACAACTCAAAGATTTCACAGAAATACCAGGGAAACAGTACAATTTACAATAATAGTCAGGGTGATGATAGAAATCACGACATTACCATATGTGAATAAAGCAAATTCTTAAACCCATGTTTCGAATTCACCCCAGATTGTATCATGGCATAAGACAACCTCAACAATTCTAGGGAGAGAATGAAAACACGGGTAGCTTCAGACAAGACCCTGATCCACATGAACCCTAATTAACCCTCGCAAATTAACCCTAATTACCACATGAAACCCAAGTCACAATTAAACCCCACAAGCTAGAGAATACCGAGTAGAAACTGTTGCATTCTAGTTAATCCTAATTAGCTAAAGACAGTAACAATCTAGAGTACTTCAGACAACACCAACATTTTGGTGTTTCATTGGTTTTAGAAAGAAATGTGAGTTCATATGTTTCTTCTTGTGAATGGCAATCCCCTTACATGTATTCCAATAGAGATTCCAGTCATTCTACGATTGAAACCATCACGCCCTGCTGAGAATAGAATCGGTAAAAAATTTGGGCTCTTGCATCGGAATACTTTTTGGGAGAAAATCCTAATCAAAGTTTCTTTGCCCTGCATATAAAAACGGACACAAATAACCAAAAATGACAGTATTGTTATGTTATAAGTTAATTATAAGCTGTGCTAATAGTGGCATCCTTCTTATAAGTCATTTGAGGAAAATAATTTATCCCAAATTATCCTTCATAACCAAACAATTTTTCTATATCATTTATACTATTTTTATTTTATTTTTCAATTTTTAATTTATCTTTCTTCATAATATTATTGATGATAGGTAATCTAGTAAATTTACTTTTTTCATTTTAAAATCAACTAACTAATTCTCATCATTTGATCATGGTCTAGTTGATTTAAAGACTAAATTTGATCGTTTATTTATTTATTTTAAAATCATATGAAATGTTCAAAATGAATTTTGTTTTAGTGACAAAATGAATTATAATTTGTGACAGAAGAGTAGCACAACATTAAGACTAAAATCTTGGATCTTTCAAAAAAACAAAAAGACTAAAATCTTGGTTTAATCTAGAAGTATCATTAACTTGCTCTTACAATTTTTTTTTTTTGTAATGGCTTGCTCTTACAACTATTTTAAAAAGTACAAATAACATTAAACAATTAAATATGAGAAATGATATTTGAACATCTATATTGTAATAACTTTCTCTTTCATACTCACATTATTTTTTACTTTCTATTGCTTTGATTTTCGTACAAATACCTATTTTTCTTTGTCAACCATTTGATTGTTAAAATATCACCCCTCATTAAATATTTCATTAAAATAAAATTAATATCAGAGTTGACACAGTGAAAAGGAATAAATATTCATGAAACGAGAACAAAATTAAATAACAAACTAACTTGATGTTTAGCAGCATTTATTTCACAGATCTTTGGATTCTGTCTGACATTCCATGCAAATCCTTGAAACTGTTTATAGAACTTGAAAGCAGCAGCAGGTGTTGTAAAGTTCACAAATGCATAACCTAAATTAGAAATTTTTCTTCCATAAGCATGCTTCCTAAAAAACCAACAATAAAAACAATAAATCAACAATTTATTCAAAAGACAAAATACATATAAAAAAATTAAAAAAGGAAAGCAAAAAAACTGAAAGAGTTCTTGAATGTTCATTTACATGTAATCCATCGGCAAATAAACGATATCAAACTTGGACCAATCCTCAGGATCAGCGTTCTTGTTGATTTCAAAGCAATGTTCATCAAGAATCATCAACAAATTATCAAACCTGAAATTTTTCAAAACAAAATTGAGATCAAAATTACTGTAAAAAAAGCATTAAATTCACTGTTTAAAAAGATGAATAGTTAATTACCTAAACTGATTAGGGATGTTTCGAATCATTACAGTGGTAATGTGTAATATTTCAGCTTCTTCAATACTTTCTGGAAATGGAATAACAGTTCCAACACGATGATGAGTACTTTTAGTAGTTTTCTGTTGAATCTGAGTTCGTTTGGGAACGTAAACCATTCTTGATTGAATCTTAGGCATTGGAACAACTAGGTTTTGTGGAAAAAATGGTTGAGCATTTGGATTAAGATGAGAAATGCGTCGTTGCATTGTGGAAATGGAAGGGGTTTTGGTGAGATAGTTGTTTTGGTGGAAAGAAGGTGGAGTCATTATATTGTTATTTTGTGAGGGAAGTGAGAGAAAGTGAAGAAGCAAAAGGTGATTATAGAAGGACTGTGGCTGCGTGCGGTGCATTGGCGTACAAGAAGAAAGAAAGTGTGTTGAGTTAGAGACTAGAGTTTTGGGATTTGGATATATCACATCTGTTCTCATGATTAAGCACAACCTACAACAATCAAACTTTTAGCCCACCTATTGGTAGTTCTCATTTTAGAACAATATTTTATCCTTCTCTAACTAACCGACTCATTTCACTTTTCAATACAATATTAATTACTCTCTCCGTTTCATAAAAGATAACCTATTTGAAAATGTGCAATTTTGACCTAACTTACTTTGACCATATTTTTCTATTAATTTACAAAGATAAATAATATCATATAAGATGTCGTTAGATTTGTCTCGATGATTATTTTCAAAATATCAAATTTTTCATAATTTTTCTAATATATTATTCAAGATATTTAAGCTCAAAATTAGGCATTGACATGCGTAATAAGGTCAAATATTATGGGACGAAGAGATTACTTTTTTCCCTTTATAACTCTAATTAATACTACTTTCATCGTTTTCAATTCAATATATTCCACTTTACATTTATGATAGTGGAGAATGCACCAATACCTAACAAGTGCACTTAAAACTATTTTTCTCTCTCAGTCATTTATACATTTTTCTTAATACGTGTGAAATGAACTTTTGGGTCAGTTAATCCGGGACGGAGAGAGTATTTTACAAATGTAAAATTCATAATAGGTGAAAACTAGTTATTTAAATAAGGGTTTTGTTATCTAGTGCCCAATGACACTAGTTAAAGAAAGAAAAAAAGAAATATTTACATTGAAAACACAATTTTTTACACTATTTAAATTTTGATTACATGAGTTTCAAAATACTATTACTATATTTGGTTTTCTTAACTATTGTTCAGGGCACCGATTAAGATTTTCCTTTAAATAAAAGGAAAAATTATTTAAATGAGTGATTCAATTAGTTATTTATAATAGGTGAAAAAGTTAGTTATTTAAATAAAATGATTTGGAGTCAATTTGATTTGGAGTCGGTTAGTGATTCAATTTGATTTGGGTTTAGATTTTAGTAAAAACAATCTCGGTATCTTTGTTTTACTAGGATTTGATTTGGGTTTAGATTTTGGTAAAAACAAAAAACAATGTACAAATTTGTTTCTAACACACATTCTGCCAAAACGACAATGTGTGGACTCTTTGTATCTCCCCAATAGGCAATAGCTAGCTGCTAAACCAAAGTGGATAGTTTCAAGAAAAGAGAGTGGGTGGCTGCAAAAAGCATGAGTTAGCAAGCAGCGGCAGAGTGAGCATGCACCGGCAGAGTGGCAGAAGAAGCTTTCGTTTCGTCTTGTAACAGATGCAGGCATTAAATGTGTGTCTTTTCATTTTTTAGAGTACAATCATTACTATGATTTTTTAAAGAAATTACTAAGATTATTTATTAGAAATAAAAATAAAAATCATTACTAAGATTACATTAGATATATATAGATATTCATCGATACTAAAAATGTTATGCAAGAATCATACGCCCACGCATAACGCATTAGTTATAGAAACAATTTTACCTATTTTAACCAAACTACACAATTTTTACTCAATATTTTCTGGTAGTGATTTTAACAGTTAAATGGATTATTTTTGTAAAAAAGAATTCTATCATTTATAATTATAATAATGATAACAAAATCTTATATTTTTTTGGGTTACATGAGGAAAGGAAGAGAAAAAGGAAGATAAAACCAAAGTAAACTAAGTCCTTGGAAAAGACATCTTTATAGTATCACCAAGTAAAGTCGATGATATACACGAAAAAGGTTCATTAAAAATAATAAAATGATCTAAATTGATAGCTCCTATCTTAGTGAGAATATCAACACAAAAATTCTGCTTTCGAAGGATATGATAAATAGAAATTGATCAATCCTTAGCAAGATACCCTCGAACTAAGGAATTCTAAGAAACTTGCATAGTGATGGAACCTTGTAGTCTCCTTCATTACGAACTACACCATATGAAGAGAGTCAGAGTAACATATGAGCTTTCTATATCCTGCCTACTAACACAACTTTACACCAACTTAATAGAACTTGAATATCAACATGTTCGATAATCGTACGAAAAACAGAAAATACGCTCCCTTCTCTCTCTTGCTCACAACACAGATCCAGTCTTTCTTCTCCGATCCCCTCCAAATCCAAACCCGTTTTCAAAGATGTAGCCTTTAGCAGTTGGTGGTGTACTGGGTCCTCACGTTTGCACCACCTTTCAAGTCATCGACGTCGTTTTGTTGGACCTTCAGCTCCGGTGGTGGTCGCTCTTCCTCCCGTCGTTGTTCCTTTGCTTCGTCGTCGTTACAAGAGGCGGCGATGGTGGGTGTCGGAGCCGTGGGTTTGTTTGGTTGCTGGTCTTGTCAGATCCAATTCCGATTGGGTCATATGTTTCATGACCTCAAGTTGATCCTTCCATTGGTGGTTCTCGTTCATTCACTCGACGTCGGTGGTGGTTTTTTTTTCTTTTTTCTGTTAGTTTGGTTCTAGTGGTGTCCAAGGTTTTGGCCTTATTCAGTTCTATTTCTATGGTGAGGAGGTTTGTTGGTGATGATGGGGTGGTGTTGGTGAGGAGGTTGTTTTGGTGGTGATGGGGGTGGTGATGTAGTGGTGTCCCGTCAGATCCGCCGTGATGGGGGTGGCGGTTTAGGTTGTATGGTCGTGGTGATGCGGTGTGAGGAGGACACAAGATACGGATCCGGGAAGTGCTGTTAAGATCAATCGTTTCGCTCTACCATTGGTTCTTTTATACTCCATCGATTACCGCCTTCTCCTTGTTACTAGTGGCCGCTTTTTATGATCTGGGTTGTTTCCGCTTCAAACCGGCGTCACTGCCCGTGTTTTGTTGTAGGGTTTCGTCTCCCTCTCGATCTGTGATTATGTTGCTGCTTGTTTCTTGGTGGGGCTGTTTTGGCGACATAATAATCCAGTGGTGATGGTGTTGCAAGGTGGTGATGCAGTGGTGGTGTGATGAGCAAAACCGCAAGTGCACGGTTTTACCGAAGTAGTAGAAATAGAGTATCGTTCCGTCAGGGAGTTATGAATTTAATTAATTTTTAACAATGATTAGAATGAAAGTTTTAGAAGTTATAAAGTTTGGATTTTTGTTTTGAAATAAAATAAAAATAATAATAAAAAGGTGCCTTGAGATTATTGGTTCATCATAATAACAAATCCTTCACAAACAAACCCTAAACCATAACTTTATATTCGACCTACTTTCTAAAGACAAGTTTCTCTTTAG
>Ga0228710_1008539_pt1 | contig 14656 bp, 8 predicted proteins | sample MedpolnodulmetaG_FD_177995 | JGI IMG/M metagenome (GOLD analysis project Ga0228710, IMG submission 177995) | Root nodule microbial communities from Medicago polymorpha collected in Santa Monica, California, United States - pink nodules | ecosystem: Host-associated > Plants > Roots > Nodule...
GGGGGGGAAGCTAAACCAGTGGTGCAAGGTGACGGGGAGGAAGGGGAGAGGGGAAGGAGAAATAGATGATGGGGGAAATGGACTGAGGTAAGGTATGTTTCTTGTCTAAGGCGAAAGAGATCTTGATGGTCAACCTTGCACCCAAACAAACCAGCATGACACTTAGACCAACCACACTTCTTTGCAGTGTGTTGTCATCTCCATTGATCGTTCATACAATCCCTAAGTTACCAAAGTAGCTTTTTTTTATGAAAGGCCAATGATGAAAACCCATTGTTGTAGAAGGAAGAGGAGGAGTGGGGGAGAGAGTGTGAGATGATGGTGTAGGAAATAGTGAAGATTTGAAGCCTATTTATAGGGGAAATCATGCATAGAGTGTATATACACTTAATGATGGGTCAAAAAACGTGTTTCAAAGGGGTTTTACCAACCATTAATGTTGGTAAAAAACTTTGAAAACGTGTTTTATGTGGTGCAGACCACTGACCAAAACACTAACTTGGATTGGATTATATAATTTGAATTCCTACCTATGACTTTCAAATTATATAATCTAAATTTATTTGATACTAGGTTAAATTTTATGTGGTGCAGACCACTGACTAAAACACTAAATTTTTGTCATTGTGCTGAAGATCTTTCTCATGCGGTCGCAAATAGACAACTTTCTATCTGACTGCATAATGAAGATCTTCAACATGCTGTCAAAAATATACAGATAGATAAATAGATACAAAGAGGTTCTAAATCTTTATTTGAATACCAAGAGGTTGCTATGAAGCTAGATTTTGCTGCCTTGGTGATATAAATATCTCAGTTGACAAAACAACATGATCTAACTCAAAACAATCCTCTTCAAATACTCTGTCTTTCATCGTTTTCTTGCAGATATGATTCCGAAGAGGTTCTTATGAACTTGATCCAGTTGGCCTACCAATCAAAATATGCCGGTTGACAGACCTGCATGATTAAGTTCAAAAACACATCTTCGAACACCAGCCTAGAATATTATGTTGTTTTAAGTTGTTTACTTTTTTTTTTTTATGATTTTTTCCTATGTCATCATTCATGAAAGCCCTTCAAAATACAGTCCGGTGTTGTTTGGATAATATAATCCTTTTTTTTTGTTAGTTTCAAATTATCTAATCCGAATACACTTAGTTTTTTTCCCCTATAAATAGGCTTGCATCTTCATCAAATTCCTTCATTGTTCACTTCACCTCTTTTCTTACTTTTTCTTTAACATTTTTTAGTTTTTTAGGAGTGTTTATGGTGTCGTTCATATAATCCCTGCAATTGCTTTGCAGCTCATGCGGGGATCATACGACGGTCAACAATAGAGCTTTCAAAACGGGCTGGGCCTACTGGCTCGGCCCGCAAAAGCCCGAAAAACTGTAGGGCTTGGACACAAAAATTTAGTCCCGTTTAAAACCGGGCCTTTTTAGCCCGAGCCGGTCGCGGGCTAGTCCGACGGGGCCGCAGGTAGCTCGTTTAATTTATAATTATTTTTTGACATTAAAATTTTCTATTGCCCACCATAAAAATGTAGTCATGATTCAATTGAATACATTTAAAGTATAATGACATTAACTAAAGAATGCTTTACAGGAACAAAAGTAGTTACCACGAGACACACTTATCTAACAATTAACATGATCATAGAGGCGGTAAGAAAATGGGATGCAGCGAAAAAGGCATAACATAATCATTTGAATTTAGATATAATAGCACTAAGACATGAGCCAACATATATGGTATATCATAACTACTCATACATATGAGAAATTAATACACAAAATGTCTATCACAGTACATAGGTACATCACAAAAGGTCTTGCTATGACAAAACTGCTTGAATACATTGCCTCATATCTAGCTGATCACAAAAGCGCACAAAAACACATGAAATAGAAAAACTAAGGAAATATGGAAATGAAATAAGATATAATTAAGGTGGAATTGCAATTTGATGCAGCAGTAGCCAGGGTACGCATACACATCTAACCATATTTTATTTTTAAATTAACAACTTTAAGTAATCGGGCTGGCCCGTAGCTTGCAAATGGTCGGGCTTGGAAAAATATTTGTGAGCTCGTTTATCTTCCGGGCTTTTTGGCACGACACGGAAAAGCCCGAGCCCGTCATGGGCCGGCCCGCTGCGGGTTGGGTAGCCCGTTTTGACAGCTCTAGTCAACAGAGACCTTTGACATAAAACACAGAAAATCACAGTTCAAAATAATTCGGATTTTATAATCCAAAAAATGCTAACAATCTAGTTCGAATTATATAATCCGAATCAAGGATATTTTGGTCTTTTTGCAGGGTGCGTGGGAATAACATAGGGTGGGAAAAGTAACAGTCTTCACTTATGGATATGTGGGCTAGGCCCAAAATATTTTGGGCTAGTCCATAGCTGGGCCCAATTACCACGGCCCAAGATTCTTAAACCCTGTTTGTTCTGTTTCTTCTACTAGGTGAAATTTTCTCTCTTCTTTCCTTCCTTCAGCCAGCAACAATGGCGGCAAAATCAAAATCCGACAAACCCTTACCAAACACAGAAGAAATCAACCTCCTCAAATCCGAAGTAGCTTCTTTCGCTTCTTCACTCGGCTTATCCACTTCCCAAACTGATTCTTCAGGTTTCAACGATGTCGATTTTCGCAAAACCAAACCAAAGAAACAACAACAACAACAACAGAAAACACCTGAAAAAGCCACTCCCCAAAATACCCAAAAACCAAAAAACAAAACTTTTAGCAAAAACAAGGAACCCCATGAAAATTCCAAATCGAAAAAACCCGAACCTAAACCGAAACCACCTGTTCTGTCATTGAACAATAATGCTAATAAGGAAAAAGGGTATTACAACAAGTTCAAGAATCTTCCAAAGCTTCCATTGATGAAAGCAAGTGAATTGGGTGTTTGGTTTGAGGACGCAGATGAGCTTGAAGGTAAGGTGATTGGTGAAGGGAAGAAAGTGGAGATGAAGAATTTGGGAGAGTGGAAAGGGTATGTTGAGAAGAAGAGGGAATTGGGTGAGAGGTTGATGGCACAATTTGCTCAGGATTATGAATCAACTAGAGGACGTAGTAGTGATATCAAGATGTTGATTTCTACTCAGAGGTCTGGTACTGCTGCTGATAAAGTTTCTGCTTTTTCTGTCTTGGTTGGTGATAATCCTGCTGCAAATTTGAGGTCTCTTGATGCACTTTTGGGTAAATTCAATTCTTTGTTTTTTGTTTTTCATTGGTTTTGTTGTTATTTATCTTGTTTTGTATCCTTAGTTTGAGTTATCATGCATGTATATATCTACTTTAGTTTCCTTTCTTTAAGTTGTTTATAGAAATGTGAAGTTTAGTATGTAGTGAAGGATACGCATTGCAATAGGGGTGCTACTGCTAAGAGAACTTGTGGATATATCAAGTTTTTTTTTTTATTACTTGTTTTTCATGGCAATGTGTACTTAGGGTCCGTTTGGATTGGCTTATTTTTTAGATTATGCAAAACAACTTATACAAATAAAGAAGCTTTTATGTATTATTCATAAGCTTGCCAAGGTAGTTTATGAAAAAACAGCATATGAAGATACAATTTTCATTAGTGAGAACTTACGAATTAAGATAAAAACTTATTTATTTGCATAAGCTATTTTTCATAAGCTCAAAATAAGTCAATCCAAACAAGCCCTCAATTATTTGCTCAAGACATTGTATTGTTTTGCTAAGAGAGACTTACGTATTACATACACTATAGCACTATATGCCTTGAAATTGATATTTGTGGAAATGATTGATTCTTTTGACGCCTTCTATTGGTTTTATTTTTTTACTCTAATTTGAGCTTTCTCCTTTCTATGTTTTTAGCCATTTTGTTGTCTTATCTCTGTACATATTCTCATATTATGCCTTGTAAAATCTGTTTATTTTGAATCCGCAGTAGCTCTTTGATGTGAATGTGACATATCATTACCAGATTTCTATGTTCTGAAAGAAAAATTGTTTTCTTTTCCTAGCAGCACACCCCTGCATATATTACTTGCATTTTAGAATATGAGATATGTATTCCAGCTTTCTCTTGCTAGGAGTTTCATTTGCATCAATTTTTTGACCTTGTGCTGTTTTGTCAATGCAATTTATTATTTGAATGTCATGGTTTTTCTTCCCTTTAATTTTTGTTTTGTTTTGTTTGTTGAGATTGCCTCTGTGTCTATATTTGGCTTTACGTAAACAGATATATTATCTCTTGCCCTTTCCTTATGTGCCCTAGACTTTGAGCCTTTGATGGATTTTATTTTTTACTCTAGGAATGGTGACATCCAAGGTTGGAAAGCGCCATGCCTTGTCAGGCTTCGAAGCACTTCAAGAATTATTTATTGCAAGGTCTGCATTTCCCCATTGCCTCTCCCTCTCACATGCCCTCCCTATTATGAAAAAATCTTCTATCATTAAACTATAATAACCATGTAGGTTTTTCAAAAAGATTCTCCAAGAAGAATGAGAAAAATTCTTTGTGATGGTTTTGGAAGTGATAAAAATCATCAAATGTAAAATGTGCAGTCATCTAAACTCTCCTTTGCACACCCCATGTTACTCTACCCAGTGCTAACTATACATGTTTAGAGAGAGATTAGTTTTGATGCATCGTCAGTGTAAATATTTTTACACTGTCAACCAATCAGAAGCCACTATTTGATGGTAGATATAATCAAAGTCGTTTTTTATATTAATTTAATGGTAATGATGATTTGTAGTGTATAAATATTTCAGTGTTAGTACATGTCAATTTAATTGAATATAGAGTGTGTGTGTGATATATATTTGGCTAAATTACATCAGAGGTCTTTAAGTTATATAATTGTAACAAGTTGGTCCTTTAAGAATAACGTACATTTTTAGGATCAAGATTCACCCAAATTGTTATGGTTAAATAACTTAAAGGACTTAATTGGCACGGAAAAAACTCAAAAGACCAACTTGTTACAATTAATTAACTTAAAGAACCTAAATGTTACAAAAAAAAACATAAAGGACCAATTTATTACAATTAAATAACTTAAAGGATCTTTGGTGTAATTTAGCCTATATATTTATATGGTACCATGTTGTAATTCTATGGGTTGCTTACTTGTAAATTATCTGATTACTTGGACTGTAGTGGAAACATGTATAATTTGCATAGCATTGAATCACATACATCACCAATGCACTGATTTACTTCATTTTTTTCCCTATCTTGCTTATGATTTACTTCAGTTTCTCTCTATCTTGCTTTACAGCTTATTACCAGATCGTAAATTGAAGACCCTGATACAGCGGCCACTAAATCACATTCCTGAAACTAAAGATGGCAACTCCCTTCTTCTTTTCTGGTATTGGGAAGAATGTTTAAAGCAGAGGTTTGTGTGACAACTTTGTTCATGATCATAATTATAAATCATATACTCTGATGACAGTCCAAAACTTTCCTATGTGATACTTTACCTCACATTTTCAATATTAGTGTTGAGTAATCATAATATTGTCAGTTTTCAAAAACCATGTCATTTATCTGTCAGCTCAAGCTTTTTTAGTGTTTCATTTGCTATCTTCTGTTGCCTCAGATATGAACGGTTTGTTGTTGCACTTGAAGAAGCATCCCGAGACATGCTACCAGCTCTGAAAAACAAGTCATTAAAGGTCAGTAACTCAACATTTTGGCTTAACTGAAATTTTTTGTAGAAGATCAACCTGTGACTAACAGGAAATAATTTGTGTTGTTTTCCTCCTTGCATTTTGTCGTTTTAATTTTTATTTGTGTAACTTATGTAATGTGTGAAGACATGTTTTAGGATTTAGTGCTACATGTTCACATATATACTAAACAAACTTATGACTAAACTAATAAATATTGGGCGGCTTTCTTTTTTTGCCTGCAGACCATATATGTGCTGCTGAGTAGGAAGTCAGAGCAAGAGCGCAGATTACTTTCTGCACTTGTTAATAAAGTGAGTTAACACTAAGCTATGACTTATTTGAAACATATTTGATATTTCATTCGATGGTGTTACAGTCTACAAAGCACTTGCACAGACACTGGACACAACATTGATAATAATTTAAGAAAGTGAAATTGATTTAGTGCAATATGTGTCAATGTTGGATACCAACTTGTGTCGGGCTCCAGACACTCTTCTATTTGTAGTGTCGGTGCTACATAAGTTTTACGAGGTGGTAAGTAAGCTTCCCAGAAATCCAACAAACTGTAACTAAACACTTCTGTTTTTTTTTTTCCTTCAGCTTGGGGATCCAGATAATAAAGCAGCATCTAATGCCGACTATCACTTGTCCAACCTTTTGTCTCAGCACCCAAATATGAAGGTATGTATACTTTCAACATCTATTGTAGTTTCAAATTTTTCAATTTAGTTGTGGGGGTATCAATAATTTATCTTTTAGCCAACTTTTGGAGTTTATCAATGTTGCTAGGAAATAGATATATACTTGAAGAAATGTTACTCATGCTTTGTTTGGTTTATGGTATTTGAAGATGATAGACATGCTTGTATATTCGGTCTCATATTTACCTCCTAATTTGTTTTCGTTAATGACGTCGTCCTTCTTAATTTATACTTGCTATTTATTTTTCTGATGCAGGCTGTGGTTGTTAATGAGGTGGACTCTTTTCTCTTTCGGCCTCATTTAGGACCACGTGGACAGTATCATGCTGTAAGTCTTACTTTTCTATTCTTACAGTTCTTTTGAACACAAACTTGGTTGCTCCGTGCTTCTTTTCTTCAGATGTAACAGATTTTTTACACACATAAGCATCTTCAATATTAGATCTTGCAACATATTGTACCTTTTCTTTATTGTCATTTCCATCTTCATATGATGCTTATTTTAAATGAGAACATTCTGTATGGCAAGTATTTGAATATATATTATTCTGTAATTGCATTTTAATTATAATAACACTGGATGCTTAAAAATGACCTTTGTTAAGGCTGTTGAGATTCAGTTATTATGTTTGAATTCGTTTCCTAGATGTTAAGCTTTGAATTATTTGTTCCAACTATATAAATATGTTGTCTTGTAACTCAATTCATTCAATGAAATAAATTTCAGACCACAATGCAATAGTTCTTCACACTGAAAAATTCTAATAGCAAGAGTTTATCTTTTGAAATCACTTTTCTATAGTCACAAAACTGTCGATTTAATTTTTGATGACTTTTGACATGCATTGACTGAATTATCTCATTCCCTTTTCTGTGTTATAAGGTTAACTTCTTGAGCCAACTTCGTCTCACCAATAAAGGAGATGGACCAAAAGTGGCGAAACGTCTAATTGATGTATATTTTGCACTATTTAAGGTATCAGTTTCCCGAATATCCTCCCACCCCTTAGCTTATCTCTAACCGATGATAACACATGGATCATCCACATAGGTTAGAAAAATAGGAAAAAATTAACAATTAGAAATCTTCAGGTTTTGATCACTGGCCCAAGTAACAGTCCAACAGTTGATAAAAGCAGTAAGGAAAATGCAAAAGACAAAAAACCCGAAGAGTTCTCAGAATCACATGCGGAAATGGACTCCAGGCTTCTATCTGCTCTCTTGACGGTAAGTAAACAATAGTAATATTATGAATTTTCACAAACTAATATTAATTAATGATTGTGAAATTTTTAACATGTCAAATTCAGTCATTCTCTGAGATTTTCCACAACCTTTGTCTTGATTTGCACAATCTTTTGCTATTTTCATAGGGAGTGAATAGAGCATTTCCTTTTGTCTCAAGCGATGAGGCCGATGACATCATTGATGTTCAAACACCAGTACTTTTTCAATTGGTAATCACTACACTGATATCATTGAAACCTACTTTTCCAATTGGTTCTTACTTAGAGGTTTTGACAAAAACTATAACCTTGCAGGTTCATTCAAAAAATTTTAATGTAGGAGTTCAAGCTCTGATGCTTCTTGATAAAATTTCATCCAAGAATCAGATAGCCAGCGATCGATTTTACCGTGCTTTGTACTCGAAACTCCTGCTTCCTGCTGCCATGAATACATCCAAAGTAAGAAAACTCGTAAAATTTTCACCTTTGGGACAAAAATGCTTGATCTTTTACTCTTATTCACCCTGTAGATTTCTTCTAACTAGCTTGTTCTCAGGCAGAAATGTTTATTGCACTTATTCTAAGAGCAATGAAAAGGGATGTTAACTTAAAGCGAGTAGCTGCATTTTCTAAACGTCTACTGCAGGTATTATTAAACTTCACTTTCTCTATCTTTCGTCTTTTTGTAAGATACGATAAGATTAGACAACACTATTTTTTTATTCATTCAGGTTGCACTTCAGCAGCCACCACAATATGCCTGTGCATGCCTTTTCCTTCTTTCCGAACTATTTAAAGCCAGACCACCTTTATGGTAAGTAATGATGGATGGTGTTTGCTCCATGTCATTGCCATTGTTACTACATTTTTTTTTTTTTATAATTGTCAGTGTGAAAGATTTGTATGTTATTCATTTGACCAGAAAGGATAATCATCTATTCATCATCTTCACTTGTCATATAGGAACACGGCATTGCAGAATGAGTCTATTGACGATGAGTTTGAACACTTTGAAGATGTTATAGAAGAAACTGACAAGAAACCTGTAACTGTGCCAAAGAAACCAAGTGATGATATTGTACCTGTTCAGAATGGCGACACTGCCAATTCTGACACAGATTCTTCTGAAAATGAAGATGATCAGCTAGCATCTTCGGAAGACGACGACGACGACGATTTAGACGACGCTTTGGAGGATGGAAGTTTTTCACTTGAAAAGAGCAAAACAAAACATAAAAAATCGAAGTCTGAATCAGACGATGAAGATAAAAAAACACAGGAATCTGCCAAGAAGCCTGTGTTCCCGGGAGACTATGATCCACGACACAGAGAGCCCTCTTATTGGTAATTTGCTTGATTTATTTTCATATTAGTTCTCATTTAGATATCAAAGAATAAACTTTTTCTGCAATCATTTGTTCAAAGCATTGGGGGCTTACATAAACTGCACAAGGCACATGCCACATGCCACATTGCTTCTGACAAAAAATACACTGTAAGATCGGAATAGGTAAAATGTTGTTAGGTCCATAATATATTGTGTTTGCTTCTAATGGGATGAGAAAAGTGGTTAACAATTCTAGTAGATGAGAGGTTGCAATAGCGGGTGCCTTTGGTGGGTGTTATAATAAGAAAGATCATTTAGCGACTCTTGCAATTTTATACTAAATAGTGTTTTTGGAAAGGCTTGAGTTTATCTAATGCTATAAACACTTGTGGAAAAGTATTTAGACAGTTTATAATAATAGGTTATTCGGCTTTATACCTAACTCAACACAAAATCGTCTTGTAAGGTGAAAATTGCTCAAGTTTAATAAACTCTTCAGGTCTTTGTCTGTAACCTATACGGGACTTGAGTATTTTTGAACACACCATCTCACATCCGGCATGATTGCACATTTTTCGTGGATAATATGAGTGGCTCATATTGGCTCCAATACCATCCTGACTCGACCCTACAAAACCAGCATGTAAGGTTACCTGAGTATTATAATATAGGCACTATCTGGATGTGGGACTTTCGACTCTCAACACTTATGCATATCTCTAAATTTTTAGCTTATTCTCAAACTCTCAAAATAGTCTATAGAAATGAATTATATTGATAACTCATGCCAATTTTAATTTTATTTTCTATTCAATTAAATTATATTTAGCACCTCTCTTGTTAAATAGGCATTCAGTTAAATGTTTACAGAACCTTCTTGTATTCATTTTCTTGTAGCACCTTCTAACTAAATTGTTTATCCATCTCAACAGCAATGCAGACCGTGTAAGTTGGTGGGAGTTATTGGTGCTTGCTTCACATGCACACCCTTCAGTTGCCACTATGGCAAGAACTCTCCTTTCTGGTGCCAACATTGTCTACAACGGAAACCCTTTGAATGACCTCTCTTTAACAGCTTTCCTAGATAAATTCATGGAGAAAAAACCAAAACAAACCACTTGGCATGGTGGTTCTCAGATTGAACCTGTCAAGCAGGTAAACAAAGCGTTGTTATGTTGCCATACAAATTTGACACTAAATTAAATGGTTAATGCAATTAAAATATGTGGTTAATTACATTCAGTGGATAGTTAATGAAAAGAACAGAGTATTACTACATATTAACCATCACTGAACACAATTAACTACAATTTTCTAGTATTTATATTTGAACACTGATTATGGTTAATCGAATATCATGTATATTTGTTCATCTGGAAATTTTGGTTAATGATGTGCAAAGTTCTGATTAATTGTGTGAAGTAGATGTTTGATGAGTTGAGATTCCTTGTTATATTCATTAGTCATCGCTGAACGTAATTCGCCACATATTTGAACAACATTAACCAATCAACCATTATCAATGTTGCTTTTTCAGCAACTTGATTTTTTAAGGTTAATGAACCTTCCTCCAGCCTTCTGATTCAACTTGTTTAACATTTTTTCCTTTCCATTTTGCAGATGGATCTTAACAACCTCTTGGTTGGGCCTGAGATTCTTTCACTAGCTGAAGTAGATGTACCGCCAGAGGATCTTGTTTTCCATAAATTCTATACAATCAAAAAGAGTTCTTCAAAGCCAAAGAAAAAGAAGAAGAAATCAACTGATGACGAGGATGCTGCAGATTATTTTGATGCTGATGGCGATGATGAGGTTGATGGTGGTGATGAAAGTGATAATGAAGAGATTGAGGATCTCTTGGATTCTGCTGATCCCACTTTGGGACCAGACGGTGATTATGATTATGATGATTTGGATAATGTAGCCAATGAGGACGATGATGACTTGGTTGGCGATGTTAGTGATGGAGAGATAGATATTGGTGATGTTAGTGATGCAGAGATAGATATACCCTCAGATATGGAAGAGGATGATGCTGATAATACTCCATTTGCTGCTGTTGATGATGACAATGATCTTGACATAGGTGATATTGATGATGTTGAGGGTCATGTTGACAAAAGAAAAAGAAAACGTAAAATTGGTGGCAAAAGTGGTGCATCTCCATTTGCAAGTTATGAAGAGTATGAACATATACTGGAAGATGATGATGCTGAGAAAGAGCATACACTGGAAGATGATGATGCTGAGAAAAAACCTAAGAAAAAAAACAAATCCAAGAAAAGAAAAAAGAAGTCTGGTCAATGAAGTATCCCCAGTAACTTGTATTATTTATAGTCTTCACAAGTATTGTTTGTGGTTGTTGGCGGCCATGCATTCTTAAAGTGCTTCTTTCTACAAATATTTTTGGTAGTAAAATTTTTGTATTATTCTTACAAAAATATCTTTTTGGTGCTGTTACACATTTAAGAAAGATTTATTTTTGTCTTCTGTAATCAACATGTAACCTGAATTATTTAGTTTCATACGATTTTTTTTGTGTGGTTATTAGTATTGATTGACCAGTACTTTAAAATGTTTAAATTTTTTAATGACAATAGACGTCGTATCTTCGATATAGATGTTAATGGCCGTCTCTTGGTGAAAATGTTAGATTGGGGATGTAAAAATGCTGGAATTTTATTTCATGAAATGTGCAATTAACAAGATTTCATGTTTTGGTCTCTTAAGGTATATATGTAGATTGTTTGAATTTGGCCTTTGAATAGCTTTCCTCTGTTGTTATGAAGGTGAAAATGTCAATTCAAAATTTCAATAGAAAATAGAAACACAAATAGTGAATGTGTAGAGAGTTGCACTATAAATTCAATAAGAAGGTAAAATGTGTGTTTTGAGGGGTGTCATCTAAGAATATTATGATATGGCATAAGATTGATGAAGTGTGACCCTGGTTTCATATTTAACCTGAGGTACTTGAAATTGCAGCCTTCACCTTCACCGTCTTGGCGTTTTTGCTTTCCATTGTTCTTGATCAGAAGTGTGTTCTATCGTCTTCAATTGTCACTTGCAACGAACACATTCATTACATAAGTGCTTGGGTCAAGGCTAAAGAAAAACAGAAAAAACAAAGCAGACAAAAAGAAATGAGGCTAGCGCCTCAGGAAGAGAACTCCTAATTCATCCGTTCGTCCTAAGCAGAGGCAACAGGTCCTCTGGAGGAGAAGAGTGGATAGACAACTCGACATCATTCGAGGCTCCCAGTTTGACCATAAAGACCGCACACTGATTGTCTTCTCTGAGCGAATGTTGAAGGGAGAAATTTCTAGAACTCATGAGGTCTTTGATGTTTTGGATAAGAACATCATAGACATGAAAATGATTTAAATATCTTTGATGAGGTTTACAGCAAGTAGGGAATCTGAATAGCAAGTCAAATCCTCATAATTGAAGCTAATCGCCAACTTTAAACCTTGATAGAGAGCTATGAGCTCCGCAAACAGTCTGTCCTGGGAGTGACTGATGGTGCCCGAATAACCTGCTATGTATGTGGCTGAGTGGTTGCGAAAGACACCTCCAAAACCTGTGCGAATGGGATCACCCTTGCAGCTAGGCATGGCAATGGGGGGGGGGGGGGGGGGGGGGGGGGGGGGGGGGGGGGGGGGGGGGGAGACGGGTTTTACCTTCCCCATCCCCATACCCTATTCTCACATACTTACCCGTTACCCTACCCATTCCCAACATGGATGAGAAATTGAATCCCATCCCCATCCCCGACGGGTTCGGGGATCCCATCCCCGTATCCGTAGTGAATCATTTTTTATTAATTTTTTTCAAACCCCAATGGCAATATTGTAAAGCATTATGTTCCCTTTAACATTTCCAGAAAAGTGTCGCCTGACAATGAGATCTGCTGTTTGGGCTGAAGTGAAATGATCTAGGGTTGTGTTTCTATTTATATAAAAGGGGTAAAAAAAAAGTAATTTTTTACATTTGGGACGGGTATAGGTATGAGTTCGGGGTGAGTACATATAACCCTGTTACCCGTCCCATACCCGTGTTTTGAAATCGGGGAAAACCCATACCCATACCCAAATCCAACATTCAAAATTGGGTATGAGCGAGTACCCACAGGGATGGGTATTGTTGCCATGTCTAGTTGCAGCTGCCATCAACATTCAAAATAATGCACTGAAAGTTGTTATTATTCCAGCGAATCAACCTAGGAGTGGGAGCAGCGCCTGCAGCTTTGCGGAAAGCAGTACTGATGGAATCCGCCAAACTGAAAATATTATTGTTGAGATGAATTTCTGACATAGTTTCATTGCTGAGACACATGCTGTTTCGTTGCCGCCAAATCCACCATAAACCAACAAGACCGTTGAACGCAAGCAGCTGGATCCCTCCCTCAACCAATCAAACACCGAATTGGAGGAGAAGAAAAGCTGAGAGGAGAAACCGATTCTATTCCAAATAACAGCAGAAAATTTATAATCCCTCACTCAGTGAAAAAGAGTTTCTTCATGGACACCGCATCTAGAGCAAGTTGCCGAGTTTACCATGTTCTAGTGATGAAGCAAGGCTAAAGTGGGGACAACATTATGACAGCCAACCAAATCAAGAATTTGAATTTTTCAGGGACTTTTAATCTCCAAATCCAGCTCCATGAATCACTAGCTTGATTGTCAGGATCGTGATGAGAGATTAACCAGCTGTATCCGCTTTTAGTAGAGTAAATTCCATTTTTGTGATGAGGCCAAATGTAAGCATCCATAAGTGACAGGTTGAAGCTTAACCGAGTGTTGTTGATGGCTTCTGCTATTACTGTGGGGAGGATGGTGCAGAAAGACTGAGAGTGCTGACCATCATTTGTGATAACATCATGAACAATGAGGTGAATATCATGAATGTCTACAAATGGAACCTCAGTGCCAAGAACACCAAGATGGCTCCAACTGCTATACCAGAAAGAAGAGTTACCTGAACCTGCTCTCCAAATATACCAGAAAGAAGTGCTTATGTAATATGCATACAGTAAGCAAACATATAGTAAAAATATGTTTTTATAAGTTTATAAGCTTATGAAAATAAGCTAAAAATAGTTTAAGAATATATTGAACCCGTTACGGATTATAAAAAATTTGGCTTTGGTATTTAAGAAAAACAAAAATTGCCGTAGGAGGGCTCTTCATCCTGACGACATTTACTGCATAGGCAGCTGTGGTGTCCTGGAATCAACATGTCATCTCCTTTTCCGTTGCGCCGTTTTTGGCAGTGTGTGGCACAGGGTCTATCAGTGGCTTGGTATTTCATTCATCTCTCCAGACTCTGTCCTTGATCATCTTCACCAGTTTGGCCACATGGCAGGGTTACCGTGTTATACACATTCTTTCTTCAAAGTTATTTGGCATGTTTGCGTTTGGACTGTTTGGAAGGAAAAAAACAACAAGATTTTCAAAGACAAAGTAGAAGATTTGGCACAACTTTTAGATAAAGTGAAGTTTGTGTCTTTTTCTTGGTTAAAGGCTAATAGGCTAACTTCAACTTTCAATTATAATGACTGGTGGCGACACCCTTTAATTTGTATGGGTGTTATGGAGTAGTGTTTCTTTTCTTCTTTTTTGTGTCTGTTTTGTCCGGCAACATACAACTCGAATTTGTATTCTTGGTGATTTTTAATCTCATTTTGGCTTCTTCAAAAAAAAAAAATTGTTTTGTTAGTTTTTTTGA
>Ga0228710_1008540_pt1 | contig 14655 bp, 10 predicted proteins | sample MedpolnodulmetaG_FD_177995 | JGI IMG/M metagenome (GOLD analysis project Ga0228710, IMG submission 177995) | Root nodule microbial communities from Medicago polymorpha collected in Santa Monica, California, United States - pink nodules | ecosystem: Host-associated > Plants > Roots > Nodule...
GTTTTTTGCGCCTTCTTTTTCTCTTATCTTTAGATTTACATTTCTTAATTTTTCTTTCTTTTCCACTTGATTTAACAACGATGAATTCTTTAAATTGTTATCATTCTTCTGAAATTTAAGATCAAAGCTGAAACCCGCTACAACTGAACCGTCAAACCTGTTACCCGTCAAAACCGTCACCCGACCAATCCAATTCCACAATCGGTCGGGAATGGTTGTGATAATCTCTACTTCGGTTTTGTTCGGGTTTGGGATTTTCAGCCCGAAACCGCCTAAACCCGCCCGATGCTCAGCCCTACTTTAATCGGTCATTCAATTGGTTGAAAAAAGAAAGAACAATATTTTTTATTTTATTTTATATTTGAACCCTTTAGAAAAGCCATGATTTTATTTGATATATCCTACCTTGCAATCCAAACACATGGTCCAATTACAACCAAATGAAAACTTTCTGGTGTGTGTATGTGTGTGTGTGTGTGTGTGTGTATATATATATATATTTATAGTCAAGCTTATATTAGGACTTGGTCTTTGATGAATGATGACACCTCATCATATGATATTTTTAGCTATGTTTTGGAGTCATTTAATAAGCATTTGAAGATAAAATAAAAGAGATTTTAAATAAGTCATTTCAATTCTATTTATTCCATAACAAGACAATTATATAAGTGTTTTGAGCCTTTTATTGTTAAATTATGTAATTTGGCAAAGCAAGACACCTCATAGAAGTTATGGAAGCTCAAGAATGAAGAACAACAACGGTTTTGAAGACAAGATAAGTTGGGAGAAATTAGGTCCCAAGTCCCAAGAGCATGTTGAGGAAGAAAAACACTTGAAGAATGAATAAAAGCAGAAATATTCGACAAGACTACTGCCTCATGCGCCCCAAGAAGGCAGTTTTCAACTACCTCATGTGCCCTAGGCGCATAATCCACACACCCCACGCGTGCTGACCAAGAAAAGAAAAAGCAAAAAGCTGTTTTTTCTACTGCAGGTAGGAGGAAAAAGTATGGTAACATGATGTAAACCCATTGTGAAAACTTCCTATTTAAAGTCATTTGTTCACCCAGAAATTTTCATTTAGAAACTTGGAGATTCAAGGCAAAGGTGAACAACCTGAGCAACAAAGATGAGCATTTTCAATCCTCGTTCCAATTTTTCTCGAGTATGTTTTTATTTTTCTTTGATTATGCATTAATTTACCATGAGTAACTAAACACATTATGATTAGAGTTCTAAGATGAACCTTTGTTTACTTGTTGGAATTTTTTTTTTGAAGGATTTACTTGTTGGAATTTACTAATGCAATTTATTAATTCAAGTATGATCTGAGATATATTTAATTTACATATGTATTGTACTTAATGCTTTTTGAACTAGGACTTGACCCCTCTAGGCCATGAATTGATCTTAGGTTAGGGTTTATAGATTGGGGATCTTGATTTAGCTGGAATAATTAATTATGTATTTTTCCTAATAGTTGTTAATTAATTAAGGATTCTTGCAGTATGACGGTTAAGTTCTAAGACACATGTGTGAGTGTAAGTCTTGACCCTGTGAGCAATATGATATTCTGGCGCCTCCTCTGTTTGTGCGAGTATAACCCCCTTAAATAGATGAGGAGCAACATGACATTCATGAGTCAATTACATGTGGAAGGATAAGTTCATGGTTTTCATAGTTTAGGTTGTATTTGGTATGGAGTAATCTAAGATATGAAGGGACAAGAATCTTTGTCTTACGAGGTTAATCATCATTTATATAGTCCAACAAAGAGGTAGATGGGATTTAAAGAATTGCCGCTAAAACATCTAAATCAACAAAACTATTTACTTTTCACAGCAAACTAAACAATTCTTGCAAACTGCCCAAATTTATAGTTTTTAATATAAAGTTTAGTAAATTACCGAGTTGAAAATAACAATCCATGTGGAGAAGATACACTTACTACCATATTACTTGAACGGTTTGATACACTTGCCAATTTTGTCATCAAATATTTTGACACCGTTGCCGGGAATAGTTGATCTTTTCTACAAGGCAATTCACTTTACTTATCTTATTGTAGTTTTGTTTCTTTTGTTTTTATTTTTATTTCATATATTCTAAAAACTCTAAAAATATTTTATTGTTATTTTTTCTAGTTTTATTTCTAAGTCATATATTCGTTTGTGCTTTGTGCTGTTTATATTCTAAAAAGCCACTTGTCAAAAAATATATATTCTAAAAAGCCAATTCTAAAAGTTTTGTTTTTGTTTTATTTTCCTTAGTTCTATTTTAAGGTCAAATATTTCCAAAATACAAAAAAAAAATTGCTTTTCGTTAATGTTGTTATCTTTGAGCCAAATATTCTAAAAATTCTCAAAAATATTTTGTTTTGTTTTTATTTCTTAGTCAAATATTATCAAAACCCTAAAAAGATTAACTCTATTATTTTTCAGTAAAAAAATAAAATAATAATAATAATAATAATCTTGTCAAAAAAAATAAAAATAATAATAATATTTTCTATCACTTTTATATAGAACAATGCTCCTTGGGTTTTGTGTTTATGGTTGTTTGAGGTAACAATTCATGGATAACTTTGCTATAAACCAGCTCAATCATTATAACAATACTCATCCACTGGTGATGCTTGAGTACTACTCACACTCAAACTGGATGAGGAGAACCCACTTCTCTCAACAAGAGGTGAAATTTTTAACCTATAAGAAGGCATGTTGTATATGATAATTTTATCTAACTTATGAAGGCCAGGGGCGGAGCCACCCCCAGCTAGTCTGGGCACTAGCCCATGCTCAGCTCCAACTTTCTTTGTCGCAAGCCCAACGATTACTAGAAGTTTTAGCTTTTCCTGCGGATTTTTGTGTATATTCCGCAGGAAACACATTTCCTGCAGATTTTGCCAAGGATTTAGGTTCCCAGGTGAGAAAATCCCTTAGGATTTTAAGATCCGCAGCAAAGATATATCCGTAGGAAATGTGAAATTATCCGCAGGAAAAGTGAAATTATTCGCAGGAAGGAAGTGACGTTTTGCGATAAATTTTTTGCCCAGGCTCTATAAAATTTCTAGCTCCGCCACTAATGAAGTCATCCCATCAAAACATCGAATATGTTGCAAGAATTCAACAAGGAGCCCTCCAACATCATGAAGAAACATTTGGAAGATTAGAGAGGAAAATGGGTAATTTAGATGCACAAGTGGAAAAATTATGCCAGTAGAGAGCAACTATCCTAACAATCAAACAAAAATGGTAGTCGAGTTAAGAAGTAAGAATATATTGACACCATTGGAAGCAAAAAAGAGAAAAACTGAAACTGTTGAAACACACAAAGAAAATGAAGAGGTGAACCCATGAGAGAAAGAGAAAGAGAATGATAATGCTATAATATCTGAAACACTCATTGATAAAGATTCACCCTAAGGAAAAATAGACGGCAAATACTAGAAGAAAGTAAGAATCTTGACAACATCTCATAATACATCAAGCTATCATATCCGTATCTCAAGAAGAATGAGAAGCATGATACAAAGTTAGATTTTTTATGGGGTTGCTTACTAGACTTCAAATCAACATCTCTTTGGCTAAAGCTCTCGAGAAGATGCCATGCAAAGTTTACGAAATAACTTCTATCCAAAAAGAGGAAGTTCAAGGGTGAAGAATCTATTGCTCTAATCAATCTTTAAAATATGTTGAGTCTTAAAAAACTACATATGATCACTTACTGTTTGCTACTCGTAATAATGCTTGTTTAATTGGCATGAATTTCATAGCCTTTCCATTTTCAAAAATAAAAAAGGTTAAATTGCATTTTTAGTCCCTTAACTATTTAGGTAGTATCTATTTAGTCCCTTAATTAAAATTCGTTTTATTTTGATCTCTTAACTTCTCTCCGTTACACATTTTGGTCATTTCCGTTAGTTTTAATTCAAAAACGTTAGGTTTTCTTCATTTTTTTAGGAATTTTTTTGGGATTCTTGTTGTTGAAGGGTGATGGAGATGATATGAAGATGAAAAAGAGGACAAGAAGATGAAGAAAACCTAACGTTTTTGAATTAAAATTAACGGAAATGATCAAAATATGTAACGGAGAGAAGTTAAGGGACCAAAATAAATCGAATTTTAATTAAGGGACCAAAGCGATACTACCTAAATAGTTAAGGGACCAAAAATACAATTTGGCCAATAAAAAATTATTTTTGCCTCAAGGAATTGTTGTTACCACCAAGGCAGAATGATTACCCCCAAAATTCAAAATCACGATATCTATTGGGGCTTGATGCGGAAATATGGACAAAGTATGAAAGGGTGGAAAAAAGTATATACAAAATTATGAGGTTTATTTATGTATATATTTGCCTCCTATGATACTTTTAATTTTTGCAAAAAAATATTTTTGCTTATTGTTGTATTATTTCTGCGGCTAAGTTTGTCATCATCAACACTATCACTTCTCTTTTGTGTTTCTTCCTCCTTATTGTATGGAAGGCTAGATCAAAAATAAAAAGCTATTATTTCTCTTTTGTGTTTATTCCTCTTTATTCTATGAAAGGCTAGATAAAAAATAAAAAAATAATGAAAGGTTGTTAAAAAAAGAATTTTTAATACAATCAATTAATTTCTATAGTTAGATCCATTCAAAGGTCAAGTAACTAATTATTTGAGCTAAAGGGACAAACATGACATATCATTGTACTTTGGATACATTTTACCGTGATTCTATTTTTAGGTAGGATTTATTGCAATTCCAAAGTATTAAAAACTATTTAAATGAAGTAAGCATACCATCAAATGTTTTAAATTATAAACTGATCAAATAATATGACTGCAATTTTCAAGTTTGTGTATGCTATGACATTTTTTATTTCTCTATTTCTTGCTCTAGTTCATGTCGATGGTAAGCCATTTCTCATATTTATTTTCTTATACACAATCATTCATATCCTATCACTAACGTTATTTTATTATTATATTTTATGATAGCATTTGGTGGTCTTTGTGTAACTGATGCTGCTTGTCCACAACTTTTTTGTTCTCCTAAAATTGCGAAGTGTATTTTTTTCGATTGTCACTGTGTTTGACAGGTATTTTGAAAAAAATAATTCTTTGTTACCTCTAAGATTAGCTATAATTCTCATCACATGTTATTACTTGTATGATGTGTCTCATATTATATATATTTCTCTAACATTTTCAATTTATTTGATAGCATTAGACATGTGTTAATTGTTTTATTCAAGTCTTAGCAATACACTAATATGACTTAAATGCTTGATATATCATGAAAGAAGATTAGAAATAAGGTTTAAATATCAAGGGAATGACCGTTTGAGTTTGAGACTTTAGAATATCATCTTGAAGATTTTTTAGTATTTTATCATGCTTTGTAACATATATTTATGATTTATATCAAGTGAATAAGGTCTAAGAAGGTTAGAATAACACTTGTTGACATCGTCTGGCCCAAGTTGAATTGCAACAATGGAATTCATGTGATGTTATGAAACATGGTATCTTTGGATAAAGTTTAGAGAAAACTATAACATTCTTGTATTGATGAGAATGAGTAATACTCCCTCCGATCCTATTTATAAGAGAAAATTAGGTTAACAAAAGTTGATGTATATACATCAACTTTTGTTGACCTAATTTTCTCTTATAAATAGAATCGGATGTAATATTATACATGAAGAAGTTAGTTACAATTTGACTAACTCAAGTCTATTTATAGGCACTAACTAACTAGTAACCAACCTCAACCAATAACTACTAATGACTAACCTGTATCTTCAATAAGCAACTTAGGATACGTAAGAAAAAAATGGTACATGGTTGATGACTAGCCACCAAGGCTATGAAACATAAGAATGGTACTTAGTGGATATTGTTAAGGCCCTATTCTAATAGACAAGGATGATACTCACTTGTGAATTAAGGCATCATTATCATTTGAATTTCTTCTGCAAGGGGAAATCATCTTTAAATTTGAAAGGTGGATGTACACATGGGGGAAAATCTCATCCTTGAGGGGAGTTCGATAGGGAAATTATAAATGGATTATATTAGATATCTTATGTTTAGACATATTGAATGTTCACATAACAATATCATATTAGTGAGAGTGTACTATATACATGAAGGCATAAAAAATGCATATTTTTTGCACTTGTATGTCACATATATCATGGCCTCTTAATTCATATTTTCAGGGGTTAGTTTGGCACTACATGCATATGAAGTGATTAATTATCTTCCATTGTATCATGTAATATTATATTTCCATGATTGTTGTGATTTTATATACGTTGTCTGTCTATGTATTCATATATTAAGCCATATATTTCTAACATCATGTAAGGTGTACCCGCCATTTATTTGGGTGGTCTCTTCTTCTATGCATTTGTATAGACAGATTACACAAAAAATATGGTCATGAAAAGTGATCAGCGGAGCTTTGCTAATGAGAGAAGATAAAGACATATGCATTGTTGGTTTCTTACTTTCTATTCGTTATGAAATATTCGTACGACTCCAATATTATTATATAGGGATCTAGACTATTTTATGTGATTTGTTTTATCTCGAGTTTGTAAGCATGAAAACAAATGCATAAGACGCATATCTTACGGTAATAACATAATACATGCATCTCGGGAGCATCATTAACAAACATGTATTTGAATTATATAAACATGTCATAAATCAACTCATGATTCATGCATTCTTTTAATATGTCTCCCTACATCAACTAGATATCATAAAGTAGATGTAGTGAGAAAGAATTTTTTTTGTGGGGGCTAAAAGCCATCACAAATGATGAATAGCGGCCACAAAATTGAGATATGTTGTGATGGCCAAAATCTCTCCCATATTTGCCTGTTAGAAACATTTGTGGCCGCCTAATTGATCACAAATGTCTTACTTTGTCTTAATCAGAAAATGGGTTTGTGAGGGACCAATCTTCCATAAACACTATCGGGAGAAATGAGATGACTTTTGTGGCTGCCTAGTCCACCACAAACAATTAAGCTAAAAAATAGTATTAGAGAGGTTGTATATTCATACGATTTTTCTTATAGTTGTTCTAAAATATTCATATTACACATTGTATTTTCATATGATTTTTATTTTTTTATTTTTATAATAATTTGTTTCTCTTTAGATGAAACTCACATTTGTTTTAGATGTATTTTATACTGTATCAAAGTTTCGATGCTCAAATATCACTACTCTTTTAGAGAGGAGAAATAAGTGAGAAAATATGAGAGTGGTATTTATAAAAAAAAAAATGAGGTCTTTGTAAGGGAAACCTTTTTTTCAAACTTTGTGGCGGCCTAGTCCATCACAAACGTCAATTTGAATAAAAAATGTTTAATTGCAATTTTGATCCCCTATGTTTCACAATCTGAAGATTTTGACCGCTTATAAAAAACAAAAACAATTTTGCCCCTTAAGTTTACTTCCTTTGCAATTTTTGCCCCTTGGTCTAATTTTGATCTAGTCAACACACATGTGGCACCTCACTTTAGTGAGTAGGATGCCACACATTTATTTTTTTATTTTTATATTAAAAAAATTCAACTCATAAATAATACTTCATCCGTCTCACAATTATTGTCTCTTTAACATTTTTTCTTTTTCTCAAAATAATTGTCACTTTACAATACCAATATAACATTTTTTTTTCCACTATTATACACTCATTTATTGAATTTCATCCAACTTAACTACTCAACTAACTACAATTAATGAGGGTATTTTAGTAAATGCTACTAAATTTACCATTGAAATCAACACAATTAATCATTTCCTTAATAACCATGCACAAACCTTAAACGACTAATATTGTGACACCGAAGAAGTAATAAATAGAAAAGAAAATTAAAAAAAATCTTTCTTTTTTCTCGTATTTCAACACTTCCACACCAATCATTTTTTCACCCCTTCCCTTCTCTCGTGTCAGCAACACTTTCTCTCTTGTCATCCTTTTCTCCGCCGGAGAAATCTTGTTCCGGTGGTGGCGGGAACAAGGTTTGTTTGACTGTTAGGTGTGCCCACTTTTTCGGACACATGGAGATTTCATATGTTTCTCCGGAAAGCTCTAAGGTTGTATCACCAAGAACACCAAGAAAGTCTATAGTGGAAAAAGTGTTTGAAAAATCGTATTCCATTAGAGGGAGTGGAAGCTTCAAGAAGCGTAGTGAGAGGAGAAAGAAGAAAGATTTTTTTTATATTCTTTTTTAATTAATATTATTTATGAGTTGAATTTTTATATATAAAAATAAAAAATACACATGTGACATCCTACTCACTTAAGTGAGATGCCACATGTGAGTTGACTGGGTCAAAGTCAAACTAAGTGGTCAAAATTGCATAAGGGTGTAAACTTAAGGGGCAAAATTGTTATTATTTTTTATAGAGGGTCAAATAAAAAACCGTTGTCCGTGTTACATGCATATATTCGACATGAGTAATAAAGAATCATTCGACTTAGTGAATGTGTCAATCGAAAAACCCAAGTTTCTATAGAAGTCGCCAGAAAATAATTTATAATTTACTTATTTAAAAATAAGACATTTATCGATCCTAGATTAAGGAAGTTACTCAAAGAGACACTTTTAAAAATATGTGTCATTAGAAAGTTATTTTATTGTTTATAAACCAGTAAAAGACTTGTGCTTTCGCACAAGTTGTGTAATCTTGTGTTAATTAAATAAAAGATAATTATATTATTAATATTGTGAAATGTTTAAAGATTCGTGGAAACAAATAATTGACTACTTGCACAAAAGAATTTATCAACCTCCGCAAAGGAAATGACTACTTGCACAAAAGAGAGCACAAGTGCAAGTTTCTCAGGAGCGTAAGACACCATAGACCATGGGAAGATGGCTTCCTTGGTGTGAGATGAAACCCTATAAAATCCTCAATTGATCTACAAAAGTAACATTATTTATTTTAGGGTTAAATAAGAAAATTGTCTTCTTAAATATACAAACATTTGATTTTAGCTTTCTTAAAATTTTCTTTAGGCTTTTGGTCCCTCTAAAAAATTTCATCTATGAAATTAATCTCTATTCTACATTGAGTATTACACTAGAGCAGGGACTAATTTCATAGATGGAAAATTTTAGAACGACCAAAAACCTAAAAAATATTTTAGAATGACTAAAATCAAATGTTGGTATATTTAGGGGGACTACTTACTTATTTAACCCTTTATTTTAAATCAAACATTTAATTTAAATATTGACGTAAGACCCGTAGACATTAGCTAGAGCTAGAGTTTTTGTCTATTGAACCTATAATTATGACTATATGTTTATTTCTTATGAGTAATCTAAACATGACTATGTGGTTTGTGCAAGCATGACTAATATTGTGATTTTTCTTTTTTTTGAGTTGTGTATGTTGGTATGTTGAACTTGTTTAGTGTTGTTATTTCCTTCGTGTAATTTGAACAAGACTAAATATTCTTTTGCAACATAAGTGAACGTTGTAACATCTCTCTACATGTTATGCTATGTAAATTGTTTTCTGTTCAAAAAGTATTGAAATTTGAAATTTTGAACGTTCTAAAATGAGAACTCCGTTGAGAAAATAATTTATATCCTAAAATCACTCTTATTATACCCTCATGTCTTCTTAAAAAAATGAAAAACAAAAATCTTAAATAATGTTTCAAGGCTCAATATTTACACTATAGTAGTATTGCTCAGATTTCAATTAACTATATATTGCCATTTTGAGAAACGATGCCGACAGAATAGCAAAGCACTATAATGAAAGCAATGATAACAAATAAGAAGTCAATATAGTATATTATGAGGACAAAAACAGATTCTCGATCTTTTATGGTCCCACATTTCCTCACGTAAATGTCATAGGATACCTTGCCATCTATTAACAAACATTCTCACGTAAAATTTCAAATTACCTCATGATTATATAATAGTACCAATTACCAAATGGTTTAACATATAAAATCAAAGTTTTTGATAACAAATGTTCCAACGGTGTTTTAAGAAATCCATAAAACAAAATTATGTCTTGAAAATATAAATCAAACATTTATATTTGTGTACAATTTTTTATTCAAAAGTTACTTTTTTAACTTCTTAAACAATCATTTGCAGCGTTTTCCTAAAATTATATGTACATCATGCATGTAAATTTGTAACCGTAAATTACCCCATTAAAAGTGCCATTACATTCACTATAATCACTACAAGCTTTGCCAAAGATGAGAAGACAAATTTTCATTCATCTTCTCTTTGCATGGCTTCTGCTTGCAGCTTCTGCATTCAATCACGTCAATGCCAATGTTCAGGCTAATCAATCAGGTAATTCCCATTCTCACACAAATAGCTTGCACTTCATATTATTTTTTTGGTACAATCTTGCACTTCTCATATATTTCTTAAGAAAATTACTTTCACATACGTGTTAAATATTTTATTCCACTTAGTTGTGTCAAATTTGCAAGGAGTAAATAATCAATGTATTTAGTTGAATAGATGAACAAGATTTTTTAATTTTATAAATCAATTTAAAATTTTAATGGTTGTAGAGTCTAATGATTATACTCTATCTCATAACTCTTATCACTGCCAACAGTTGATTTCAAGCTCAGAACCCTAAAGGCTATCCCAAAGCCATATACTGAACATGCCATACCTTCATGGGTTAGTTTTATAAAGACATCAATCACTTTTTATTTTCAAATGTGTATTTTTATTCGTTTTAATTACTTGGTAATTGTATGATAATTGTATAATTATATTCTGATCCGAGCAATGAAAATAACAGGTTAAAGAAAATAAGAGTCGTAAAATCCCATCAGGGCCCAGCCCAAAAGGGAATCAGCACCCACCAACCAAACCTTAAAGAGATGAAATCTTCATTCAACATCATCAGCATTCAGTAGTGATATCAATAAATGTTTCTTTCATGTCATAAGAGATCAATGGATTCGTGTATTCTACTCTTAGGAGCATTGTGTTTGTATTTAAATGGTATTAACTAATGTTCGTATTTTACAAATTATTACCACAAGAAAAATAAATATCGACTTATTTTTTAACTAGCTTTTTCTATATATAAGGTATTTCTTACTAACATGTTATGTTTGTTCAAATTTTGGAGCAAACAGACAATGCAATATAGTCAAGTGTATGTTTGTCTCTTCGTTAAAATTGGCTGAACACATGTTCAAGTTTCAAGTAGAAGCTTGTAATTGCAGGTTCAAACTGCACTCTATTTAGAGCACTATTAATCAATTTCACATTATTTTTCAAAAATCAAGCATTATAGTTATAGTCCCTAGACATAGTTCTATCACAAAGAACAAATATTAACAGAAAATTTCTTTGTTAAAAAGCAAGCAAGAAATTGAGCAATATGGGACAAATAGCAAACTACACACAATTTCAAAACCAACTTCAACACACGCCCTCACGCAGGGGCGAAGCTATTTGTTGCCAAGGGGTAGCTTTGGCTACCTCAACAAATATTTTTTTTCTTTGACTAAATTAGTATATTTTGATATTAGTTACCCCAATAATATATATTTAGCTACCGCAGAAGAATTTATTTGTCATAAATCAGTAGAAATAGGAAAGTTAGAATATATTCACTTGTTTAATAGATATATTCCGTATTATTTTGACACTTTTTTATCTCTTAAACAACTATAATGAGAGCTTAGTTAACAAAAAAAATGTCAAAAACAGTCGAATTATATTTTATTTCATTTATTTAGATTTGGCCCCCTCGTGGAATCATGGCTATCTTCGCCGCTGCCCTCACGCCTAGGGTGGACCTGAGTCCAATTCCTAAATTGCAATCCTTAACCCGGCTCACCATGTTAATTTGGCTTGGATCTCATCCAAAAGTTAGCTCAAAGGATGAGGGTACTCAAGCATACTTATACACTCAACAACCTGAGAACCTGAGCAATGTGGGACAAATAATTAACAAACTACAAACAATTTCAAAATCAATTACTTCAACACCCACTCTCACGCCTAGCGTGAGTCTGAGCTAATTCCCACATTACGATCTTTAACACGGCTCTGATACCATGTTAAATAGGTTTGGATCTCTTCCCAAAAGTTAGCTCAAAGGATGGGGTACTCAAGCATACTAACACACTCAACAGTCTGGGAATCTAACCAATGTGGGACAAATAACGAACTACAAACAATTTCAAAACCAACTTTAACACCCACCCTCACGCCTATCATAGGCTTGGGTCAAATTCCAACATTACAATCCTTAACCCGGCTATGATACCATGTTAAATAGTCTTGGATTGATCTCATCCAATCCTAACACGGGGAGGTAGTGACAATAAATAACAATATCAGGCTCATTAAGTATGGTAATTGGAATGAGTATCATCATCCTTTGAGCTAACTTTTGGGATGAAATCCAAGCTTATTTAACATGGTATCAGAGTTACATTAAGGATTGCAATGTGGGAATCAGACCAGACCCACGCTAGGCGTGAGGGTGGGTGTAGAAGTTGGTTTTGAAGTTGTTTGTAGTTTGTTATTTGTCCCAAATTACTCAGGTTCCCCAGTTATTGAATGTATAAGTATGCTTGAGTACCCTCATTATTTGAGCTAACTTTTGAGATCAAAGTCTATTTAACATGGTGAGCCGGGTTAAGGATTGCAATTTAGGAATTGGACTCAGGCCTATGCTAGACATAAGAGTGAATGTTGAAGTTGTTTGTAGTTTGTTATTTGTTCCACATTGCTTAATTCCCCGCTATTAAGTGTATAAGTATGCTTTAGTACCCTTATCTTTGCTTGACTTTTAACAAAGACATTTTTTGTTAATAGTTGTTCTTTGTGATAGAACTATGTCTAGGGACTACAACTACAATGTTTGATTTTTGAAAAATAATGTGAAATTGATTAATAGTGCTCTAAATAGAGTGCTGAGCTTTGAATCTGCAATTACAAGCTTCTAGTTGAAACTTGAACCTGCAACTATGTTTGTTTTCACGCACATCAAGTTTTACATTTTGTGTTTTTTTTTATTTCGTCGTTTGAGTGCGGCGTTGTGTTGTTCGTCGTCTTGTGCGACGTTTGATTCTGTGTCTTGTTGCGGTGTTCTTTTAGTTACTATTGAAAGATCAACTTCAGTTAATTACAAATTCAATCAATGTAGATCCAAAAGTATGGGTATTTCGGTGATTTAGAATTTATCATATTATTTTTAGGCATTTTGTCGCCGTATGCTATCAATTTGGTTGTTGTGAGTTTGTTCGTAGATTCACCATTTACGTTTTTAGCGATGTTGAACATGTTATTATATCTGATTTACTCTCAATTTGAATGAATGAATATTGTTTTGTTTTTGTCGGAAAAAAAAAAACTATGCATTAGCTTCATTAATACTTTCAATTTATGAATAAGTATAATCACGTCATTGCTTCATTATTAATACAAATAATTTTTTCATTGGTCAACACTATCATTTATTTGTAAACAAAAAAAAATGCATTAATGTTTTATGGACATCCCATTTTGTCCATCCATCCATTGAGTAGCCACTATTTATTTATCTCTCATTCAAAATAAAAACAAACAAAAAAAAATTAAAAAATAAAACAATTGATTTCTCGCTCATTTTACCTACCATTGTCCTCCACCTTCTCTAATGCTCTCCACCCCACCACTGCCTCCTCCTCATCTCTGCCATCCTCAACGCCAAACCGACTATCCTTTCTGTTGGCAACTATGTCGGTGGTGGCGAGATTCACTTCGTCGAGTCTTATGCATCTCTTCCAACAACCTTGAGGTCATATTCACATTGTCGATGATGATAACCATGTCAATATTTCCATGGTAGCTGACCAGATCCATGTTATCGACGTTGACATAAAAATACAAAGAAGGTGAAGGAGAGAGGGGAGTCTATGCGGCTGAGATGAGGATGATGAAGTGAAGGGGTGGGGAATGAGAGAAACATGGAAGGAGGAGGAGAGGGAGGGAGACGGAGTGGTGAGAAGAGAGAAAGATTGATTTCACTAGTTTTTTGTTTTTATTTTCTTTTTGTTTTGTTAATTTATTTGTTTTTTATTTCCCATGAGTCACATGAAAAAAAAGGTCATGTGGGTTGGTGCCGGTATGAAATTGAAGTCTTTAAAAAAAATGTATGAAATTGAGGGTTGTGTATAGTGTTTTAAAACCCTGACTGAACCGGACAGTCGGATCGGTCACCAAAAACCGGAGAGGTGGCCGGTTCGGTCAGCACATTGGACTGGATATGCAAACAACCCGACGATACCCGATGTGAACCGGATGGGTCGGTGGTCCAACCAGTGAACCGGAACAGCCCACCCGAACCGACCTGGTTTACTGCTTTAATGAAAATTTTGTAAAAAATTCCATATTGGTGCTAAAGAGGATCGAACTCATGACCAAAACTTGAATTTCTTAATCTTAACCACCTAGCCAAGTCAACTTGTTTGGCAATAATGCATAATCTATATTTAATACTTTCATTAAGATACATGCAATATTTTTGGTAAAATTTGGTTTTTTTAGTAAAACATGCAATTTTAATAAACGAGCTTGTATCTTTTTTTTTTTATATATACTTTGCACACCTTTTTTTATTTTTAACCATGGCTTTT
>Ga0228710_1008541_pt1 | contig 14655 bp, 9 predicted proteins | sample MedpolnodulmetaG_FD_177995 | JGI IMG/M metagenome (GOLD analysis project Ga0228710, IMG submission 177995) | Root nodule microbial communities from Medicago polymorpha collected in Santa Monica, California, United States - pink nodules | ecosystem: Host-associated > Plants > Roots > Nodule...
AAAAACAGCATTGTGTTTATAGTGAACTTAAAAGAACATATATTCACAATAACTGGAGATCAGCAACTTATTCAATTTTTCTGCTCCTTGTCAGTTTGCTCTGGAATTGGTTGAATTCTCACATAAGGTTTTCTTGTTAAAGTCTCTCCTCTTAGAGCAGCAACATAACGGTCATTGGTATTCTCCTTTCGCTGCAGCTCTCCAAGATATTCTGCCAGTCTCTCTTTATTCACTTGTCCCATCATCTGAAACATAATTAAAACAACAAAATTGTAAAGACAGGATTTTAACTACAGGAAATAAATCAACTCAAAGAAGTGAAAATTTGACAGTGACAACTGGTCATTCCATATAAACAGCATAGTAGCAAATCCCGGATAGCGGTGCGTAGCGGCCGATGCCAAAAGTGGGATAGCGGGATAGCGTAAAGTGGTATGACAAATAGCGGTCACCAATATTTGATTATTTTGTAGACAAATTACAAGAATAATACTATAAAGTATAAACAAACTTATATATTTCTCAACAAAAAAAAAGCTCAAATCTCATGAGACATTCATAAATCAAAACACCAAAAAACAAATGACAGAAACAAATAAAAAATAATCATAAAACAAGAGAAACCATAAGATAGAAGATAGAAGAGTGTGTTTCGTTGAGAAGAGAGAAAAAGTTGAAAAATGTTAGGGTTTACGAAATCCTCAACAAGGTCAATTTTGAAATTTCCTACTAAAATCAAATATCGGCTGAAGCGGCCGCTATCCACTCCGCACCACTATGCCGCTATAGCAGCTGAAGCAGCCGCAATTTTATTCCACTGCGGCGATTACCATAGCGGTTCGTCACCGCTACGCTACATGGGGCTGCTATAGCGCCGCTATCGGCCGCTATTGACTACTATGATAAACAGGTTGCTTAACCTCTAAGAAAAACTGATATTCTATTGGAATCCAAAACCAATCTTGCCAGTTATCAAATGCGAATTAAAATAATCGCATATTTGTATTCAATAAGAAATATAGGAAAATAAAAACAGAGTAAAAACACTTAACCAAGTGGAGTCTTTGTCATAGAGATATATTAACTAACTCTTAACTAACAGTAGCAAACAATTACCAATTCAACCTCTTAACAAACAGTAACAGACCTATCACAGGGTTAGTTTGTTTGTTAGGATTAGATAGAAAAGTATATCATACCAATTCTGCATGCTCCTACCCTCCGCCAATCACCTGTTTATTCTCTCCACAACTATCAACTACCAGTTCATTTTCTTAAACATGTGTTTAATTGTTCTGTTATACACATGTTTAATTGGAGTTTGAATACCAACTCACACCAGAGCCACTTTATCCTCAAGGTAAACATCGGGAAACTGAACTGTGGGTGTGGAGTAGATCATATTTGAAATACCGTAAAAATAACGCTTCAAATTTCATTTCTGAATCAGTTTCTTACATAGAAAAAACATTAAAAACATATCATATTTGGCACAGGATGCTTGCATATTAGAACAGAGAGTAGAACTTCCGCCATATATCTGTGTCATTATGTAAACAAGTTATGGCAACTAAACTTTGAATTCTAGTCGAACAGGTGGATTTCTTCTGATCTAGGCACTCCGGTGATCAGAAGAAGCCATCCTAATCTCCGAATCATACAATTTTCAATTACTTGCTATTATGCATTTTTCTAAGCGACAAAGCTGTTATAACTGTGGTTCCACCAGCAGTCACCTGTGATTGGTGCCACTCAAAAACACATACTAATTTTGGTACTGAAAAACTACAAGCATGATCAGTGACTATCAACTACTATGCCTGGGAAATAAGGAACCTCCACATCTTTTCTACATGTCTTTCTTCCATTTTAATGCCACCCTGACCCCGTTACCCACCATCACTTCCTTCTGTATTCAATGATGATTCAAAAACCCATCCTCAAACATAGAAGCTTCTCAAACACCTCTTCCAACTGCTATTTCTTCATGGTTCCTATGTTCATTTCCTATGTTCATCACCTCTTCTTCAAAAAACCCACATCAAACATAGAATCTCTTCATGGTTCCTATGTTCATTTCCTCAATGCCCCTTTCTATTTCTTCTCTTCCAACCTTATATATCATTCATTGCACCATTCAGCACTCTTAGGAACGAGAGCTTTGATACCAAAATGGTATGTACAGGCAGTGTTGTCAATTGCACAAAATAGTTGTTTGTTCAAATTTCGCTATGCTATAATGCTGATAGGGCCTCTATTTGAAAACACTTTAAACTAAATAGCTTATTACAGAACAATAGCAATTTGTTCAAATTCGGATATGCTATTCCATTATAGTGCCACTATAGCTGTTTTTTGCCAACACTATGTACAGGTCCAGACCAACAAAAATATACACACAAAAATGAGACAAACAACTCCTGACAGCACTAAACACTAGAAACACAAATTTAGACCTCTTACAAAAGAAAATAAAAAAATGGAATAATCTCCTCTAAAAAAACTCTAACCCTCTGATATCCCAAAATTCAAACAATTATTTTCTTCTTCCTCCCACTCCTCTATTGTTCATAGTCCTCAAACCCCTTTTAGAGTCCATCTAACATGGACAATCTTTTTTTGTTCATTCCCAAACCTTAAAGGGCATGTTTGGACGGAAGATGTTTTTAAATTAAGAAAGGAAAATGCTAAAGAGTGCCTCTAGGGCATTGGTTAAGATAGAAAATATAGAAATAATGTATTGTGAAATGATAAATTCAACTTATACAAGTTTTCAAATCGTTGTTTCCAATGTAAAATTACTACTTTTAGCATTCTTAAATAGTACCCCAGAGGAACATGTTAGCATGGCCCAGAAAGAAAACAAGAAAATGTTTGTAAAAATGAAAAATACATATATTAATTTAAAATCTCAAATGCATATAAAAAATATAGACTAAACCCTCTTCTCCACCAAACATACCCTAATTTTTTAGTATCCCTAAGCGCAACTACATATATTAATCCCCCGAAATAACATGATTAACCTCTCCCAACAAATGTTTTTCCATACACATCAGCCAAGTATCTAACCACACACTATGTTTTTAGTACCTTAGTTTATGCTAAGAATACAACCCAATCATGGCTTTACATAAACAAATTAAAAATCAAAAGAATACTAGACAAAAAGATGGTATTTACTGAAAATGATAAAGGGATTATTGACTTGCCAGTGTTTCAGGGCGAGCCTTAGAGCGGAGTTGAGATTCGAGCTGATCGCTGCGGGTATTGGTGGCTTGCATCACACAGTAGCCAACAACTCCAGGAACGACGCCGCATACGGTAGCGAATGCAAAGAAGAACGGTTTTGATTCGCGAGTTCTTCGCACGATCCATTTCCACGCCATCACCATCCTCTTTCTTTTCCTCAACACTGCAGGGTTTCTCTGGTTTCTATAGCAACACCTCGATCAGCTTTTTAAAACCCCTGAACCGGGAACAGACCGGTTCTTCAATTGGTTTTATCTAATTTTTATTTTGTTTGCATATTTAACCAAAAATTGAATTGAGATATTCTTACATGAACTCTCACCTAACACATCATCCTTACACTCAACCAATAAAAAAATGACGCATGTTATTAACTTTTAAAAAAAGTGTGATTTTAATTAAGGAAATGGAAACATAAATGGTGGTGGGTGATTCTTGTCGGTTAAAGAAAATGGAAAAAAGAGAGAGAAATATTAAAAATAATGAGGAAAAAATATGATATTAATTCTTTTTATTATTTTAATGAGGTGTTAGATTTTAATTAGTTGGATGTAAGAATGATGTGTTGGGTAAGAGTTCACCTAAGAATTTCTCATTTGGTATTTTAACAATTTTTTGAAAGATAATGTCTCATAAATAATTTTTTACAATTTTTTATTAAATAATTTGAGGGTTTCCCTTTATTCGAATATATTTCTATCTTATTTTCTTTTTCCTCTAAAAGATTCTATTTTTTGAGAAGTTGCTTTCTAATTGTTATTTATTTTGTTTAAATTCTATTTATTTTTTTAAAAAGTAGTAAAAATACTGATTTTTTTCATTTGTTATGATATTATATATATGTGCCATAATTTCATTGATTCACATTAAAATGAGGAAGCATACATTACCCCTCGATAATATAACATGCAAATTTGTGTATGTGAAAGCAAGCTTACAAATCGGTTTCAATTCCCCTAAAAAAAATATCAATTAAATACAAACTACGTGTAAACCTAAAGCATCCTATTGAAAACAGAAACTAAGTTAGCAAAAGTGAGTAAAATAAATTGATGTATTTGAATCAAATACATCAATTTTGTTTGGAGTAAATAGGTAATTACCCTCCGAAATTGTATGTTTCGTACCCCCATGACATTAACAAAACTTCAATTAACACCCCCCGGAAATTGCACAACGTTAATCAATTTACCCCTTCCGTCAAATTCTTCTGTTAGTCAACATGACTTTTGCAAATACCCCTTGCAGTTTTGCACTTATGTGCAAAATGCCCCTTGAAATTGAAAATTTATATTATTTTTTTCTTATACTTGTCTCAAAAGATATTAAAGGCAAAAAATTAACAATTAGTTTTAATATTTAAGTTATTTAAGACACATTCTCTAAATTATCATGATAGAAACTGGTACCAAACATAAAAATATAATAGAAATAACTTACTTTTATTGATGATATAATAGGAATATAGGATATAGTGGGTTCCCTAGAAAATTGAGAGTCTTGAGTCTCTCCCTCCAAGAGAGTTTGGTCTCTTCCAAACCAATATTCAATCCAAAATAAAATGCCTACTGATTTTTCATTTGGTTTCCTTATTTATTCAATAACTTCTTAACAGTAATTGTTGCCTAATAACATAATAACTGCATCCTAATAACATAATAATCAGATGTCTAACATATCATAAGAACACTACAAAGTAGAGTCATAATATAGCTGGCTAATCCCATCATGTAATCATGTATGCAATCCTGCCTAATGAGTATTTTGAACTGCTTCTTTTTCTATCAAAACAATGCTGAATTGAAATTCTTTTTGGAATTCTAGCTTATGACTCCCAACATAGGTATCAAACACATCAATATTGCCAAATAGTGTTAGGCTCCATAGGTAATGCTTATGTTGATTGTCACGTGCTCATTGTATTCACAAACGAAGTATTATTGAGTTTGGATTTTCATATCTAATAAAGTATAACAAAGATGTTATCTAAAATATTGGATTGTAATACTGTAAAGTTTAAAGTATTAAAGTTAATTATTGATTGTTTGCCTTTAATATCTTTTGAGTCAAGGATAAGAAAAAGAATATATATAAATTTTCAGGTTTTGGGGACGTTTTATACATAAGTGCAAAACTTCAGGGGGTATTTGCAAAACGTCATGTTGACTAACAAGAAATTTTGACAGAGAGGGTAAATTGATCAACGTTATGCAATTTTATAGAGTAATTGAAGTTTTGTTAATGCCAATGGAGTAATTGACGAAACTTACCAATTTCAAAGGTAATTGACTATTTACTCATTTTGTTTGACTCACTTTTCTTTATATTTTGTAAGGGAGTACACTTCATGGATTTCTTTATATTTTGCAAGGGAGTACACTTTATGGATTTCTCTGGCACGAGGACCTCGCTCAAGTCATATTGCGCCTTATCGTCCTCCATTGACTCCACCTCTTTTTGTTTTCGTTATCTCCTCTATGACCCTAATTTTATAGGATTCTATCTCGATGAAGTAATACTTAATCGATTGATGTCTTTGGTCAAATGGTTTAGATCAAACAAATAGCAGCAACAATGTAGAATATTCAGATAAATTATTCAAGCTCGTAACAATCCAGGAAACAAGATTAGCATACATATTGATATCATCATATTTAACATTTAAGCACACAACATGCTAGATAGACCATCATAACAGTACTGATTATAGATTTTGTTAATCAGTTTAGTCAACTAGCACATCTTGACTGATTGATTAAGTTGCAGTTAATCGATTAGAACATCAGATATAATCTAGATTCAAAAACAACAGAAGCATATAATCTAGATTCAAAAACTTGCATATAATCTAGATATAATCTGTTACATTTTATGTTTCTGTTTTAATATGATAAACTACATTATATGCTTCTGTTGATTAACATGCATGGATTCAAGTAGAACATAAACAGACAATTCGACAACACGTTTAATTCATAATCTACTTCCTGTTAACGTAGTCGTCTAACCACGGCGAAATACATCATTTAAACATATTTCCTATTTCCCGGGATTATCTGGCAATCACACGAGGCGTGTGGATCACAGACATCCCAATTTCATCCTGAGTATGTACTTTGTCTTATCAAATATACATCTTTTATCTCTGCATTTCTGTAATGCTACTCTGTTTATACCATTCTTTTCAGATTTGGTTTGAAAAGCAATGTAAGGAAATTTATAAGGAACACATTTTCCGTAATTCTACCTAATAATAACAATTCGTTTAGTCTTCACTTTCCTCAGGCTTCACAAAGAATTCAATATGAGCTATTCGACCAGGTTGTTGATAGCCGGCAGAATCGACATAAGGGTGAGAGGTAGGTTTGGAAATTGAAACCAGATGCTGCACTTTTAACATTCCACCTCTCCCAATGCTTAACTTGCTTGCTCTATTTTCTTTAATAACACTACTAGGCATATTAGAAGTTGATGCTCTAAGGAACTTATATTTGTACCTGTTATAACCATAAGCAAAGAAATGACAGATAAGTCGATGGCTGGTAAATAGTACATTGCATCTTAAGTAATAAACTTCTTCGAAATAGAATTAATACTTGAAAGAAGCCCGGTGATCACACTGAAATGCTATCAAGAGTTCGGAATTCGCACAATACATGAAATCTATCTGAAAATAGATAAATAAAATTGTGTGAATATAATGAATTCAAAGTGCAGAGCAAAAAAATAAAGCATGTTCCCATTTGAGTCGAAAGCAATACAAACCTGCAGGTCCCCATGTCCTTCAGCTCTCAACGTAACAGAAGGAGGATCTGGCTCCATAGTTATCTGGATGCTTGATCCAGGCCATTCAAGATCCTCAATAGCTTCCTTTAGTGCTGCAGACTAAGACCAGTTTGGCTCAAATTTCAAATTATAGTAGTAGCTTCCCAATTAAAATGATTTTATGGTTGTTCGCTAGCATAAAAATCCTTATAAATTTATAGATGTTCAAGAAGAGATTAGCAAGAGCGCTTTAAAAACAAATTAAGATGCAAATGCTAATTTCAACTTATATGAAAAGTTGTCTGAAAAATTCATAAATATCGTAAGATTCTTTTAATATTACTTTTTCAACATGTGTATCTATAGTTTATCCAAACTAGCTCTAGGTGTAATTTAATGATCAAAATATCAGTTAACCGTATACAACCAATGGTTTTTCTCCCATGTATCAATTGCAGGCTCAGACATTTACATGCATATAATCTAGATTCAAAAACAACAGAAGCATATAATGTAGTTTATCATATTAAAACAGAAACATAAAATGTAACTTAACATAATAAAAGATATTGACACCTCCAAAAAATTTCCTGCACAGTACAGAATGCATAATCAATAATTATTATCATTTTATAAATGCATTGTGTATTACACTATTACTAAAAGATCAACTAGTAACCAGTAATATAATGGTTGAATGATTTTGATCAATAAATATTGTTTTCTTTTCTATTCTCTGTCCAATTTCCATCATTGAACTATCACATTAAACCCAAAATTTTGTAGAAGGACGCTGAGGTGGCAGGGGATTGGTAAGAGCATTAACAAAATCCAAGGACATCCAAAGGATACTAGGTCATTATTCAAGCTGCATTGGCAAGCAATTAGAGAATTTTATGGCATACCTTAACAGTAAAGGTCAAAGGGTTAGTCCCAGCAGGTTCAAAATTGTAGTCCCATGCAACGGTATCAGGAATCCTTGTTCTGATCTCTGCACAAATACTGGCATCCAGCGAATCTACAGATCTGAAGATGTGGAGGAAGTACATTTAAGACACAGATAAGACAATTCTATGAAGCTTTTTGTAGAGTTCTAAAGAATCCAATCCAATAAACGACCATTAATTTGGCTACCATTCTGAAAGGAATTACATCTTCAACCGAAAGTTCTTACTTGTTAAAGAAATTTACATTCTGTGGAAGTTTTGTTTACAATAAATAAGTACTAAGAATTAAAAGTTCCGACAAATTCTAACTGGATTTCAATAATCTATGAATAATTTGATTCTATCAGTCACTTTTTTCTCAAGTAAAGAAACCTAATTAGATGTAGAAGGCTAGAAGCTGTAGGAATTTGACTTAAATCGTGACAGGCAATCTGTTGGAATTTGGGACTGTCATAAATGGAAGTGATTTCTTGATACTCGATATCACGGTGATTTTCATTGATAGGTATTTAGATGATGCTTAGTTTCATTTAAGCATGATTTTTCAACTACTCATGTGTGACTATTTAAGTCACATTTTAAGCACACATAAATCTCACTTACTATCAGTGTTGTCAAATATTGGCCATGGCGGATTGTGGTGGGAGATTTTTTAGAACTGCCATGGCCAATTTGTAACGGATGGTGGCGCCCTGACGTTTTATGGCAGATATGGAAGCTATAAATGACAAATTTATGGCTTTCCGCCATCGATACACTGCTTGCTATATAAGAATGGTATAAAGCATAATAGCAGCTTGTTTAGTTGCCTAATGTACAAGAAGTGAGAAAGAAAGTGGTGCCAAACCATTAATAGAAGGGTCTACAAGGAGCTTTGGGACTAAATTTGGATTATAAACCCTAGTTCTTTGTGTTGTTTATTTACTCAGTATGCTGTTTTTACTCTCGAGGTTGATATAGGATTGTGATTTGCTCAACCTCAAATAATAAAGCAAATCATCATAAAACAAATATGATATTGGGGCTGGCTAACATCATACATAAATCACAACTGTAAACTTGATGCAGTGCTGTCGATGGCGGATGGTGAAATATGGTGGAAGGTCAAAAACCTTGCATATAAACACGCCATTGCAGCCATGGTGCCGCCATGATGGATATCTCATCACAAATTGCCTATAGCAGATTGAAATGGAAGACTTTTGCCATTCTGCCATCTGCAATCGATAAACCTGATAACGTGTCATCTTGTGTACAGATGTCTACATTACAAACTGCATTGCATCCAGCTACAAACACATGGGGATTATGCCTTACCAATATTTTATTTCATTTTGGTCGCAAAACTTTTTAAGAAAAACCAAACTTGTCGAGTCTTAACTACCTAATTCAACTTAAAAATCCTTATTGGAAATGGAAAGCCCATTGTGCAAGTATGACCATATTGAATGTCACGTAAGCAACTTATATGGTTGCAAGCATAAATAGCAGCTTGCACAAGAATTTTAATTCCCTACTTTCACGCAATAGCTGATTTGGACTATTAGATTCAAATTGCATGCTCATTATCCAACATTTTAAATCGCCTAAACTCAACCAAACAGTTCAAATTGCATGATTGCATCAAAAGCATGATTCCCCAACTATCGAGAATCCAGTTTGAATGCTCGACTGCTATATGCATGACAAGTTAAAAAGACAGAGTGTAACAACTTTAGGACCAAAACTACTTTATACACAACAGTTTATAGTAAGTCTTTGGAACCAAAATAGGTAACCAAGCAACTAACAGTGGATCAGAAGGTCCAAGTTGTAGTTTCCCCTGTCTCAAGACACGAAATCACCACAGTTCCAAATATAGTAAGGGCCTGTTTGAATTGGCTTATTTGAGTTTATCTATTGGTATAGGTTTTATGAAACTGTTCGGGAGAACTTATTATAGCAACTTATGACATTGTTCATCAGCTTGTCTTCATAAGTTCTCCAAAATAACTTTTGAAAATAGCTCATAGCTTATACAAAAAAATAATTAACTTTACTTCACCTTTTGCTATAGAAGTAAATTATACATAAGTGTTTGTGCTATAAGCTGCAAATAAGCCGTTTAACCAAACAGGGCTTAAGTGCATATTTCGAATGACGGTGAGTTTGTTTGACTTAAATCATCGCTATAATTTTGTCGAAGCTCTAAAGTATAACTTTTACTAAAATCATGGTGACACGGGATGATTCCGACAAACTCACCGTGACGTAATATAAAAATGTAGGCGCTATATTTTGTGTATTTGAATGAGAAAAACAAACAACAGCGAAAAGTTGGCAGTTACAACATACTTGAGGAGAAGCTGCATATCAGGACCAGGATACTGAATCTGAATAACACCAGAATGACCCGGAACCGAAAACGCGTTCAAACAATCAACAAAAAGCCCTAAACTCACTCCAAAACGAGGTCGTCCTTCTGCATTGTAATCATATCGAACAAATAGCTATAACAACAACAACAACAACAACAAAAAAAAAAAAACAAATTCAGTAATAAAAAGAAAGAACAATGAGAATTGGAATAAATTTGAAGAAGAAAATGGGATTATTTGGTACCTCTTTTTTGAGATAAACCTTTGCTTGAAGACAACCACTTTCTTCAACGATTAAAACGATGCCGTGTTCGGATAATTCTATGACGGCGTCTTGGTGGCGTTTCCATCGAACGGCGGTTAGAGCATCGACTAAGCCTTGTACGTTTTCCAGTTCGCATAGAACGTCTGGTGCTTCTTCTTCCATTTCTGACATGGTCGGGGTGAAACCCTCTGTTCGTTCTCTACAATCTCACTCACACTAGTTTACTTCAAATTATTTGAACTTGACCTTTTTTAGTCAAAAAGAAATAATAAAAAAGATGACAGAATTTATTTTTTTAAATTGAGATTTTTTTGGGAGTAATTTAGTGACTAGATTAAAGCAAGTTTTTGGGGGTTGTATTCAACCGTGGGATTTTAAAAGACTCTTTTAAAATAAAAAAAGTTTGGTGATATTCAATCAAAACTTTTATAAAATATAAAACAATCTTGTGGTATTCAGTTAAGACAATTATGACTTTTTTTCAGGACAATCAAACCAATTCCATTGGTATTCAATTCAGATTTCTCATGACTTGTAAATTGTCTGTTGATATTCAAAAGTCTATAGATTTTGATGGATTTTTGGATGAAGTGGGTTTTGTGAGACTTTTTATTCAAAAATATAAATACTACTCTCATCAAACAATCTCACACAAACCCTTGAGATTTTGTCATTCTCTTCCAAACCCTTGTTTGCCATCATCTTGTCCATTCCAGATTTCTTCTTCCTTTCTCTTTCTCTCTGTTTTTTTTAAGGATTATTTCTTTCTCTTTGTTAAATTCATCAAAAGTCTATATATATTTGTTATAATTTCTTATTTTTTTGTACCGATTTTGTTCTCTTGTATGATTTCTTGTCTTTTTCAATGCCATGTTTTCTGTTTCCAATTTCTTGTTTTTTTTACTGATTTTCTTTTTATGATTTGTTGTTTTTTTTGTCCGATTTTTCTCTACGCCATGTTTTTTTCATTTCAATTTCTTGTTTTTTTAGCCTATTTTTCATTTTTTGATTTGTTTAATTTTAACAGAAATTCATTGTTTTTTTTAGCCTCTTAATAGTTTAACAAGCTTGTTTAATTTTTCAATTTTTTTCATATAGTCACTATATTTTGACAATAGGAAACAACAATTGTTCTTGTGAAATAAATAGTTGGTTCGTTGTTTTGTCAAAAAAGAAAAAATTTAGTTTGTTCCTTATATATATTAGTGATCAAATGCGAGATTCACAGCAAGAAAATAACAGAGAAAATTGTAAAGACAAAGATAGTTATGTCACTTGGTCCACAGATAATCATAAGTTGTTGCTACTCCTAGTGGATGCTATAAATAGGGGGTTGGGATTGTGTGATGTCAATGAGTCGCTAGGCAAACAAAATGTAGATCGAATTATCCTTCCTCGACTCAATGTCAAAACTAATCACTTTGCTATAATTTTTTTACCATTTTTTAAACGAAAAAGCAACAATCACTTCATTGGTAAAAATTCATTGAATCATTTGAAATCCTAAAATATCATAAAGTCCATTGAAATCCTAAAATACAATAAAGTCCATTGAAATCCATTAAAATCTGTATTATAAATCCATTAAAATATGTGTTATAAATCTTGATTGTAAAAAGTCTTTTAAAAAAAATCTTTTAAAATCTCATAGAATCAATACAATCTTACAAAGTCTTTTAAAATCTCAAAAACTTTTTCTACCAAAATAGTCTTTCAAAATCTCAATCCAATATACCCCCCTAAATGGTTTCTATTTGAGAAGTATAAGTATCAACCCTTATAACAATATCATCATAAAAAAGATGCGGGAGAGAGAAACTATTTGCCCCTGACTAAAAGCAATAGGGCATTAAGAATCGTCATTGACATCGTCATAAATCATATGACCTAATTGCTCCATGCAAAGAAAGATAAGATAAGGAGAAATAAAATCGCCTTGTCGGATATCTCTGGAGGATTGACATTTTGGGGGTAGAACGACCATTCTAATTAACAAATATAGTGGCCGGAGAGATGCAAGCCTTGATAATATGACATATCCAAGAAGGAACTTGAAGATTGTTTAAGGAATCTTCATTGAAATTCCAATCAAAGATGTCATAAGCCTTTTCAAGATCCAATTTTAGGATCATATAACTTTTCTTTTCCATTCAAGTTTGACATGGTATGGATATCTTCTTAAAAAATGAGAATCTTATAAGAATTGCACATATTAGGGATAAAGTTTCTTTGATGATGAGAGATCACACGAGGAAGAATGAATATGAGATCACACGAGGAAGAATGGTTATGAGGCGCTGAGAAATAATCTTTATGAAGATCTTGTAAATTAGATTGTAAAATGCAATTAGGCGAAATCAAATGATGTTACTTGAATCTTCACATTTGGAGATTAACGTGAAAAGAGTGGTGTTGATTCATTTAATGTTGTTCGGATCATGAAATGCATTTATCACAAACAATGCATCAAATCACCAACAACATGCCAATTAGAACTAAAGAAGGGAGGATGAAAGTCACCGGGTCTAGCGGATTTGAAATTACTCATGCTAAAAAAGTCAAAATTGGCTTCATCTAATATGGATCTAACTATTTAATTTGGTTTGATTATTAGTCAAAAATGTTCAAACCGATCAAGTTTACTTGGTTTTCAGAACTTTTTCAATAATAAAATCGAATCAAACTAAACCAATGATATTTGGTTTGTTTTGATTGATGGTTCAATTGAAAATATAATTAAAAAAAAATCATTTTTTCAATAAACCTTTGATGTGCTTATTTGTTTGTATTAAGCAATTTGATTTGTGCAATTTTTAATCAAAAACTTTTTTTTCGGAAGGATTTCAATCAGAAACTTTGTGCCGTCAATCTTTTATTCTCATTTTCTATAGGAAAAAAAACTGTGTTTTTTCATTTTTTAGAATAACAGACTGCAGATACATACCCGACAATAAATACGTAATTTCCTTAGAAAATATAAAAATACGGAATTCAATTTGTATTAAGCAATTTTATTTGTGCAGTTTTCAATTAGAAACTTTCTGTTTTTATGAAAAATCCAAATAGAAACTTTTTTTTTGTGAAAGAAAATTCAACTAGAATTCAAAATAAAATTAAAAATACGTAATTAAAAAAGAAAAACGCGGTTGTAGCCGTAGAATAGAGAAAACTTGAAACCCTAATCACACAACACAGTTTTAACGTCCCAGTAATGAGTTCCAAGGAAAGTTGCAGAACTGAACTCAGCATCGCATTTCAACAACTCAGCGATCGATGTCTCTATTCCACTTCCAATTGGTAACTTCAACTTCAAACCCTAACACTATAAAAAAACATTGTAGTTAGCTAGGAAACATTTCCTAGGAATAGAAGCAAATTTCCTAGGTATGCAGGCTTTCCTAGGAAGTTTTCGAGGAAAAACTAGTTGTTCCTAGGAAATTTCCGAGGACCCACCGAGGAAGCTGTTAGCTAGGAATTACCTAGGAAAATTTCCTAGGAAACGTTCCTGCAAAAAACTGCCAAAATCTGCCACCACTGTCACAGTTCAGTCGATGTGACAATTAAAAATAAAAAACAAAATTTAAAATTCAATTTAAAATATTTTGAAACAATTAAAAATAAAATTTGAAATTCAATTTAAAATAATTTGAAATTCAAAATATTGCACCAAAAATTTAAAATTTTAAAAATTGCGCCAATTTATTTTTCGATTTGCACCAAAAATTGCGCCATTAGCTTACGAGCCTGTAACTCCTGTATCAATTGTTCTATCTGGGCAATCAAATGAAGAAGCAACATTTGCTGGTTACTTGAAGACCCTTCTCCAAATGAAGGCTCATTGATCACAGATTCATGCTCCATGAGTGGAGCGTACCGACCAAGCCATACCACTTATGCTTTGTCCCGGGTCCTGATACCTTCCTCCAAAGTTCAAGCTTGATTGCATCAGGCAATTCTTCATAGGTCGAATATTCTTGTGACTCTTCCAAGAATAGTCGTACCTCCTCCCGAAAAGCTACCTGTATACATAAATAATAAATGGAAATTGCTTAATAACTCGTAACTGCAA
>Ga0228710_1008542_pt1 | contig 14655 bp, 9 predicted proteins | sample MedpolnodulmetaG_FD_177995 | JGI IMG/M metagenome (GOLD analysis project Ga0228710, IMG submission 177995) | Root nodule microbial communities from Medicago polymorpha collected in Santa Monica, California, United States - pink nodules | ecosystem: Host-associated > Plants > Roots > Nodule...
CTGTTTTTCCATTTGACAAGAGCTTCTGCTTCTGATTTTAGTGATGCTGTGATTTGAAATGGAAGTAAAGATATAAGTAGTATATAAAAGACAAGAGCAATAGCCTTTTGAATATTTGCCATGTCTCGTCTCTGAGTATATGGCCTTTATGTTAATGTTTTAATCTCTATATAAAGGAAGGGAAAAAAAACTATTCCTATTTTAAGGTTTAGGAGTTGTCAAACATATGCTGACATTAGAATCCAATAGGAATTAGTTAAAATAAAGCTTATATCATTAAGGCACAAATGTCAAAAATGAGGGAAGCAAAGTTATATGGTGTGGTCCACATATAGTTCATAGGGGTGATTATGATTTTATTGAGAGGAGGGGTGATTATGATTGTTTTTCTTATTTTGTAAGAAAGAAAAAAAGTTGGATGATAGTCTTACATGAAGTTCATTTGGTTGGTTGAAATTATCATTTCAGTATTATCTTCATTGGCACAATATGATTTTTGTTTTACTAGACTTATTAATCATTTTGTTTCAATCTACTCCGCAGACTTTACATGTTTCATTCTATTCTTTTATTAATTAATGATAGTGTTTGCTGCACTTACAATGAAGTTTCTGAATATTGACAGAGTGTATATCATTTCACCCATTTTCTCAAATTTTGAATAAATATTTGGTTGTGGTTCAAGTTCATGTCATGGTCACTTCATATTCATATCATCCTTTGACTTTAATTGCTTCAACTTTGAAGATCCTCTTTTCTATCTCACAAAAACTAAACGTATCTGGCGGGAGTTAGATGTATGTATTATTAAGTTTAACTTAAAATATACTAGACTTTCGACCCGTGCGACGCACAGGTCCTACCGACTATGAAATACACTAATAAATTATACCTTTGTAAAAAATTGATGTCAAATAAATCATATGATAAATACTCCCTCTGGTCTCAAATATAAGAAAAGATTCTTTTTTTAGATTCATTGAATAATTAATGTATCTGCTTTACAATGTAGACCAAATACATTAACTATTCAATGAACCTAAAAAAATAATTTTTTCTTATATTTGAGACCGAAGGGAGTATGTATTAACATTAATCATATGATAATATTCTTAACATTTTTATGTGTGAGTTATAAGTTCACACTGTTTAAAAAATTGGAGGTTGAACACTATAAGTGAGAGGACCCATAATCTCATTGCCTTAAGATTTTGGGTTAAAGTTTAGTGTATCTCTCACTTGTGTGGTGCCTCGTGACCCAACACATTCATATATGTATGTAAAATCGTACAAACATCATTAGTTATCATAAATTATGAAATATTTTTCTATAGACCACATTTGACACTTTACTTTACTTTACTTTACTTTACTATATTCACCATATTTATCGGCTATCAATATCATCAACCATTCTCTTAAAGTAACTCTTGAAATTGCAATGTATAATTGAACATGTAAAAACACAGACGTTTGCAAATATATCTCAACATGTTTAAGCGATTGATCTCGACTCTTATTAATAGTCATTGCAAATTAAATAATTAAGATGTCTAACTACCGCTTTAATGCAAGTCATATCTAAATAAAAATATATACTAACTTTCTGAAGTAAAATACCCTAGTTTTATCTAAATAAAAATATATATATTAATATCTAACTTTCTGAAGTAAAATACAAATTATAAATTTAGAATTATTAAGCGTGTATTCAGGAGGGGGTATAGACAATTACACCTAGTGAATCATAACCTTTTTTTCGATGGAAACTTACAATTAAGATCGGTGGAGAATATTGCATCTCTTTAACATGTAATTTTTCTAAAAAATAAAATAACCAATATAAAAAATGATAAACTTATAGGAAGATAAATGAATAAAAGTTATTCCAATACATAATATATACATTAGTGACAAAGATCTCCAAATAAGTTAATCTGATAAGAATCATAAAGCATGGAAAACGTGGTTTGTTCACAATCAAGATTGCTAAATTTTGTACATTTGGACAATTTTCCCCAAAAGAAAAATAAAATTGCAAGTGACATGAAATAGGAAGAATTACACAATATTTTGGAGCAGTATAAATTTCATGTGTATATGTAGTCCTCTAAATACAAAAGAAGACTAAACCGAAAGGGATCAATTGGGGTTTCTATGTTTCATACCCAGTGTTCTTGAATAACAACGATGAATTGTGAAATGAAGTTAGTATATTGAAAGAAAAATTGTTATGATTAAAATTTTCTTCCTTGATATAGAAATAAAAATTTATGAAATGTATTAGATCTATTTCAATTAATTAAAATAGTTGAAATGTGTTACAAAATTTCATCTCTGACATTTTTTAAGTATTAAAATTTAAAATTTATGAAGAATATTTATTTTATAATTTTCTATCTTTTGACATTAAAATTAAAAATGTTTGTAATGTATTAGATCTAATTCAAATAATTAAGATTGTGAAAACTGGGGAGAAGAAATCTGTTCCTTAATAATAATAAAAAAAGGCAAATTTTTTTATCATCCCACTTCCACAATCATAACTAATTGAATATAGATAATGAGTAATGAATCATGGTTAGCCTACAGCGACATAACCAAGTTCGATGTCTATAGATTTTAGTCACACGCTTTTTATCTGGGAAATGTGAAATTCTGCCTTTAGGGCATATGTTAAGGATTCCACTAATAGAAATTTTGTATGAGAAATTGTGTTAATTTATTACTTAAAAAATTTAATGTTAACTTTTTGCAATTAATACTTACCATTAGCGGCAAGAATTTAATGCCTAACATGTACCCTAAGGGCACAAGTTAACATGACCATTTTTATTTATAGAGAACATGCTTTTCAATTCTTTAGACGGTATTGATGTGAGACTCCTTTATATGGTTTTTTTTGTGTGATCGAGTTCGAATCCTAAATCTTGTATATATTTTACATTATTTCTAACAACCAAGTTAAGTTCAAGAGGATAATTTATGATTTGTTTGAAAGCATACACTCAGGCTATTGCGAATAATACTCGATGTGCTTCCATTAATATTGATTTCCTTCTTTATATCTTTATTTACTCTTCTTTACAACTACATTCTTCTATTCAATCTTTGATGCTATTTACATCTTCTCTATATCCTCCTAAACTTCCATTCTAAACTGTAACCATTTACCACTTCTGGTCCACATATAGTTCATAGGGATGATTATGATTTTTTTCTTACTTTGTAAGAAAGAAAAAAAGTTAGATGATAGTCTTACATGAAGTTCATTTGGTTGGTTGAAATTATCATTTCAGTATTATCTTCATTGGCACAATATGATTTTTGTTTTACTAGACTTATTATATTTCAATCTACTCCATAAACAAGACTTTACACGTTTCGTTCTATTCTTTATTAATTAATGATAGTGTTTACTGCACTTACTATGAAGCTTCTGAATATTGATCGAGTGAATATCATTTCACCCGGTTTTTGAATAAATATATTGGCATTATTTTTTTTTTTAAGAAATCAAAATGGAATATATTAACATAGACGGTGAAAACTCATCAGTACAAGGCGTACCAACGAGGACACCCCAATCAAACAAGAGTCATACAAAGTATTTACAAGACTATGGTCAGTCGAGGCCCAAACAACGCATAGGGTCCGACCACCAACTCTGAGTGCCATACACAAACGAACAGTTATTAGCTTTTAGCCACCACAAAGAATGAAATTTGACATTATCTAAAAGCTGTAAAATAGGCGTTTCTACGTTATTAAAAATCCTAAAAATATTAAGGCTTAATAGGTCTTTACCCCCTTGTAATATAGGTCATTTCTGGTTTTTCCCCCTGTAAAATTTTTATTTTGATTCACCCCCCTGTAAAATATTTTTGTTTTGATTTACCCCCCTTATAGGCCAAACAAAAACCAATTTTATTTATTTTTTTTCAAGAAATTTTCGTTTTTGTTTGGCCTATTAGGGGGGTAAATCAAAACAAAAATATTTTAAAGGGGGGTGAATCAAAATAAAAATTTTACAGGGGGAAAATCGAAAATGACATATATTACAAGGGGGTAAAGACCTATTAACCCAAATATTAATTCACAAAACAAGCCTTTGAGAAAAAAGTCTAGTTCCTATATATAAGTCCTTGTATGAATTATTAGGTGTATTTATTATTTTTTTCTAGAGATATTCTTAATTAATACTCCCTCTGTTCCTTTTTAAGTGTCTCTTTTGGAGAAACTTTTTGTTCATATTTAACTATCACTTTCAAAGTTTAATGCAACATTAAATGTTGTTTTACCAATATTATCCTTAGTTATTTATTGTGGAGAGAGAAATATATGAAATGAGATGTTAAATGAATAAGGTCATTATAGTAAAAGTATAACTTATTGCATCAAAAGTAGTAACAATTATTGATTGTCTTGGTTCTTGTAAAATGTCAAAAAGTGACAATTAAAAAGAAACGGAGGTAGTACTACTAACTTGAACTAGAATATAAAAAATCAAATTAAATACACATAAATAATTCACAATTTAGTAAAATTCACAATTTAGAATATGGTTTACATGAGAAGGATTTACTATAGTTATTATAATATGGCTTACATGGGAAGTCGTACTTAGTAATAGAGAGTTTAGACGAGAAGCAAGTAAAATACGATCAAGAATTAGAATTATTTTTATTAGTAATTGAATCCGGGTTGATCTTCTAAATAATTTGTCTCAGTACCAATAAATTAATCACTTGAGTCAATCATTTAGCTTACTCACAATTTATTATATTATATCATCATAAAATTAGTTTATAATATCCTTTGGAAGTCCCGATAATTTTCTTTGAAGTATATAGGCATCAAAGTTAGAATAATTTTAATCTTTATAAAAGTAAGATATACAAATTAGAAACCACCTGAGATTTTAATCGACAAATAATTTCACGAAAGAAGTGTAAAAGGGTCTTCTCATTTTGTTGAATAATTAAAATGATCTTATCATATATAAAAAAAAAAACGAGCTAAATTAAATTGCTGCATCACACTATTTTTACGATTTTCAACAAGTCTGTTAAAGAAAAGAAGAAGAAAAAAAAAGTGATGTGGGGTGAGAGAGGCTCGAACTCTCGACCTCAGGATTACTCAGAAGCTATGAGACCTACGCGCTAGCCAACTGCGCCACCACCCCATTGTTGTTAAGATTCGTTGTTATTATAATTTTATATAGATTTACTATTGCATTGGACCATTACATTAACCATAAATATATATTTTTTTGAAGGATAAAATCTTTTGATGTACTGTTTTAGATTGATTTGACAAAATCTAATATTGCATAAAATTATACAACAATATTCTAAAAAAAAATAGTGAACTATTAAAAGAAAAATTGACAAATTATTAATACATGCATCATATATATGCACAGACGTAATTATTTCAAAATAAATTTCTAATATCTTATGACTTGGCTTTCCATAATCTGAGTAAATGAAAAACAAGCTTTGCATAATGATTTTACTTTACGAGAGAGTTAGCTTCACACAATATTTGAAGTTATATACCTTTTGCAGCAATAGATATGCTATCTAAATGTAATAAAAAGACATGCGTGCACCGAAAGAAAAAAAAAGACATGTCATTACCTTAAAGAAAGAGTTAAAATATGGTATTAAAGAAAAAGTATAAAAGAGCTGCTAAGAAAGTTGAACTAACAATGGATTGATCTAAGTGGCAAGGGGTTTGAGTAGGGGTGGCAAAAATACTCATGCCCATGGGTACCCGTGGATAAAATCTGTTACGGGCACATGTAGCTAAACGGGTATTTGACTACCAATTATTATATGGATACGGACACGGATTCGATTTTATCTATACCAACGGGTATCCATACCCGATAATAAATTAAGTAAATCACTAAAATCTCTCTATATATCTTGTTTTATTACTAAAAGTTGTTACCTTAATGAATGAAATTTTACCGCCCACCTAAGATTCCTCTTAATAACTTAATTTTATTTTTTATTTTTTAGATTCATCTTATTAAGTTCACAGTTTACTTTATTAACATCATAAAACATATCCCATGAATTATGTAAGAATCATGATTTTTCTATGGATTATGTATGATTGATGAAATTTTGAATGGATTATGTATGGATGTTTAAAAGTTGAAGTGTTTTGTTAATTAAAAAAAAGTTATTATTTGCAACAAAAAAATAAATAAATAAGATAATTCTTCTTCAAAAAAAAAACTAATTAAAAAATCCATGAATACCCATGGATACCTCAACATCCGCGGGTACCCACGAGGGTACGGGGCGGGTACATGTATCATATTTATCAAACAAGGCGGGGACGGGTATCATACTATCCGTACCCATGGGTGCTCATTGACATCCCTAGATTTGAGTCCCTAAAACATGTGGTCAATGGTTCGATTTCTGACTCATGAGTATGAAAAAAATCGGTTGGAAGGAGATAACTCACTTTGTGTGCTCCATATGTTTCTGAATGTAGATTAATCATTGTTAAGCGACGGTGAAAACTTCATACCATTATCATGGTGATACAGGTCAATACATGCAAATTGCATAGACTTTGCAGTCACCACCCTACCATGCCAGCTTTTCTATTCCACCACCCTACTATTGACAATGAGGCCAACAAGTCACCATGTTTGACATTTTCTATTTTTACTAGATTGTGTTTCCATTACTATTTCAACTACCATATGGCCTCTAAGATTACTATAAATAAGGTCATTTCCTTCATGTATCCTCACAATTTGAAATATATAAAAATTTGAGTTTTCTCATTTGAGAGTTAGAGAGTGGATTCTCTCTTGGTTTATGAGCCACATGGTAACACAAAAAAAGGTTGAGTTTGAATTTCGACAAGACAATGTACCTATATTTAACGTTCAGTATGTCTCATACAAAAGATTATTTCCGGTGAATGAAGGAGAAAAAAAGAGAGTATATTTTAAAGATTAAATAGGTAAATCATCAACTAGTTATATTTTAAAGTCTTATCAACGAAAGATTATGAAATAAAGTCCATCCTAATATGCCTTGAGAACTTTTATAAAATGAAGAGGTTAAAGTTAGCAATATAAATTTCGAGGGACCAAAAGTTTGATGAAAATTAATCAACTAATATAAATTCAGAGGGACCAAAATTTAGAGGGACCAAAAGTTAATTGATCAACTTATTGAAAATGATGATTGGTATATTTAGGGACATCAAAAATATATTTAACCAACGATAATAATGAATTTCATTACATGACAATTTACATCACACAATGTATACCTTTGAATCTCCACAAAAGTGGATGCTTCATCTATTTAACACCAAGTTAAAACCGACATTCCATTGTGAAGATTTTGGGTTCTAAAAAAAAAGTGTCTATAAAAAGATCATATTTCTCTTCACTCATTAGTGCAGAAAACACTTCTTAAGTCATATAAAAATATTACTTTAAGTCGATTTTGCATCCGACTTAATAGTAGGCATCTGCAACATAGCAATGTTAAGTTGAATTCGAGCCGAATCAAGAAATCTTGTTATGTCTGGTAAATAAGAACCGATTTATGAAGTGTTTGCCTGCAGGAACTTAAATCAAATATAAACCCGACTTAAGAAAAGAGTTTCTTAAGTCAGATAATTTTTAACCGATCTAAGAAGCATGTTTTTCCCTTGCATAAATCCAACATATCCAGCCCATACCATAAACTTATTTCATATGTCAACCAGTATTTAAAAGATATCCATGCAACAAAATTATATAGAGTAATAATCAAAACATAACTATAAAACTATATATAATACAAATTAGTTGTCTCATCCATTGTTCCTAGCTTGCAATCATTAACTAATCCTTAAAGAGAATTGAATCATTCCCAAAAAATGCAAATATCATAAATTAATCAAACATAAACCAAACAGTTTACAAACAATTCCATGTTGTTGCGACTAAGTCTTCAAATTACACTCTAACAATACACTTTGCTTTACCACCCCCATGTTCCAATCCTTAGATTCTCATTATGCAGTAGTCATTCACAAATTTATACTCATATATCAATTAGGCGGTACTCTTTTGTGATGCCCTTAATAAATTGACTAAATACAGTAAATGAGTGTTGTTGAAATATAATGATATAGAGTTATTGGTGAAACTCATTTAATAAGTATTCTTAAGGTGTTGGATTTGAGAAATTCGATGCTTATTAATTATTGATATTAAAAAAATTACAAAATCAGTGATGTGTACTATGTTTTATAGGCCTGATGAGTTTTTTTTAGAATATTTTAGACACTAGTCATTTAGTTCAATCTGATTTAATCCAGTTACAAATTTATTATAGAGATTGGAGTATGTGACTAAGTTGGATGGTTTATTCAGTTCGTTCATGTGATTTCAACCGGTGACTCAATGTTTTGACTATTAAACCAGTAAATCATGAATTTGCCGATCGATGATCGATCCAGTTTAAAATATTGATGGATATACAGACCCTCTTAAACCCCAAAATAAAATGTTCTACTCTGGATGCTCTTGATCTTTAAATATATTCCGTGAAAAACCAATCAACACAAAATTTGTTTTGCTCACTAATAGCTAATTAATGACATTTTGTGACCTGTCGATCTCACATTAATATTTTAAAGGAAACATATGCTACCATAAAAGAACAGAGAGATAGGAAGGAGAGAATGAGACAAATTTTAAACAAATAACAAAAGATAAAACAAGACGTACATTACAAACTAGTTATTTTTTTGCAAGCAATTGGACAATTAGTTAATGTATAACCTTAATTAGTTTGAAGAAACTAACATTCTAAAATATAATTCCCTGTCTTAACTATATAAATTAACGTTCAACAGAGGTTAGAAACAGCATATAATTATTCTCAAACATCATGACAATGGTAGGAGAAAATGGAAAAGAAGATTACACTCAAGATGGCACAGTGGACCTTAAAGGTAGACCAGTTTTAAGATCAAATACAGGAAGATGGAGAGCTTGTTCCTTCATAGTAGGTAATATGCAACAACCTCTTGTGTCCCTTAATGCCATACTGGAACTTATTATGTATGTTTGGAAAAGTTATCACTAATAAAATTGATAATTTTTTTACAATTAACCTTCTAATTCTAAGTAAAATATGTATAATAAGTTTATTAACCATTTGAATTCAATTGATTAATAAAATTGATTTAGTTATATTTGATTTTAGAGTCTCAGCTTAAAGTTGTTGTCTTGTGACTAAAAAGTCACAAGTTCAAGTTATGGAAACAACTTCTTGTATAAAAAAAAAAAACAAGGTAAGACTGTGTACAATACACCAAATGACAGGACCCTTTCCCGAACCCTGCGTATGTGTGAGCTTTAGTGCACGGGCTGCCCTTTTATATTTGATTTTGGAGTGAAGTAATTCATGTTTGAATTATACAAATTTTGAAGTCCATGTAAAATTTTATTTTATTTAAGAAAATGTGAACAAGTATCTTTAGGCAGAAATGAAGAAAATCAATATTCTCTCGTGATTGGCAAGTCATTTCATTTTATTTTAACCCTTTATAAGCATTTCATTTTTAAGATTTGGGCACATCCCTTTTTTTGTCATGTCCAACCTTAATTTCAGTGCATGTCCCATCAAATATTCTCTCATGATTGGCAAGTCATTTACCAAATCCTTGTGTACGTACGAACAAGACTTTTGTACCGTTGGAGCTTTATCCAATTGACCGGGTATGACAGGCATGGGAAGTTCTAAGCTTTTATCGGTCTTGCTCACTTAACTTGTCCCCTTGTTCATGTCTCACACAACAAACACACCATATGGGCAGTTCTTGGTCTAGGGCCCCTAGCGATCATCAACCTAGCTCGACAATCAGCCCTTCTAAAGTCCGAATGGGTATCGAACACAGCTTTCGAGCGTCAAACCTAACCTAAATGGCGAAGGCAAAATACGCTTTAATTAACTGAGTGACTTAATACTTGATACCAAACACAAGCTATATTTAATAAAAAACTTATTATGTATAACAAAAGTAAATGTTCGATAATTCCCCTAAACAATAATGTATAATACATTAGTACATAGAACGATTATCATTTCTTAATACGAAAAATTCATGTGTTTATTTTAGGGTATGAAATGATTGAAAGGATGGCATACTATGGGATAGCATCAAATCTAGTGTTGTATCTAACAAAGAAGCTCCATGAGGGTACTGTTAAATCTTCAAACCATGTCACCAATTGGGTTGGTACAGTTTGGATCATGCCAGCTATTGGAGCTTACATAGCTGATGCTTATCTCGGTCGATATTGGACCTTTGTTATATCATCAGGCATTTACTTTCTGGTAAGATATTCAACTCCAAGGTTTTGAATTTCTGTTGTACAAGTGATCTTTGATACTCAAATCCGGTTGCAACCTTCTTACTAGATTTTTTTTATTTTAGTCTTATTTTGTATTTTAGCAAGTAAACATGACATGTCTTTGATTTTTTTATGTAGGGAATGTGTTTATTAACTCTAACAGTATCGCTACCAATGTTGAGACCACCACCATGTGCTCAAGGGATAGCAGACAAGGATTGCCAAAAAGCTTCATCACTACAAATTGGTATTTTCTTCATTGCTTTGTACATCATTGCAGCAGGCACAGGGGGAACTAAGCCCAACATTTCCACCATTGGAGCAGACCAATTTGACGAGTTTGAGCCTAAAGAGAGGTCCCAAAAACTTTCCTTCTACAATTGGTGGGTGTTTTACATTTTAATTGGAACCATTTCAGCTCAAACAATATTGGTTTACATACAAGACAATGTTGGTTTTGCCCTTGGCTATGGGATTCCAACCGTATTGCTTGTTGTTTCCATATTGGTGTTTGTGTTAGGTACTCCACTTTATAGGCATAGATTACCTTCTGGAAGTCCTTTAACTAGAATAGTTCAAGTCTTTGTTGCTGCTATGAGAAAGTGGAAGTTAAATGTCCCAAATGATCCAAAAGAGCTACATGAGGTGAGCATTGAAGAGTATACTACTAGTAAAGGAAGGTATAGAATTAATCACAGCACTTCACTGAGGTTAGTATACTTAATAATCTTTATTAGTTTTTACCACTTCAAATTTAATTGCATTAATTTGTTTTCTCATGTCATAAACTTATTAACTACGAAGCACTGACACAAATATTAGACGCGACCTTGACAGTGACACATAGACATATGATTTATCACACAAGTAGCACTGAGACCATAGATTGAAGGTGGGTTAAGTGTACAACACATCCGTGTCTAATAAGCGGTGCAGTTTAGAGGCATTGTTGTCATCTAGACCGTAATATCTAAATACAAGTTATACAATGTAAACCTTAAGTTTAAAATAATACAAAGGAGCTGCAACCACTCCATAGCTGGAGACATAGCGACAATTGACTGAACTTAGTTATTAAATATTGCATGTTCTTTGTTTGCGTGTTTTGTATCTTTATTCTTTTGAACTGGTAACAGTAGCATTGACAAATTCTTGCAGGTTCCTAGACAAGGCTGCAGTGAAGACTGGCCAAACTTCACCGTGGATGCTTTGTACTGTGACACAAATTGAAGAAACCAAACAAATGACAAAAATGTTACCTGTATTGATTACAACATGTATTCCAAGCACCATTATATCTCAAACAACCACGCTCTTCATCAGACAAGGAACAACTCTAGACAGAGGAATGGGAGGTCATTTTAAAATACCTCCAGCATGCCTCATAGCATTTGTAAATATCTTCATGCTGATAAGTGTTGTAATCTACGATCGATTCTTTGTTCCAGTAATCCGACGCTACACGAAGAATCCTAGAGGGATCACAATGCTACAGAGACTAGGAATTGGCCTTATGATGCACGTCATTGTAATGATTGTTGCATGCCTTATTGAGAGAAAGAGACTCAGTGTTGCAAGAGAAAACAATCTTTTAGGACCGCTCGATACAATCCCTCTTACTATATTCATTCTCGTCCCTCAATTCGCTTTGATGGGGATTGCTGATACGTTTGTGGATATTGCTAAGCTAGAGTTTTTTTACGATCAAGCGCCAGAATCCATGAAAAGTCTTGGAACATCATACGCCACAACAACTTTGAGCATTGGGAATTTTTTGAGTACTTTTCTTCTATCAATTGTTGCTGATCTCACAAGTAAAAATGGTCATAAGGGTTGGATTTTGAATAATCTAAATGTCTCACGTATAGATTATTATTATGCATTTTTGGCCTTGTTGAGTGCTGTTAATTTCATTTGCTTCTTTGTTATTGCCAAATTCTTTGTATATAATGATGATGTAACACAGACCAAGATGGACTTAGAGATGAACCCTGCTTCATCTAAAGATAAGGCTGAAATAAGTCAAATATCTCACAATTAGATGCCAAATCCCAGAGAAAACACTAAAAGGTTTCTCTGTTCTAGTAACAAGCCTTTTGAAAATGCAAATAAAGATTCAGCTCTTTGTCCATATTTGTGACTTATTTTCTATGCTTATCATGCCCTTGCTACTTTTATGGAAGATATTTGATAGACACCAAATATCCATTCTACAACCTGGAACTGGAATACTTGTAAAAAATATATATAAATACAATCTGGAACTAGAATATATCGTTGTCGTTTTTTTTTTTCCTTCAAGTAATCTAGCCGTTCGAAATTCATATCTTAAGGTGAAAAAGTGGGATGTCTAAAGTTCGAACTCTCGTCCTTGCCTATAATATGTCCCTAGCAATTGAGTTAAACTCACAGAGACATATCATTGTCTTTTTTATGTCTAGAGATGAGAATGGGATATTTAATACCAATTTTCTTCATTTTTAAACTATCAATCTAGTTTGAATTTATGACTAATTGTGTTTAAGTAAATGATTAATGATTATGTCAAAGTGGGGCAATTCATTAACTATTCACTCAACACAATTAACCACGATTTTAAACATCATTAACCATGATTTTTAACTATATATACTTAAACATAAATTGTCGTTAATGAATATCTTGTATATTTGAACACTTGAAATATCATGTTCACTCACCACAACAAATTGTAGTTAACTCTCACATTAGCTTGCATTGTGATGCTTTAATTTAAAAGTTAACTCAAAAGCCAAACATATATTAAAAATGACCAACGATTACTTGGAAGTGTTACAAACAAAGAATGAATAAATAAATAGTTGGGCAAGAATGCGTTACTTGTCTCGTGCATCTTGCAACTTGTTTATTACATGCAATATTCCATTTTTCACCATATACAAATGTAACATGTGTTTGCATGCATCATGGCATATGGCAATGGCTGGACCCCACATAAATTGCATTGAGTGTATCCGAAATGGAATATACTAATGCCAAAAGGACATTTTTCTTGCAAAAGCCAAAAAGACATTTTGACCCATAATTTAATTTCTGTTTGTAAGCTAGTGACCTTTTGGGTCCATATATCATTCTCACGTCCACTTCTAATACCACAATAGCCTGGTCGATGGTCGAAGAGGTAAACACCACCGAATTGCGGAAATAGCACAGTTTCTTCCCTATCTCTTTCTAATAGATTTCTACCTTAGTTTTATCTTTACAAGAGTAAACTCAAATAATTATATTAGTAAGATTTCTACGTTAGTTAGGTAATCATGGGAGTGGTTGAAGAAAAAGGGAAAGACGATGATTACACTCAAGATGGCACAGTAAACCTACAAGGTAAACCGGTTTTAAGATCAAAGACCGGAAGATGGAAAGCTTGCTCTTTCATAGTAGGTAAAATTACTCAACCATTTTGAGAACTTGACATAAGTGTGATTTCTTTTTTTACCAAAACATAATTGTGAATACATAAGATAGATTGTGTTAGGGTTTTCAGTTTTTAAAAATAAGTATGAACTGTTTTACAAAACGAGCTAATCATAAAAGTTTTTTCTTGTTAAAAATTTTAAAACAGAAAACGAATTTTTAAAATCAAAGAGTTGTAGCTTTTTTCAGTAATATAATATTTTACCTTCTCATTTTATTGTTTTTACATATAGTATGACAAATTATCATAACACTTATGAATATGATATAATGCATTTATGTGTAACTTAAATTTTTATAGTGTATGAAATGTTCGAGAGGATGGCGTACTTTGGGATAGCGTCAAACTTAGTGGTGTATTTGACAAATAAGCATCATGAGGGTACTGTGGAATCTGCAAACAACGTTAGCAATTGGGCGGGTTCAGTTTGGATGATGCCACTTGTAGGAGCATACGTAGCTGATGCATATCTTGGTCGATATTGGACCTTCGTAGTTGCATCGTGCATTTATCTCTTGGTATGAATGTGAGATTCATTTTTAACATTTTGAGCATATAGTGGTAATTATAAAGGTAGGGCTTGGTAATACTAGTGTACTTGATTACAAATTATATAAGGATTTTGAAATACTTGCATCACTAACTTATAACTAGAGAACTTTTTTTTTACTCAAAAAAAATAAAACTAGAGAACGTTTTTCTTTTTTTAAACGAAACTAGAGAACTACTAACAATACATTATGTGCAACCCTATTTGGAACTATCATTTCTTATGTGTTTTTTTTTTTTTTTTGAGGATTTTTTT
>Ga0228710_1008545_pt1 | contig 14653 bp, 7 predicted proteins | sample MedpolnodulmetaG_FD_177995 | JGI IMG/M metagenome (GOLD analysis project Ga0228710, IMG submission 177995) | Root nodule microbial communities from Medicago polymorpha collected in Santa Monica, California, United States - pink nodules | ecosystem: Host-associated > Plants > Roots > Nodule...
AAAAAAAAAAAAAAATAAAAAAAAAAAAAAAAAAAAAAAAAAAAAAAAAAATAGGTAATGGTCTTCTAAAAAAAGAAAACCAAATAAGATAATGGGATATTCAAATTTTTTTTTTAATTATATATATTTAAAAATGTATTTGTCAATGCTAATTAATATTACCAATTTTGTTAAAATCGTTTATCAAGATAAAATTCTTTGGATATAAATTACATTAATTTTCAAATGCTTAATTCCACTTAGTCTTCAAGTATCAAATTGTACGATTTTGATCATTTACTTTTTTTGGGTGATTTAAATTCTCCAAGTTTTTCCCAATTGCAATTAGGGGGTTGTTGGGTCATGAAAGGGTGTGAAGAATATTCAACACTGAACAAACACACAAATAAATTCAACACCTCGTCTTATCTAAAATCTTAAGACATTAAATATATGAGTTATCTCATATATGATGTTCAACTATCACATTTCCATCTAATGCGAGACCTTGCTCACACTCGATATACCAAAATATTCCCCTCAAATGTGAGTCTATCCATTCATTTGGGTATACTCTCCTTAAACTGGAAGCTTTCTTTAATTCATATAAATTGCAATATTGTCGACACTCAACACCAATCAAGGGGTCTACGATCAAACCATGCCACTCTGGTACCAAGTTGGATAATGAGGAGGGTCAGTGGATCATTAACTTTTGAGCAACAACACAAATTAATTTGACACCGCGGCTTCACAAAATCATAAGACATTAAATATATGATATTCAACTACCACTTTTTCATCCAACATAAAACTCTATCTCACTTAATATACCATAATGCGTAATTCTTTATCTATTATTGTTGAACAACATTTCCATAATCCACAAGAGATCGTAGATTTTATGGTTCCTAGCTAAGAAATAGGAAGCTCAAAGTTTATTGCAATTAAGGGAACTTGTGATCGTGCACTTGTGATGGTGCAAACATTTGCAATTAAGAGTACGGTATGCTTATAGGAAGTTCATTTCTTTTTAGGCTTAATAGAAGTTTTGTAGGAAGTTGCGATTTTAGCCTCCTAACAAGATAAAATACAATTCAGCCCCCTAAGTACTGCTCCTTTTGTATTTTTGGTCTCTCAAACCAATTTTGACCAAGTCAATGCTGACGTGGGCACCACGTGTGTAATTTTATTTTTTTTAATTATTAAAAAATAAAAATTTATTATTTATTATTTTTTAAATTAAAAAAATATTAAAATAAATAAAAAAATTACACATGTGGCGTCCACATCTACATTGACTTTATCAAAATTGGACTGGAGGGCCAAAACTGCAAAATGAACAGTACTTAGGGATCTGATTTGTATTTTATTTTATTAGGGGGCCAAAATTGCAACTTTCTGATACTTAGGTGGCCAAAACTGCTATTAAGCTTTCTTTTCATGCTTTTGATACTTGATGTATGGCTGAGTCTTATACTATGAAATCTATTTTATTGACCATGTGCCTAGTATTTACAATATGTTGGAAGTGGTATACCCTCGCTCTGATTATGTTATCAGGGAAAACTTATTGTTATGATCTATTTTAATGCTTTCTTTATTTTGGTCGTTTTGGGATAGTGCAGGGGATTCCACGTGGTTGAGGAGATCAGTCTTAAAACCTTTTATTTAATCAACTTTTATTTATGAATGAAAACAATTTAATTGAATTATTTGAATTACCCAGAATTTTAAATTCTACAAAAAAATTCAATTACCTCATCCAAACACACTCTAAGATCTTCCTTAAAACTTTTTGTTATTGATTGAAGCTGCATGACTAGGGATATCCTAATCCTACGTGTTTGCCGTGTGATTATTGTGATTGTTTCTTTACTAATATATTCAAAAGAATTTTTAAGGCTTAATTTTTTAGAAAGTCAATTTCAAATTATTTTTTTTGAACAAGAAATCAATTTCAATATTAAAATTAATGTCCAACAAATTTACTAATGTATCTTTGGTCAATTTCTTAATTACTATAATTTAATGGGCTATATGGTCATTTGTGATACATAATTCTGAAAAATCGATAACAAACTTTTTTAAAATAGTACAAAAAGGTGCAATTTGTTTTTTTTTTGGAAAAAATGAAGCAATTGGATATTATTATAAAAAAATTCAATCCACTACTATAGTAAAATCAATGTCCAGCAAATTTATTTATTTGTCATCTGTCAAATTCTTAATGGCTCTAATTTAGAGCCCGTTTGTTATAGACTTTTTAAGAAAAAATCACTTTTTAAAATAAAAAAAATCACTTTTAACAATTTTGCATCCGTTTGTTACTTTTTAAAAAAATCAGAATCCAAAAAAAATTTAAAAACAGCTTCAAATGAGAAGCTATTAAGAGCAGTTTCTCAAAAAATAGATTTTTTTTTAGAGGATAGAGAAAATATGGTTTAAAAGATTGAACTAATTTTGTAACAAAAAATCTCTTTTATATAGTTGTATCCAAACAAACTAGATTATTTGTTTAAAAAAAGTGATTTTTATTACAGTAAACAAACACAAAATAGATTCTGATTTTTCATAAAATCTCTAAATTATTTTATTTCAAAATCACTTTTATTGTAATTTGTAACAAACGGGTTCTTAATGAGTTACATGGTCATTTGTGATACATAGTCCTTAAAAATCGATAACAAACTAATTTTTAAAAAGGTTATCTACTACTTCTAATTCTACCATATTAAAATTATCTTCTACTACTTCTTTAGTTTTTACTTGGATTTGGATGAGAATTTTGGTTTGGTGATGAAGGAGAATCTGGGAGTGAAGGAGGATGAAGAAGGGTTTATGCAAGGGAAGAAGAAGTTGGGGTAAAATGATCTTTTCACACGTGTCTGGAAGCATTGAGGGCAAAAAGGTTAATTTAGGTGTTATTTGTTGACTCATCATGGTCTTTTACCATCCAGCTTGTGCCACATCATTGTGATGCCACTAATCACATGTCACATCAGTAATCAAATACGATTATGATCAAAACTCAAATATTTGCAGTGGTTGTTTGAAAATATTTATAAGTGCAGGGACGAAAACTCAAACGACACATATTTACAGGGTGAATTCTATAAACAAGCCTATTTTTATTTTAAACATGTTCTAAACCAGACCCGGACTAAATCTAAACCAGTCTTTGTAAAAAAATTGATTTTTTTCTACCAAAAGTAGTTTTAGGAACCGAATCATAATTTTGGTTCAGTTTGGTTTGACTTGTTCAACATGTCAAAATTCAATTTATTTATATTCTATTTATGAATGATATTTAAATTTTTGTATTCTCGCAATCAGGAAATCGGGTCCTTTCAATCAGTCGATCTTATCTGTCTCAAAAGAATAGAAAATAAAGACTCAATATTTTGATTAATCTAACAACTATGATATTAGAAGGCCAAATTATGAAGGAAAAAAAACCTAATATCCAACCCAAAACATAACCCTAAAACACATTAACATGGAATCGTTGCTCTTTTTCTCCAGCGCCTTATTCGTGTTTCATTTGTGATAACATTTTCAACTCCTTTTTTTAAATTTCATGATGATGTTCAAATTGAAATCTTAGACCTTAACTCACCAAAGCAGCTTTACATTGTTAAACCAAAGAGTGGGCAAAAATCAGGGCCGTCTTAAACAATTCATAGGCCTGGTTTTAATTTTTTAAAGACTGGCAAAAAAATTAAATTTTGGGCCAAAGAAAAATGCTCAACCATGAGTGGCCGCGCCACTGGAGCTCTGTGGTGAATTTGTAAATTCTTCAATTTAACTGTATATAACTATTAATTTAGTACCATATATATAAAAAAAAAAAAAGTATTTTGGGCCCCAAAAAAATTGAGGTCCAGTGGCATAGCCCAACCTCGGCGGGTTATGAGACGACCCTGTGAAACATTAATTTTTGGCCTCATCGCCACTTTGAAAACATCCATAAGTATATATATACCACATTGAGGGTAGACCGATAGATGGTGGTTTTACAACGTTAGATCAATCTGTTTGATGGGTAGTTTTTTTGTGCACTATGTTTTATTTTAACAATTTGGGCTTAAAATATTTCAATTGTTAAGTTAATCTAACATTTGGGTTTTATTTTGTGAGAAATTGACAAGAAAGACCGATCGGGAGGATCTGGTTCCTTTGTAACCCGCTCTTGATATTAATCAATTGACAATATTTTAATACATCTACATTGAAAGAATAAGAGAGAAATGCACATAAATGAGAGATGCGCACATAATTAAATAGGAAAAGAAAACACAAAAGCAACGCAATAAAGACAATTAAATATGGTCAATTACTTATTGAAAATACATAAAACAAAGCCCAATTTCTACGAATTGTAAATATCATGTAATCGATTTTATAGATCCATATACATGTCATTATTCCATATCAATAGCATAAAAGCGACAAAAACAAATAGCCTTGGTAAATGAGCATGTTGATAATACAAATTAAGATTATATGATCCAATCTCCTCCAGACAACTCATGATGAACTCGGATCCGATCACAACGGCATAACCTCCTTATAGGGATAGTGGGAAAGTACACCCAAATGTAATAATGGTTTCGCCTGAAGACCTTATTGCTAGTGATTTTCCCTAACCACCATCCATCGTTGCAGAAAACATCAACCTTTTGGTTGAGTTGGAACTCAGGAGGATTTTGGACAGATGGTGGTATTGGACGAAGGTCCTTTGATAAAAGTGTCTCCTCGAGAGGTCCAGATTCATCATCCTCAAGAAGGTTCTTGTAACGAACCACATATTCCCCATTCTCGAGGCATGCAACAATTTTGGCCTCAAAGTACGAGCCCCAAAACCCTTCATCTTTGATGCATACTTCAACTAGGTCTCCTACTCGATAGTTAACTCTCCTCATTGGTGGACGCATGGTTGCATACGTACCAAAACGAGAGAGAAGGGGAGAGAGGTGGAGAGAAGAATAGAGATATATGGGGTAGTTCTTATATAATGTGTATTCTGGTGCCATGTAATTTTGTAATTAGGTTTGAGATTGTGTTTTTATTTAATAAATTATTCAATAAAAGGAATTTATTGCTTTAAAATTCTAAAATAATTTTTTTTTAGTTTCTTTGGTCAATAATTATTTTTGTCATAACAATCGATATTAGACATATTTGGATATTTGTAAAATTTTATTAAATTAAATCTTTATCATTTTAAAAAAAAATCAAACGACATATTAATAATCTAGTACCGGAGAAATGTTTTACATATCCTAATCACTCTAGAACTTCTCCTATTTTTCCTTCTCCTCTTTTCACCTAGTCGTCGCCATTTTTTATTCTTTTTGATCTACTGGAGATGGGTGATTTAGGATTAGTTTTGGCCTAAAATCACCCCCTTCAAGTCTCTCTCTCCCTCTCTCATATCCTTTCTCCCTCTCTCAGTTAAATGAGTGATTTACACATATATTTAGTTTTTCTTTCGTATTTTGTTTATTATTTTGAGGGCATTTTTGAAAAGAGAAAAAGTCAACCCGAAATAGTTGAAAGAGGTTATTTTCTTTATATGTAGTATAGGTATAGATACCATATATAAAGAAAATAACATGTGTTGACTCATTTGGGCTGACTTTTTCTCTTTTCAAAATTACCTTCAACTTTCAATACAAATAACACATATAACAAATATATAATAGTAAAATTAAATATTAAATAAAAGTGTAACTTTTGTCAACAAAAAAAAATGTAACAAACACTATATGAGTATATATATGTCCAGTTTTATATGAGTATATATACGTCCAATTTTTTTTCTTTATCCTTTAAAAAGTGTAACAAACTAGATGAATATAATTATACTTACTTTTCCATTATCTCATTTACACCTAAACAACTTTTTGTATAATAAAGATTGTTGTTGGTTTCATTAAAAAAAAAAAAAAGATTATATTTATTTTTTGTTATATTGTTGGGTGTCATTGAAATAAATAATCATGGTTAGTTTGATCAATTTTCATTTTTCAATTTTTCAAAACTGTATTGTTTTCATAAATATTTCAACATACTATATATATTACTTTGACCCTATCTTTTTTTTAAAGAACTTTGACCCTATCTATTAACATTTTTTTTATAAATATTTCAACATATTACATATATTACATTGACCCTATATCTTTTTTTTAAAGAACTTTGACCCTATCTATTAACATTTTATTTTCATTTTTTATTAACTTCTAATTATTATTTTATTTAATAAATTTATATTTTTTTATCGATATTTCTATGTATATTTTTTTGCTTTTCATATCTGATTTTTTATTTGTCATAAATATCTCAAAATAAGGTATATTACCTTTAATCTTATCAATTAAATATATAATTTTTTTGTAATGAATTTATATATATATATTAGTAAAAATAATTAAAGTCTATTATTAATTAAAAACCTATTTTTCACATAGCAAAAGTATCTCAATAAACTTTAATTATATCCAGCCAAATATGTTTTTTATTTTATTCAAAACGGTTTTTCAATATATTAAATGTATTTGTTTTTTGAATTTTCAATGATATTTTCTAGTATTTTCAAAATTGATTTTTTAAGGCATAATAATCTCTCATCATGCTTTCTACCGAAAAAATTATGAATTCTCCACCTCTTCAATACTCGGGCAACACACACTTAATAAGCCTTAGGAATTAATTGGTCTAATTTCCTATATAAGCCTTAATCAACTCTCTTTTTATTTCACTTTTATCTTATTTATGAATTCTATCAAGAATTATAATTTTTTATTTTCTTTTACAAGTTTCACATTATCGGCGATGTCAGAACTATTTAGAACTGAAATATCATCTTCAATCCACTTTCCTCAACATGAGAAACATGAAATATATCATCATCGAACTTTATCAATAACAGGAAAAATGCATTAAATTTTTAATCACCTTTCCAAAAAACAAATGAAAAGAAAAGAAAACCATTATGGTTTTTGCAATATCATTTCATGAGTCTATATACAACTATACGCCTGAATTAATGAAGAACTTTTCTGTTTTACATAAAATTAGAAACTTAAATTCAAGTGTCTCTACAGAAGGAGACTTCACGTCCTTATCATTTGCAGACCTAATTATTGCGGGAATTATGCTTCCATCTGGTATTGGCGGAGTTGTTGGCAAAAGGCGACACGTTTGTCCTTCTATACTAACATTACAGAAGCTTCTAATTCTTGAACAACCTTTTCAGATTACCATTTGGAGCAGAAGTAGCAGCAGCAGAAGATCCTCCATCTGATTTCTTCTCTTTCTTTAGATCCTTGGATGTGTCCGCAATAATTTCAACAGGGCCAACCGCAATGAGGCGTACCATGTCTGATACTTTCAAAAAAAAAATCATATTTATCACGAAAGGAAACAGAACATGTTATCTTTTTGCGACAACGATGACCATCTTCATCACGAGACATAATTTAGATATAGAAGTCATATAAGATACTTCCATGTGGTTGTAAGAACCATATTGACTGAGGATGACAACATCTGATGCAGAACCACTGAACCAATCCCTGACATTATGCTAACAAATCGATGATGGTCATATGCCTCAGATAGTTCGTATAAAGCATCCAAAACATCCTAGCCAGCTTTCAGATTAATGGTGTACTATAGCAGTGAGTAAAATTTATTAGACTAGGGTTAATCTATTTGGGTCATGCCTTGAGAATGCTCTCAAGGGAGGTATTCATGGCTGTAGTTGGGCCCGTTTCTCCACTAGCTTAGGCATTAAGTTACTTGGGCCGAGATAAACATCGAGGCTTTTAGTTGCTTCTAGAAGGTTCCATAGGCGGCTCCCATGTAAAGCACACCTAAGGCCATTTCGGCTTTTATGAAGGGCGATGTGTCCTATACCCGGATACCTCTTGTCCAAATGGTATGCAGCTTTCCTGGTAGGCTTCCATTTCTCTTCTTTGGTTTTATGTTGATAGAAGAATCCAATGGATGTTGAAGAATCACTAGTGCGGCCCCCAACATTCTTTGCTACCTCATTGACACCTTCCTTCTGATGATCAGTGGAACTGGTCATCTTTTTTTGTGCCTCCTTCTTAATATCAACGTCTGTTGTTTGAAACTCATCTTTAGGTATATTACTAAAAGCATTCATCCTCTCAACCAATTGTTTGACATTCACATTGTAAATCAATAACCCTAATTGATTCAGTTTATGTTGAACTTTCTTGAATACTTGCTTAAACCCTTTTGTTCCTTTGAAAACCTCTTCCATAGTCATGGAAGCTGCGAGGACATGTGTCTCGCCTTAAATGTTTCCCTAAACAAGTTCATTGACATGATTGGAGAGTTTATCGTGTGGGGAAATTAGTTTGGCGTATTTGAGAAAGGGTCTGCCTATAGCCCGTCGAGGCTAGGCTAGGCCACCGGGCCTCACAATTTTTGGGGCCCATAATTTTTTTTTGTTCATATAAGGCGGAAAATGTAGAATATATACTATCAAAATTAACTATTTTCAATCAATTTGCAGTGTCCTAGTGGCAAGGTGAAGTGCGTGATTGCCTCTAGTCAAGGGATCAGATCCTAGTTAGTGTGTTTTTATAGTCATCTTTTTTTAAAATGTGTTTAGTGTTTGTTTTATAAAGGTCCCACTTATAAGATTAAAACTGGGCCTTCAATCCGTCTAAGACGGCCCTGATTGGAGAAGGCATGGTCAACCTAAGGACCGACTGTGAAGATGGCAGAAAGAACAAAAGAGAGTTTATCGGCGCTCATTGCTTGAACTTCGAAGGTGTAGTTCACTGGTGAGAGGTCGAAGACGGTGCAGGATTGTCCGGGAAGAATCCATGATTTCTTTGCGAGTTTGATGTCCTTGACTCCGGCTTCGGTTATCGGAAGGCACTCTGATGTTTTTGCTACCCTATACATTGTTGATTTTTATTTTGATTTGACTTGATTTTCTAAAATCTAGAATCATAAAATTGAAACTAAAGTCTTGTGAAAATGGAGTGTTGAGGTTGATGTGTTACATATAAAGGCAATATATGGTTTTGGGTTGTCTTAAACTATAGTTTGTTAAAAAGTGCAAAATATCATCAAAATCAAAATAATTTATAGTTTTGGCCTTGGATTAATCGAGAGTTTGTTTTTTTTTATTATTATTATTAAAGTTTGTTGCCCTTTCTGAATAAAGGTGAATTTGTTACTTTTATTTTACGAAAGGAGAGTTTGTTACTTGGTAGCATAAAAATAGCATTTAATCTTTATATTTGTTGTTGATACCAGCACTTAATCTTTTGAAGAAATATACTATAAAAAGGCAAGTGATACTGTAAAAGGGAAGCCGCACAGCCATAGAGAGAATAGAGACAGAATCGACTTCTTTTGGAAACAACAAAGGAGACTTTGGGGTATTTGGAGTAAGTATCCATTCACTTTTAGGGATTTTATGGTTTTACGTTAATCCTCTTTTAGGGTTTTTATGGTTCTACTTTATTTTGATGACTATTATTGTTAATTTAATTTTGTTTATCATATATAGAAACTAAGATGTCTTCTAGGGTTGAGATACTTTTACTATGTCTTGGTTTTAGGCTCTAGTTTCTTATTTGAATTTCTTTTCTTATTTCAATTGATTTTGTCATGTTGATTTTATCACATGATTAAGATCTATCGCCATTTGCATGTTAATAATCTCATAATCGATCAGCAATTGTAAAGCAATTAATTGGTGAACCTATATTATAATAAGTGAGACTATAAATTTGTATGATCAACCTAATTTTAGTCTTCAACTCTTTCGTGTTTTATGCTTTTCTTAAATTTAAACCCTTTTCATGACAAATTGAATGGTTAATTTAGGGAAAAGAAGATTATTCAGGAATGACCAAATAGGTTAATGGCATTAGTGAAGAAATTCTGAATTAAAATAAAGAAATTCAAGTAGAACGAATCAAAGATTACACATGAAGCCATGATCCTAGGCCTCTCTCTATTGATTTACTAATTTGTGTTTTTGTTCTTGTCTCTAATTATTTGATATTTACTTAATTAGTTTTGGTAATCAATTCAATAAAAAAAATTGAAGAACAATTCAATAATTTGTTAGTCTAAATAATAATTAATTTTAAATAGCTTGCTATAATTTTTTGCGTAGACAATACTTGTTTTAAGTGTGTTTTTAAAGCAACAATGTCATAGGTTTATATCACTCTAATTTCATATTTTCTCTGCAGCATCATGGCACTTACTATGACAAAGATGTCTCTCATTGTGATAATGCTTGGAATAATTTCTTTTATTCTAGGCATTGTTGGTGAAAATAAAAAGGTAATATTTTTTAATGTTTAGATAAAGGTTTTAGCTTCAAATTTCTGTGGAATATGATTTTGCTAACACGCTTTGGGTTTATTTTTTAGCCTCCAATGGGAGTCATTGTACAAGGAAAAGATGCTATGATGTGCAATTATCCAAGTGATCCAACTGTGGCATTTGGATACTCTTCTTTAGGGTTTCTCGTGGCATCATCTTGCATGGGTTTGATATCTTTATTTTATTCATACAGTGGTACATCTGTTCCTCCTTCAGCCTTGTTGAAATACACAACTTTATCTATCTTCTTGGTCTTGGCTATGTAAGTTCTCAAATCCAACATGATTGCTTTGTTTCTACCTATAAAGTTTTTTTCACTAAGTATATCCCTAAGTTTGAAACTTCTCCATTGGCTATTAGTATATTTAATAATGATGGGTGTGCGAGCATCATTATTATAAGTAAATATTTCATTTTAAGGTTTATTGAATAATTTATTTATTTAGACTATAGATACGTTAGTTATTCAATAAACCTTAAAATAAATATCTGCTTATATTTCATTTTAAGATTCATTGAATAATCTATTTGGGGTTGGCTTGAGATCTTCGAGTGTGTTCCTCTCAAGGTCTCAGGTTCGATTTCATTTGGTGCCAATTTCGGTGGGCAAGTCCGTACAGAGTATTACTCTGGCTTAGAATGGGACCCCCTGCAAGTGGACGGTGGGATTGGTCCCCTCAAATTAGTCGGTATTTGGATCAGATATCCAAAAAAAAAATCATTGAATAACTTATGTATCTAGACAATATTATGGTTCTGATAGATACATCAGTTATTCAACGAACTTGCAAATGGAATATTTGTTTATAAGAATGACCAGATGGAGTACACGCACACGATTATGAACTTGTAGTTAGGATTGCATAACTTTTTCCAAGAGATACTTAAAAGAAGTGACACTCATTTATCTTATTTATTTCAGGGCTTGTAGTACATTGGCTGCGATATTGACAATATGGCCAACAGTAACAGAACAATATCTCTGGAAGTACAATTCCTATCCTGCTAACATCACAACTTCTGCTAAGCCAGATTGCCCTACTGCCAAGACTGGTCTCATGGGTAGTGCAGCATTCTTGAGTCTTAATTCATCTCTCTTCTGGCTATTATCCCTAATGTTGGTGAAAAATGCAAGAGAAGACTATCTTGAAGATGTGGAAGTTTCTCTTTCAAATTCCATATAGCTTGTTCTCTTTTTATTTTACACTGTTATCTATTTATGAATAGATAGCATCTTCTTCATCATTGTATATATTCTATTCTTCTGAATTTCAGAGTAACCTATTCAAACTATATTGGTGGAGTGCATCTCTTATGTACATTCTTCCGAAAACGATTTGCCAGATTAATTAGATAGGTTTTTTAAAAGCCTTTAATTGTTTTTATTTCTTTTTAAGCAAGCAAACATCTTACAAATTTATTTGACTTCTCAAAATGAGCAATTAACTTTAGGACTTATTTAATTGAAATTTTAAGAAACTTTAAAAGATATTTTGCTATCAAACAAATCTTGTACTTCAATTGAGACTATAAAACGATTTTTTATTTTTTTTTACAATCACAAATTTAACTTGTTCAATCATCAAAATAGTCATAATACATGATGTAATATAATCAAAGACTTGACAATTGGCATATGACAATGCCGCTCGAGCTAGTAAATAAGCGACATTGTTGGTTTTGCTTCCTAACGAAATTTATCATAAAGTTTGGTAAAGAGTGCATGATATTTTACAAGCATATAATAAAGCATTAAACTCCCTTCTATGACTCAATCTACCCGATATGCCATCAACGACTAGCTTGCAATATAGTTATATAGGAGCGCTTGTTGCAAATGGTTTGCCTCAAGGCACCATGAGTTTAATTTGAAGTTAAATTTGAATTATAAATCAAATGTTACATGCAAAGAATTTGGTTTGCATACATGTGTTTGGATTACACGTTATGAGGATGAGTTTTAATTTGTACCTATAACGTTTTCATTAGGAGTGGTGCTATATATAGCGAACCACTTCCTCATGAATATCTCGCGAAACTTAATTAACGAGTAAACAAACAACTTGGAAGCCATGGAAGGGATTTTGAAGCCATGGCAGTAAACCACTTAAGAAGAGAGGGTGTTGTTGTTGAGTGGAAGATGAAAGGAGGATAGAGAGAAACTGAACTATTAAATTAAATGATAAATAATGCAAATGGATAACCATAGACTAGATGAGGGGTGCGAGATAATTCGGGACGTTTCGGTGCACTGCATTTTCACGATAATAGGCATTTCTTTTTCATTAGTTGCCTTCTTGACCTTGAAGTCTAATCCATGTGATGCACGAGTTTTTTAGAGATTCATATATAATTATTAAATTGGCTATATTATTACAAATCATCCACTAACTAGTTATTGAAAACCATCCACTACCATTTAATGGAATACGACAAAGTTTTAAAAATCGGATTAGTGATCAATCTGTTAGGTACTAAGTCATTAGTTTATTGGTCAAACCACGAGACCACTGGTTGAGCGACATGTTTGAACCGAATAACCTGGTTGTTTAATTCGGTTCCTATGAAAAAAATGTACATGTATTAAATCAGATTGAATAATTACTCTGGTTAGATCGGTCTATATTAAAAATTAAAAACATATTTATTTTATTTTTTTGAAGGGAATTAAAAAAAAACATATTTATGAAATGAGTTTCATAACAATATATATTACTGCATTTTTTTTAAAATACAAATTTAATAAGTGAGTTGTTGTCATCAGAAAGGACGGTGGATGACATATCAAAACAAATTATTACTATTATATATCGTAGAAACCATAAATCTCTCAAGTAGGGTAGACAATATAGTAGCAAATTGTTGGACTTTTTAAATGCCAGTCGCGTGTTCGAATTATTAGAAACCATCCACTGGAATACGACAATGTTTTAAAAATCAGATTGATGATCAACCTGTTCAAGGTATTGGGTCGTTGGTTTATTGGTCAAACTCAAGCTACTAAGTCACCAGATGAATTGAATGCCTGAACCGGATGATCTGAGAAAAACATGTCTGGGGAAGAAGCTTCAGCAATGAAGTGTCCAGTTTTCTTGCAGTTGAAACAACCTTTTTCTTCTCTTCTAGAGCTCTTGCTACCTTTGCTTAAGAATCTCTTGTTCTTCTTAGCAAGATATTGTAGTTTGTTGGAGAGCATAGCCATCTTCTGAACAATCTCAGGGTCTTCATCAGAATCTCCAGATGTAGATTCTTCTTCAGACTCCAATGCCTTCAGAGCCTTAGATGACTTCCCTCTGGAATTTAGAGCAATAGATTTGGGCTTCTTGATAGGTTCATGCTCATTAAGACCAATCTCATGATACTTTAAAGAACTTATAAGATCTTCAACACTCAGAGTGTTTAGATCTTTAACTTCTTCAATAGCTGTCACCTTTGGTCTCCACTTAGCAGGTAAGCTTCTTAGAATCTTGTTCACATGATCAGACGCTACGTAGCTTTTCTTCAGAATCTGAAGTCCAGAAACAAGAGTCTGAAATCTTGAGTACATTGTCTCAATACTTTCATCCTCCTTCATTCTGAACAATTCATACTGATGAACAAGCATGGTAGCCTTGGCCTCTCTCACTTTCTTGTTGCCCTCATAATTTGAACACAATGAGGTGAACATAGCCTTTGTTGTAGACTTGTCACTTATCTTTAAGTATTCTTTATGAGGCAAGGCAGCCACCAAAATGCCTCTGATCAAATGATGTTTCTTATAAAGCTTTTTCTGTTCAGTGGTGTGAGCTTTCCTATCAAGAGCAACACCTTCTTCATCCAATCTCAAATTACCAACGCCTTCTTCAAGAATATCCCACAACTCCTCATCCATTCCTATAATGTGACTATACATCTTGGTTTTCCACCAAGAGAACATTTATGGGTCACCATTAAACATGGGAGGTTTGTTGTGATTTGCAAATCTTTCATGTTTGCTGATATTGTTGTTGTAGTCATATGGAATAGCAGCTCCACCAGAACCAGAGCCAGCGCCAGAGCTAGAAGCTTCTTCCCCAGACATGTTTTTCTCAGATCTTACTGTAACACGGTTAAGTGCTAATTACAGAGCCAAAGCTCTGATACCAACTGAAGGTGAGAAAAACCACAAGAAGGGGGGGTTGAATTGTGTTTTTGAAAACTTCTTCTTTTACGTTCTAGAGAACTGTTCTCAGGTTCAGAGTCTGAAGTAACTCAGAGTCTGAGTGAGTTCAGAGTCTATGTGCAGCGGATAAATGTAAAG
>Ga0228710_1008546_pt1 | contig 14647 bp, 10 predicted proteins | sample MedpolnodulmetaG_FD_177995 | JGI IMG/M metagenome (GOLD analysis project Ga0228710, IMG submission 177995) | Root nodule microbial communities from Medicago polymorpha collected in Santa Monica, California, United States - pink nodules | ecosystem: Host-associated > Plants > Roots > Nodule...
CATATTTAGGAGTATAAGTAGCTAAGTTTGTTTAATCTAAAGATTGAAAAGTTGGAGATCAAGGGTTCGAATCCTGGCAAAGAAATAAAAACATTAACATAACAATTAATATACTAATATTTCACACATTTTTTTTAAAATCATATATAAAATAATATTTACAAGTTTGCCACCTTGTTTTTATTTCATATTTGACCTCATTTATTCTTAAAATCAGGTTTTGAAATTTACTCACAAAAACAAAATTTACAATATATTTACAAAACTGCCACCTTATTTATATTTCACACCTTTTTTAAATAAAATAGGTATAATACAATTAATTCTTATGTCAATTTTGCACTAGTGTAAATTTTTTATAAGGGTCAGCTTCATTAACCAAATTATTATTCACAGGTTCGTTATTGTTACTTTCATCACGCGCTCTATTTACTTTTGTTATTCGACCTATCTGTCTGGCCAATGCCTGAAAGAGGAAATACAAGTTTCAATCATCATATTAAAAATAGTGACCATTTTACTTTAAATCATATTCATCATTTTGTGGTTTCTATTATCCATTTATGTCTGAAGGATTGCAAAGTGATGTTTGTAATAGTGAGAGTCATATCATACAATTTCCTACAAACCTTTGTATATAACTATCATTATTATTTTCTATATGGCCTAATCAAATTATTAAGAAAGGACAGTGGAAGAATGTATCCCATAATAGAGGGAATATTTTCTGCTGATAATCCATAAGGGTATAGTGTGGCATTTGTCCTTGCAATTGATGGACTTGTCACAAAATCTGTCTCAATTTGATTAATAATAGAATTCGAATGTAACTTTCCTTTAGGAATTGGATCAACATTTCAATGCATGCTTACCTCTTGTTCACCTTCATTCGAATTCGTTGTTATTTTGGTTGGCATTTCTACGCCTAAATGCATTAGCCATTTTTGTATACGTTTCTTTTTTTTTTAAAAAATTCTATGGTGAAGTTGTGAAAATGATTTTTATGATGAAGTTAACACTATAACATCAAAAGTGCAGTGAGTAACATCCCACTGTTTGTACAGTGGCATCAAAAGTTCAGTCCTCATAGTATCATCAATTCATCAAATTAACAAGACTACACTTAATCTAATTTTATTCTACCTTGTTTTAAGTGTAACACCCCAAAGTGTAACACTTATGACTATCACATAATATCATCAAATCTGTTTGCATGTTGAAGATGTCAACGATAAAATGGTACATTAAGTCCAAGATGTTGCAAGTATTACTAGATGAATTATTATTGATCATTAATCAGTAATCAACAATTTAAAAATGAATCAAACATTAAAATCAAAATTAACTTTTTCAAAAAAGTCAGTTTTCTGACTGCACAGTAGAAGCTCCCTTCTTTTTTATGTATTGTTTAAGAAGACTCTTTTGGTTAGCAACTTAGCATTGAGAAACACATAATTGCTTTCCCAACAACTTTTAGGATACGCTTCATATTGCGGTTTTAGAAATTGTGTGATCTGAAACTATTTAGGTATAATACTAATATTAATAAAAATAGATGTTGTGTTACGGATATAAAAACTGATCCAAATTAAATCGTGTATATTAAAATCAAATCGATTTTATCCAAACCGCAATACAAATGGTCATAGTTTTCTTATATCATCCCAAACTCGAAACTCGAAAGTGATCATAAATTTTTCCTGAGCAACAACAATTTGTTCTCTCTCAATACAACAATTTGTAACTCTCTCTCAATACAATTGGCTCTAGTATTTTCCAAATGACTCGAAAGATCATAACAATCTAACTCTAAATTTTCCACAATTTAACATTTTAACATAGGCCAATTTATTGTACATAAATGAGACAAATCTTATCATGCACAAGTATAAATTAAATTTGATAAATCTCATCAATTAATTTTTGTTAAATATGATGTGACTTTTTTGTCAATGTAAAAAATGACACTTACAAGACCTCTTTGTTTGTGTATATGTTAGTCAAAACCCTTATCATATATCAATACTTTTTTTAACAAGATATCAATACTTTTTATATAATAAAGTTTTGGATAATTATATATGTGAGACAACAAAAAACTAATACCATTAAGTTGGATTGATAATACATGTACATCCAAAGAAACCCTTTGTCAAAAAGGTAAAATTAGCATTTTTACCAAAAGAAAGAAAAGAAAAAAAAAACTAAACTAAACACTGCTGAAAAACAAAATATAATTATTGAACTTAAACTGTAAAGTGTATTTTACTTGCTTTTCATAAATCGGCCAAAAGTTGCAGTCGCCATTGATACTCCCAACCCCAAGGGAACTATTTATAATTTCAGTATTCTATTAGACAGCCTTTAGTCCTGCATGCTTGGAATTTGCATCCTTAGTCCCTTTTGCTCCATCTGCATCTTCCTCAAACTTCCCTAGGACCTGTTCCATTAAAGTATAATACATGCAATTCAATATCTCAAATATTTTTTTTTTGTCTAAAAAAATGAAGAGCATTTGAAATAACAAATTAAATTAATTGGCCTAGCTATTCTTGCATGTCTAAGAAGTATATATATTCAAATCAATCAAAGAGTTCAAAATAATTCTTTAAACAATTTTTAAAAAAATTATGTTATTAAATATTGTTAAAAGGTACGAATGCTTATTTATAAGTATTAGGTCAAACCGAAAAAAATATCGAAATTTTTTATACAGATTAAACGTAACCAAAGTTACAAATCACAGCTCCCGCACTATTGTGTGTGTGAATTTTTAATGATTATTGTATTTATTTATCTATCAAAGAAATAAAAATTTACCTGTCCGCCAAGGGTCTCTGTGATAACACGTTTGCCTCCATCATTAGTTTCTGAAACAGCAACACCTTCATTTCTTGCAATGTTTGTAGCAGTGTTATTATCAATGAAACCAGCATCCTCATTCTTTTGAGCCGCAGAAGTCATGAGAGAAGCTGGCCCATCTTTTCGAGCCTGGCCCAATGTTCTATCTTCTGCTGATTGCATGGTAGCAGCATCTCTTGGTGCAATAGGTTGTGATGATAAATCACCAGTCACATTGAACACATCACCGTATTTTATTGGTTCTTGCACAGGTCTTCGTGGCTTCTCTTGACTCATGATGATATGATATTACTAACAGCTTATTCTCAAACAAAAAAGTGATTCTATATTTCTTTCTTCTTTTTTCCTTGTTGATTTTGCTTACATAGGGGGTGAAGTGATTATGTATATATCAATGTGACACTGACACGGTTAAAGTTATTAATAAGCGGTGAAGGGACACTATTGTAGGTGCATTTGTTGGACAATGACCGCATGTTCAATATACGACAGGTGGAGAATACATGGCAAGTTCTCAATCAGGATGTTTCTTCCTTATGTCAAGATGTTTCTTGATATGGCATGCTATAGACAAATTATTTTATTACAGAAGCAGACTAATTATGTCAATGCATGCAAATGAAACCTAGGCTATGATTGTTTTTTATATCACAACTGTTTTTTCTTTTTAAAAATAGTAAATATTATACAAATATTTCCTTTCAATGTTGAATGCAAGAAAAAAGAGCGATATTTATCGACTGCGATCGACACAAATGGTTAGACTTTATACTCACATCAGTTGTGACTTTGGTTTTAGTATGGAATTGTACAATTGGGTAGATTATATGTAAATTTGTAAAGGTTCCTAAATTTGAGAGTGTAATAAAATTGATAATTGTGAATTGATTATTGAATGAAGAGTAAAATTGATAGATTAGAACTCAATTTAAAATTGATGTTCTTAGTACATAAAGGAGAAAGAAAAAGATAGAAGAAATTACTCTACTAGAGAGTATCCAAGGGAGAGATGAGAGATTTTCATCATTTTACTTCGTACCCTTTCTTCCAATCATTAGTCCCTTTTATAGAGGTTAAGAAAATATTATTCCCTTCATTATTGGATCAAGTGACACGTGTCCCATATGATATTTTGGATCATAACAAAATTCTGCTACAAATTTTCAATGAGATTAGTAGTTTTTCCTGATGTTATGTATTGAAACAAAGGAAATGAGAAGAAGAGATAAGAGATTAGATATAGCTTATGGGAGAAATTAAACTTATATATTATTTTGAAAAAAAATCTCTAATACAAAGCTAAACTATGTACAGCTCACATTACTTATTATGAGAGTTACTTGAGAAACAAGTTATCTCTTATAACTACTTTTCTAACAAACTTTAGTGTTAGTACACTCTCTTTTCAACATTCTCTTTATCACTCACTTTTTTATTGGCTTAAATCAAAGTAGGTCTTACACTTTGAAAATAATTTCTACTTAAAGTGGCGGGACATACATTGATTTCATTCAATAATAGAGTGAATGTTAGAGAAAGTGTTGAAAAGATAGTGTCCCTAGTATTCCTCTTCCTAACTAACTTCACAACATGAATTAAAACTTCCAACAATACAAATCCTACCTTCTCTAATCTAAATTTACTCTTATAAAAAAATGTAATATTTGATTGTCCAAACTCTAAAATAAGGTTTTTTTGAAAGATTAAGTCGGAGAATACAAAAAAAAAAATCACTTTAAAAGTCTAATGGATTCAAGTTGAAGACTCAATTCACATGGAACTCCATAAAGATTGTTAGATTTAATCAATTGTCAATATTCATTATATATAAAAATGAGAATATTTACATTTCATATAGGTACAATCTTCCCATTCCCCTGCCTCTCATATCTAGGATACCGTCTTCTCTACAATGGTGTTTAATGGTGAAATTTCAGATTCGGATTCTCTCCTTTCATTCACTCTATCTTTCTCTCTTCTTCCTCAATTTGTCTTTTTCGGTATATTTTAGAGAGAAGATCGTGAGAGATACAGAGAGAAATAAGCGAAAGAAGATCAAGAAGATCAGTTTATGTAATTATTCATTGACATGTGTGTTCAAAAGACAGTTGAATTGGCATTCATGGAACTCCACTTGATAAGGATTTAACTTAAATATCACATACTAGGGTTTGATATTAAAATCTTCGTTGGTGAATAATACCCAAGTAAATTTAGCAACGCTTTTTGTACCAAAAAAAATAAAAATATCAACGCTTTCGAATATTGAAACTTTTTTCATTAAGTAAACACCTAAAACCCAATTCAACTAAAAGTAAACAATTCAATAATTCTTGTTGGAGATTTCAATAATATACATCTAGTTCATGAGATATATTGTCACATGGCCAAGCTTCAGCCTCTTCAAATTTAAGTACTGGGGCCTCCTAGCTTTTCAACTCAAGCAAGGGATAACCTAAAAAGATGATTATCATACAACTACCCTTTTTGTTTGTAACTTATTTTTGAAGTGCACGAGCTCACCACATGTTTTGTTAAATACAATCCAACCACTTTTGGTGGAACAGAACAATCCACATCAGAAAAATACCAGAAACAAGGAAGCTTGAATCTTGATGTTGAACCCTAATTCACTCATAAGGGCCTTAAACATAGGCATAATATTATATATGCACATACAGAAGCGAATATAACTTAAAAGGAGAGTGACAATGTCATGTATTATTAATACTAATAATTGATAGTAACATAACATAACATTCATTGACACCAAAAACAATATAACATTTACAACAAGCTTCCTGCAATCAAATAATAAACTCAGCCAAGTGAAAGGAAAAAAAGAAAAAAGAAATATTCACTTTTTAACATTGAAAGGAATGAACAAGCAGTAGAGTGATACCAAAATGATCTTACTGACAAGCCAATTTAGTGCCGAAGCTAGTTAAGCAAATGGCGAACGCATGGAAGGCGGATAAGGGCTGTCTATAGTACATGGTGAAAGTATCACCCCCTACTTTACAAAACTGGAGGAGAACTGTTTCTTCATCTCCTTTCCCTCCTGGTTGGCTTTGGTCCACAGTGGCAACCAGCTGAAAGTTCTTCACTGATGCTACTGTCATATCCTTTTTCTCATGGAAGTTCAAAAACCAGCACTCCAATTGCTCGTTCCACATTGGAGCTTTGTTCTTCAAGATTGTGTATCCAGAACTTGTAGCATGTTCTTTACAGTGCATCGTATGGCGATTGAAAGACTTGCTACCTGAACTTTCGCATATTGATGAGGCGGGAGACTTCAAAGAGCAAATCATTAGCCTTGGACGTTTTGGTTTCAAAAGGCTGAATTTTTTGTAGGAGATGTTCCCTGCCTCGACGTTACCAGCAGGAACTTGAGGGCTTATCTGTTTGCTTGCAAAACGCCGGCTTGCTCTGTCACTTGATGGTTTGGCACCAGCCGGGGCGTCATAAATTGTGAAGCTTGCTTCAAGAAAATCTGAACTGTGAAGACATTTAAGCAACTAAATGATCAGTACTCGAGACAAAGCAAAAGATTGTTGAGAACAAATTCAATAAATGGTTTTTCTTTCCTGAATGAGGATATTTATTTTTTTCTGTTACAAGAAATATTTACCTTAGCTTGCCAACATAAGCATTACTTCCTTGTGAAAAGTTATCAGCATCGAGCGATATAACATACTCAGTATGCGTAACAAACCGATATCTTCTAGCTGCTAATAGGAACTTCCCTTTATCTGTTAATGCTGGCGATTTGAAAAAAGGAATCATAAGTTTTGCAACATCATCAAGTTATATTTGTTGAAATATTGAGAAAAAGGAAGACTTTTGGTGAGGTTGCCTTAGCCCCCAAGAAATCTCCCTCTTATATACTAATGAAATTTCTTCCACAAGCAAACCGTATGTTCCCAATCAATGCTTTATATCAAATATTCAACTATCTATAAAACAGAAAAAGTAATCCTTTTGCCAAAACAGTACTTACTTACATGGAGTAAGGGCAAGATAGAGGTAAAATGTGGATGTCTTCTTGTTCCAATTTACAACACAGTGATGAGGAAGGTCGCGTGGCCCTGGCTGGAAGTCATCAAAACCAAGGTTGTCAAAATCAAGAGTTTAAGTAAACTCAATTTGCCTACGTGAAATTGACTCGTACACTTGTACAAGTTTACCTAATATTAAAATAATATATATGACCTATATACTTAACAAATGCATCAAAAATTCAAAATTTTAACTCAATTCTAAAGAAAAATTGATATGAACAAAATCAAACTATTAAAGAAAAAAAGGAATTGAGTTTAAAAATTGAGATGAAAAAAGAAGAGATAAAAAAGTTCTTCAAAAAATTTCTGAAAGTTTAAGAGTTAACAAATTCACTACGAGTCCAGCAGAGTAAACTTGGTTTCATTTTCGAGTTAACTTAATTGGAGTTTATAATCGAGTCAACTCAAAATTGATACCTAAACATACGGTCCTACAAGTTAACTCGTGATTTTAACAACCTTTATCAAAACATAACAAGATTGTCAAACTCCAACTCTTTTAATTCAATTGATGTCTCATTATCAGGCACTTAATAGCCACCTATTAAGCATAGACACTCATCAGGTTAGACGTGTCGCGATGTCGGACACGTGTCGTGTCCGACACCGACACGACGCTGACATTTGTAATTACACTGAATTATGTGATTTTTTCAAATTATTAATTGTGTCGGTGTGTCAGTGTCTGTGTCCGTATCCATGCTTCATAGATAGCCACTGATTGAACAAAATGTTAGTCTACGTTATGAAGAAAAATAATGTATTACTACATCCAAATTTTTCATGATCCATAATAAATTATTCAAGAGAGAAAAATAAAATGAATTCATTTTGTTGCAGGACCTGTTTAAGACAAGAAGGGAAAGTCATTTTGCCGTTAAGTGAAGGTGACCCTACGACCTCACGTGTGATATCTCTCCACCGTTTGCAAACGCAGGCACAAGCGACGACATTTTGACGATGCGGCCATTGTTCTCCGATGACATCAACTCGTTTAATGATATCCGCAAGAAGTTCTGGAAGCATGGTAGACCAATCAGTTCTGTCCTCCGATGCACTATCGGTGGTGTCATCGCCGGTAGCATTGAGAGCCTGAACATTGTTGAAGTATCTGAAGAATTTAAGAGATCGAAAGAGCTTCATTATAAGACATGTATAATAACGGTTCTATTACTTAGGGCACAAGAGAGAGCGATAACAGAAGAAAAAGATAATAATAGTTCTATTACTTGGGGCACAAGAGAGAGAGAGAGAGTGTGTTGTTTTTACATTGGGAGAGATCCGAGAAGAGAGAGTGGTAAAGCGTTGAATGAGTGGATTGTGAGGTTAGCAAAGTGTTGTTTGAAAAGTGTTAGGGAGCCAATGTTTGGTCAAGTTGGTGGGAAATTTGATAGATATTATATTATTATTACAAGCCAAATTGAACCAACGGTTTATGAAATAGTAAAGCTTACTCATTGTTATTATTCACTTTTTCATCAACTACGCATCCATCCATATACAAAATTGAGTGATTATGGTCTTTGGAGCTATCTTTTACTCATTTATATATATTACCATTTACAATTAAAATAACAAAATCTTATTTACCACAAGTTTTAACAAAATAAAATTTATAAATTTTTCTGAATTTTTTTTTTTACTTATCATAGTAAATATTGATTCTTTTTACAATAAAATGTAAATATTTAGTCTATGAATCTTATAGACAATGAAACGATTTTTTTCTTATGAAATTATATTCTCTATAATATAAAAATCGACAAATAGCGCTTGATTTCAAAAAAATTGATCGCTAATCTATTGATTTAGGAAGCAATTATACTGATACACTTTAATTTATGAGTGAATTTATGATACACTCGCTACAGTTCAATGTGCGAGTGACTTTGCAGTACACTTCAATTTACGGTACACTTTATAAAAATCTCGTTCTTCGATCTTGTTAGGGAGTATCAGATATCCCTTACTTGAACCAGATAGTCGCGACGTTTGTTGAGGATACACTCGTTACATTTTAAGGAATGTTTGAGGATCGTATTGCAACTGTTGAAAGATGGAGAAGTTAAGATGGAGAAGTTGTATGCAAAACTGCGTATGTGCGAATTTGTGTTTGACTGTTTGAGGAAGTGAATTTATTTAGACATATGTAAGTACAGTGGTGTATCCGTCTAAGATTAAGATTGATGCAGTGTGAAAATGTGAAAGCTTACGAATACTTGTGAACTTATGAGTATTTCTCTTTGGAGGAGAAGATAATTTATTGAAGGCCCGTTGAAGATTTCTTCGCATATGGTGCAGATGTTGGGAAAGAGTAAGACTGATGAATTTGTCGGAAAAATATTTAGTTTGGAAATGTTTGTTTGATGAATTTGTTGGAAGTTGAACTAAGGATAAAATGCTCCCTGTAACAAAAGGAAAGAGCAATTTGATGCAGCTTCAGCTTCAACTATAAGCTTTCTACATAAACTTAAGTCTGTCCTATTTAATTATTAAAAGGAATTGCCAATAAATGTCCCTTATTTAAATTATACATTTATTGTTTGTTAGTTCAATACATACAAGTTCGTAGAACTTTTGTTTATAAATTTTGTTGCAGTGTCACGAGCTATACTCATGTCGCAGCAGAGACCACAGATATATGACTATGGAAGACATCATGTTGTATTAATATTAGTAATTAGTAATAATGTAACATTTACAACAAGCTTCCTACAATCAAATTATAGACACAAAAAAAAAATTAACTATTCACTTTATAACATCCAAGGAATAAATAAGCATAATGATACCAAAATTATATTACTCACAAGCCAGTTTAGTGCCAAAGCTAGTTAGGCAAATGGCAAACGCCTGGAAGGCGGACAAGGGCTGCCTATAGTCCATGGTGAACATATCGTCCCCTACTTTACCAAACTGGAGGAGAACCGTTTCTTCATCTCCTTTCCCTCCCGGTTGGCTTTGGTCCACAGTAGCAACCAGCTGAAAGTTCTTCACAGATGCCACTGTCACACGACCATGGAAGTTCAAGCACCAGCACTGCAAATGCTCGTGCCACCTTGGAGCTTTGTTCTTCAAGATTGTGTGCGCAGAAGCAGCATGTTCTTTACTGTGCATCTTTTGACCATCAAAAGACTTGCTATCTGAACTTTCACCCATTGATGAGACAGGAAACTTTAGTGAGCACATCATCCTCCTTGGCCCTCTTGACTTCAAAAGGTTGAACTTGTAGGAAACATCCCCTGCCTCGAAGTTACCATTAGGAACTTGAGGGCTTATCTGTTTGCTGGCAAAACGTCGGCTAGCTCTGGCACATGATGGTTTGGCACCATTATGGGGCGGCTGGCTGTCGTAAATTGTGAAGTTGGTGCCAAGAAAGTCCGAGCTGTGAAGACAGTTCGGCAACTAAATGGTCAGTACTCAGGACATATTAAAAGATTGACCATAAATTCAATTAATTGTTTTTCATTTAAAGAAAAATAAAAATGAGCAAATTAGCAGACAATCTCCAAGCTATGAACACAGATTTCAGCATACGTTTCAATACAAGCAGCAAATTTGTTGACCAACATACACATCAAGAGTTTTTGTATAGACAAGGCTAAGAGGGTTTAAATTAATAGAATTTCAACAATATTATGTAGCTTTGGGAGTAAATAGAGGATGAATAATTCACTATAGTTTAATATAAAGAAAACAAACATACAAACTGCAAATTAAGATCATTTGCAGTGCTTTGTATTTTTAAAATCAATGAACTTTGCTCTTGGATCTTTTTAGGAGCAGTTTTGATATTAAAAACAATGTTGTAATCCATCCTTTAGATGAGTAAGTTCCTTTTCATTTTTCTTGTGGTTGAGGATTTGGAGAAAACACGAACTGTAACTCATCGGCTCCTTGAATGTGCCAACACAAAGTTCTAATTCTCAGTTTCTCACCAAGGCAGGTCTCAAAGGAGAAAATAAAAGGTCAACTTTAATGGCAAATGTAGCAATAAGCTGATGCATTTTGAAAACACTATATAAAGGCAAACAATGGCAGTATCTTACATCAACACCATACCGTTCAACAAAAGGATAAGAAAGCAAGCAAAAGAGACACATAAGCAACTTTTTATTTCTTTCCTGGAAGCAAATAACTTTTTGTTGCAAGAAATCTTTACCTTAGCTTGCCAACATAAGCATTGCTTCCTTGTGATAAGTCATCAGCATCGAGCGATATAACATACTCCGTATGGGTACCACACCTATATCTTCTAGCTGCTAATAGAAACTTCCCTTTATCTGAGAATGCTGGCAATGGGCAGAACATGAAATAGGGGCAGGGGAATAAAAAAGCATTAACTCCCAAAACATCAAAGAAAATGTAAAATAAAAATCATAAATTGTTCAATAATCAGCAAGTTATAACTGTTGAAATGTTGAGAAAAATAAGCCTTGTACTAACTATCATCATGTTAAATTTTAATCATTATCGTAGTTACAATCAACTACTCGACAAATTACATTACATAGGTTTATTAAAATCCCGCATAATATTCTGATTTATTATTAATGTTAGAAAAACTCACAAGATTTTTCAACCAAAGAAGAATCAAACTTTGACCTCCTTGTAACCGAAAAAAAAAACTTTGACCTCCTTCAAACATAACTTTCTGTAAATAATGTCACTTCCATTAATTTGTCAAGAATTGGAATTCTATAGCTCTATTTGATTTTTCATGTGACAACCACATAACTATCCTACAAAGGAATATTCATTATACTACAGGGAAAGAGAAAGGGTAACTGAAAAATATAAAGCTAAATGCTCCTAGCCTGTATCAGGATCAGCAATTTTCCTAGACCTAGGTCTACATAAGCTATGTCGCATATTAATCAACAAGAAATGCAAATTATGCAATGTTAAATTCTAAGTGAAACAGAATTAATGTCAAGACCTACAAATTATTAAATTAGTATATCCAGATTTATATAACAAGAATTCCTTAATGTTCTTTCTCAGCAGAAGAACAAAAATGCTCTTTACGACTTCTAAGAAATATGAGATGCTGCAAGACCGAAAGATGATAGAATTAAGTAACCAAGGACACCATGCTTAAATGCAAATAATCCATCTAACTGCCAACATATCAGAGTATGCTTTCAGGATTCTTAAAACAACTTCTGCTTTGATGCTGGCTTAGCCACAGATGAAATCTCCCCCATATATGTTAATGAAATTTCTTCTTTAAATATATGATTATACACTTCAACAAGTATAGATCCTTCGACTTCAATCTCTGAAAACATTTCTGATTATTGTTTGTTCATACACATAACTCATTATTGAAAGACTTAAAGTTTCACTTTTCTTAAATTTGGGAAACCAAACCAGTGTTATCAATTGGCAGACTGTAGCGCAAAGCCAAAAATCCACCATATTGAGCCACCACAAAACAGCATGGAGCCACCATGGCCAATATTTAACAACACTAAACCAAACTAGTTAGGAATAAGATGAGTAAATTGAACAAGGTAGGTCTACTATACAATGACTGAAGCAAGTCATCTTGGAGCCTTGGACTAAGTCTGGTCAACTGACTGGTTAGAATCATGTGGTTTGACAAATATATTTAGTTTTCATTTATAATATGAACAGAAGTCACTTCAAACGTTGACAAACAACAAAGCTCTTTTATGTTTTGATGCCCCACAAGTAATGTTTGCCTAGTCAAAAAGGAAAAGATTGAGCTGTACATTTGACCAATGAGATTTTTCCCAGCTCTAGTCCATATGCATATACCATTAGACTTTATATGATCAACACTGTACCCCATAGGAAGATAAAAGGATAGCATACAACTCGGTTCATAATTAATTTTCAACCATCTATAAAAACAGGGAGAAAAAAACATTTTACCAAAACAGTACTTACATGATGTAAGGGCGAGATAGAGGTAAAATGTGGAAGTCTTCTTACTCCGCTTTATAAGACAATGATGGGGAAGATCACGTGGTCCTGGCTGTAAGTCATCAAAACATAACAAGATTGTCAAACTCTAAACCCCCTAAATCAACTTATGTCTCATTCAATACATATCAGACATTTACAGGCCACCAATTGGAGAAAATGTTAATCAACACTACGATAAAATCACTACAAGCAAAGAAAACATTGACCGTAATCAATTACCATCCTTCATTGAGTAAAGAATTCCAAAAATAAACCATTAAATTGATTTTGGTATTATTAGCGGGTTTTAGATTAGAAATGAGCTTGCCTCGAGAATTGGTTCTATGGTGAAGCACTAACATAAGTTTTGCACGCAAATTTATTGTTCAACTCCCATGAACATGAATGTATCCAAACATGAAAATTATTTTATCTTAAAATCACTTTTTTAAGATAAAATAATTTATGTTCCTTGATTCCTGAACACTATTCTTTCATCTTATGCACTTCAAACGCATAAAACCCATTTAACAAACACCTTATTACTGGATTTAAACTAAAACACCAAATTCTATTAAACTACCACTGCAATTTCCCAAGCAGTATTAACCCACCTATCTGACATGAAGACACTACCAAATAGCTTCCATTGCTCAGAAAATATCCCAAATCACTCATTAACTAACAATCCTTGCAACAAAAACATAATTAACCACTCACCAATAAACCCTTTTACTACTAACTCTAATTGAACCATTCCACAGTATCTTCAACAAGCAAAACCATAATTAATCTCATAATCATTTCTTAAAACAATCAATAAATTCAATAGATTATTAGTACCAACTTTCAAAAGGGTTAAATCTAAACCAAAAAAATCATTTTTTTTTCAAACCCATAAATTATTCTAACTAATTAAAAGCATAAACCAAACCAAGCAGTACCTGTTTAAGACAAGAAGGAAAAGTGATTGTGCCGTTACGTTGAGGTGACTTAACAATCTCACGTGTAATATCTCTCCACCGTTTACACACGCAGGCACAAGCGACAACGTTTTGACGGTGCGGCCACTGTTCCTCGGCAACGTCGACTCGTTTAATTATCTCCGTAAGGAGATCCGGTAGCATCGTAGACCAATCAGTTCCATCCGCCGATTCACCTCTCCGGTCATCGGCGACGGTGTCGATTGATTGAACCTCCTTGAAGGATTTTGAGAATTTTCGAGATCGAAATACCTTCCTTAACGACATGTGTAGTTAGGGTTCGTAAGAGAGAGAGAGAGAGAGAGAGAGAGAAGCAGTGTGTGAAAGGATGGCTTTGTTGTTGAAATGCAATGTTGTGTTGTGTTGTAATAATAACACGGTTATGACTTTGTCTAAGCTGTAATTATTACATTAATTACCATTTTTATCGGAGTACTGTGTTTTTTACTCTATTACAAAAGGTGTATATATTTACTAAACTTTTTTTTGTGTATTATTTTCGTATCTTACATAGGACTTGATAGATCGTTGAAATTTTGGGGTAGACTACTTGACTAGTACTAATGTTTGGTCAAGTTGGTTGGAAATTTGATGGATTGAACCTACTATTTTGAAGACCCTTTGAAAAATGGTATATTCTTAAGCACCTTCGAGTTTGGTGGGATAACTTACGCTTTAGATAAAAAAAAAAAAAAAAAGATATATATTCAATCAAACTACATGGATATCGGTGTGTTCGTTCTTAAAAATTTCAACTTAATTTTTATACAGAACACAAGTAATTTAAAAATCAAGTTCTAAACACCT
>Ga0228710_1008547_pt1 | contig 14646 bp, 11 predicted proteins | sample MedpolnodulmetaG_FD_177995 | JGI IMG/M metagenome (GOLD analysis project Ga0228710, IMG submission 177995) | Root nodule microbial communities from Medicago polymorpha collected in Santa Monica, California, United States - pink nodules | ecosystem: Host-associated > Plants > Roots > Nodule...
AAATACTGAAACACATTCGTTTTGTGCTCCGACCAAATAGTGGCCACTTGGACCAACTATTGGTCCACCCCGCTCCACTGTTTTGCGTCCGGGAAACCCCTGTTCTCCAAATGCGCCGCTTTGGAGCGATGTGATGTGGTGGTTCTTTTTTGGCCGCTCCGCACCACAATAGCGCGGGGAGCAGCCACTATTGACAACTGAGGTTGACACTACCATATTGAATATTGTTAAGGAAAAAATAGTGAGGGCATGAACATACCATGTCTTACATCTTTGTTGCAGAACCACCAACAAAGTTGAAGGGAATTATCGAAAATTGAAGAAATATCTGAGTATTAATGTGGGAGATGTGGCTACATGTTGAGAGGCAATACACAATATAGTCTACTATATATTTTAGGGTAGTTTACTACGATACAGACAACCTTTGAAAGGAGTTGTACTGTCTTAAAACATAGATATAAAGATACTTTTTTGTACTCTGGGTTGGATAAAATTGGATGTCCACACATTCTTTCGAGAAGTTAAGAAATTGGCAGTTGAGGAACAAAATTTCGTCTTTAAGTTAATGGTTTGAAGAAAAAGAGAAATATTATTAAGATCTAGTAGCTAAATACACAACTAATCTTTAAGTTGGACAACAATAATATAACTTAATTATTAAAAGGGATGAAACACATGAAATGGATCCTCTTCACCAGTTTGAAGAGAGATATGGAAAATTAATGAGGAGGGCAACAAAAGTATAAGAGCACGACCAACACAACCAATGAACAGCCAACTTTATGGAGCGAGATGGGCCTCAAATTTTCGCGGACTCAAACTTTTTTATATAGTACCCAATAGGCCAAACAAACACTTTTTATTTATTTTTTAAAAAAGTAAATGAACATGTCAAAGGATAATAGGTCCAGCCCAACTCATACATATCTGTTGGAACAAAATGTGTTTAACATTACACTTTGAGTTTTGATGATAACAAGGTATTAAAAATTGTCAATTGGATATGCTAATATCTGTTCAAGTGTGCAGGACCATAGACAAAATTTTCAGTGTCTTAATTAAGGCATAGGTTCTGAAAGAACAAATGAGAGCAATAGAATCAACAAGAAGGAAGCTTCAAGCATTTGAATAAAGAGGTTCTGAAGACAAGCGTTTCTGAAGAAGCTGACGTCATCAGAAGCACCTCTTCAGAAGCAGTTCACCAGAAGCTGGAAGACTGAAGAACTTCAAATGTTATTCAAATGATGATTGAATCACGCCTACCATTGCAGAAGATTGGGAGAATAAAACAACGACTATTTCAAATGGATTTGAAGGCATTGGATGCTTATTCAGTTGAGAGTGTTGAAAAAGGACATTTGTACGAAATGTACAACCACTATCTCCACTACTCTGGTTTTGTGTCTACTAGTACAAGAACAACAGTTGTGCCTGCAACTTTGTTCCTCCAGACTTGGAATGGATTTGAAATTGATCCTTCATAGGACAATAACCAAATCAGGCAACAGATCATTGGTGATTTGATCAAGCTTCAAACGACTCTATGTGATGTGCTGACAATTTCCAACGTATCTTTCACACCTCTATATAAAGGAGTGAAGACCTACTGTTTGAATATGCAAGACTCATAAAGCAATTCTATAAGTGTCAAAACTCTGCTGAAATTGTTTCACATCAAAAGTTCACTTAGAATTTCTTATCAAAAATCATATCTTAGAAATTCTAGAGTCTTAAGAGTCTGTATCTGATTTGCATTGTGAACACCACTAATTGTATATCAAGTGTTCAACCTCAAACAAATTTCTTTGTAATTCTGTTTGAATAGAAGTCTCTTGCAGTTGTGCTTGAGCATAGGAAGTCTCTTGATTGTGTTCTTGAGCATAGGAAATCTCTTGCAGTTGTGCTTGAGTAATTTGAAGTCTCTTGCTAGTTGTAGCAGTGAGCAGTTGTAATCAGATATTACATTTTAGTGAACTCTCCTTGAAAATGCAAGGGGGACAAGACTACTTTCGGTTTGTGGAAGGAACCTGTATAATTGCCTTGTTCTCTCTCTCTCTCTCTCTCTCTCTCTCTCTCTCTCTCTCTCTCTCTCTCTCTGTTTTTATCCGCTGCATTTAGATTCTGATTATCACATCAGAAGCTTAAATCTATCTGCTTCTGACCAGTGACTTTAGTAGGAGAAAACGAAGAAAAAGTTAACACAATTCAACCCCCCCTCTTGTGTTTTTCTCACCTTTAGTATCCACTAACAAAATACAAGAGCCACTATTTTGATTTTGAAATTTTTAGGCAAAACGAAAATTATATAAAATAAAAGTATAGATATACAAAGACTGGAGACATTAGACCTGACCAAATTATAATCCAAATAAGAGTACATCGTGATAAATCAAAATCAGACTAAGTTGACCAGCCATAATCTATCTTAGCAAAAAATTCATTAATCACGGGCGCAACCAAGCGAACCTACGCACGGGCGCGAAACCAAATTACAAAAAGTACGAAGAGTAAACGTCTACAAAAACCGATTATGGTTTAAATATGGAAAATGGATTGATCGTCAAAATGGTATCAAAATTCAAGTGATAACAACTCCTTGAACAAAACAACAAGCATAAAAGCTCTTTCGAGCCTTGAAGCCTGCAAATATCAACAAATCTGAAATATCAAAGAATTGAAGATATCAGACCACCAAAGACAACATGTTTTAATGAGGCGTGTAAGAACTCGGACTAAGAGATGAGTCCAGTACGCTAGAAACCAAACATACTCTTTCAGGTTAACAAAAACAGACCCTTTGAGGTTTTTGAAACTGAACATACATAAAAAAGGCACGAGTCTTCAACTACCTAACCAATCTTTGATCAACATTACCATAAAAGCACAAACCAAACCGCCGAAGGCCTATGAAAACAAACAACCTGTCGCCATAAAAAATCGCTGAACAAACAATCAGCGACACAATTGCGATGGAGCAGCCACAAACACACACAAAGCCACATAACCCATCACAACAAATGAATAAACAAGCCGAAATTCTCTGGCACAAAACATGCAACACAACGGAAACAATACCATCATATCATGAAGCAAAGACACAACCACCTTTGCGAACAAATCAAGAGATCTCCTAAAAAAACTGAATCCAGTAGCGCGACCCACAACTAGAGAAACCAGAACAGACCAACAGACCCGTGCATATCATAGCGATGGCAATCAAATAAGGCGACACCATGAGAGAGCCGAAATGGCCAATCGCCGGAAGAGAATGTTTTAAAGCAGCTCCAGCAGGACGAGACACTGGTGCGGAGGACATATCTCGTCACACCACCACTTGATCTGTCTACATCTTGAATCTAGAGTTTGGTTTTGAGGGTGAAAGACTCGAAGATGGCAAAAAGTTAGAGAGATGTCAGAGAGGTATATGGTTCAGAGAAATAATATTTGTACAACCATTTTGTACCAATTTTTGTGACAACTTTATCTATTATTTTCACATTATATTTTTACTTTCTCTCTCTATCGTTTTGGTTTTCATTTCATGTAAATAACAACTTTTTAATGTAAATTTATGGTTGTTTCATAAGCTATTGTACAAATATTTAATAATAATATGAAATTAGAAGTCACCGAAAAAAATAATACCAATATGAAATTAGCAAAGGCATGCATGACACATGTTGCTGTCAAAGAAAGAAAATGAAGACAAAAAGTAATGAATCACATACATCTTCTCAACTCAAGGAAATAAATAAAAATAAGGGAAGGCCTCACATGGTGGTGAGGTAGAGTCTCTATCATGATCACACTCACTGGCTAGTGTGTGTTTTATTCAAGTGTGGAGGTCACTACTCTCACTCACGGAGTCACCTTAGAGCCTATAAACGCGGCATAATTTTCCGTAATAAATGGTAACGCTACAAACACACACTCATGCGTGACGGACGGTCCTAAACACATCTTTTGTCTTTAAGCTCGTTTTTCTAGATTGTTTGTCGATAACTATAACTATTGTTTGTCATTATTGTGTTAGTAATAATGATGTTTTAAGTTAGAGTTAAATATTCTTTATACTCCTCTTCGTCCCTATATCTAAACACTCATTTGATTTTATTTTTGTCCTTAAATGTAAACCCCTTTTTAAATTACTAGATGCATTTATTATTTTTTCCTAAACATAACCCTAATTAATACTACTATCTTGTCTTGAAATATAAAAAGTCAAATTTAATACACATACAAATAAAGGACAATTTCGTATATTAACACTCAAAACAGACACATTAATTACACAACAATTTTTCTTAAAAAATATGAAATTGACAATGAATGCATACATTAAGGAACGGAGAGAGTAAAAAGGTCGAGTTAAGTAATAAAACTCTAATTCAAACAACTATAAAAAGACCCTACATTCATTAAAAAAGTTAAGAGTTAAGTAAAAATAAAAAAAGGCAGAGTTAAACAACTAACTAATGTTTTATTCAACTGTTTTTTCCTTAAAAAAAAACACTTTAATTTAAAAAACATAAAAAAATTCTTCCAAAAAACAAAACTCTCAATTAACTTTTAAACTGAATCATTTTTTCCAATTAGGCGTATTATTAGATGGCCTCTATTGGAGTGATTGAAAACCTATTAGATACTATTATTAAATTTTTTATAAAAGTGACGTGTCTATATGAGACTCGTTTAAGACCTCAATATTGAGGGTCTACATTGTGGATGCTCTTAGGTTACTAGTTAAGAAGATTAGTATAAAAAATTTGTATTGAAAATTGATGAAAAATGGAATGTTTATCTTTATGAAAGTTAAAAAATTGTTGTTTTTGATAATTTTTTTTATAATTTTGACTTCTTTAACTAGCGCATGAGGATACTAGTTAGCATGACCCAAAAATAGTTGCACATAAATGTCAATTACCGTTATAAATCAATGTAATTAAGTGCAACAAATATTGTAATAAAATGTAGACTAGAATCACTTATGTGCTTATTTAAGTTTTTTTTTAATAATAACTAACTTAATATTTGTGTAAAATAAAAACTAACTTGATTTTAATATCACATTTATAAAATAAATATTTTCTTTCTTAAATGAAGAAATAGTTTGTTAATATAAAAAGAACTTTAATTAGAAAAAAAAATCATAGAAAAGAATTTTGATCTAAGTAACAAAACTATCAATTAACTTTTTTATGCATTATTATTTTCAGTTTTTAATTCAAAATAATTTAAAATTTATAAAAATTGGTCAAATAACTATTATTGTTAACTCAAGATGATTTCAAATTTCAAAAAATGATGAAATTCATCTTCAACTATTTTTCTTACAAAATTTCATAATTTTCATAAATCAAAATCCTTGAATCCCGGACAGCTGCAGTATATATAGCCATCACCGTTATTGACGCCACGTGTCACTTCCCTTTTATATTTTCTTTCTTTTTTTTGTCTTGTCTTCCTTTTTTGTCTGTGTTTTGAATTCAACCAAAGGTTGTTTCTGTTTCTGTTCTTGTTCTTCTTCAGCTATAACACACTTCACAGTTCACACACTTCTCTTTCATTCTTCTGTCAAATTCTTCTCTTTCTTCATTAGGGTTTTGTTTTTCAACTCAAGTACACTACAATGTTCAACTTCTTGATTGGGAAAGACGCTAGAAAGATTCTTAAACGCAAAGATAGCGATGCTGGTGAAAAAGGTATGCTTTTTTGTTACTTTTTTTCAATACCCTTTTTTAGTTTTTACTGTGATTTGGATTTGAGTGTTTGTTTATGTCTGCATTTGGGAAATTTTTGTTATTTGGTGTTTTTTTACTGTTTATTGATCTGTGAAATTTGATTTGTACAATGGAGTTTTTTAATTGTTTCATGTCATTGATGATTCTTTACTTTATTGATGCATGTTACTGTCTTTTTTATGTTTTGAATTTGATAATCTTAGTGCATGCAAAGGATGTTATATTTGTGTTCTTTTTTGAGCAAATTATTGACTTTTGTAATTTTGATTTCTATTTTTGGGGATTTCTTGTGGAATGTGTTTTGGGGGTTGATTTTAATTATTTTTTATGTGCTTTATGAAGATATGATAAAGGCTTTTATGTTTTTAGCTATGAAACACAGATAGGTAGTCTGGATACTCACACTAGTAATAATTTGAGAAAATGAAATGATTGAAGTAACCACATGTGTTGGTGTCGGACACTGACACGGGTTAAACATCAGACACACCTTCTATATGAAGTGTTGGTGCTACATAGGTTCTTAGTCGCGAATGTTTCCAGCTTATAAGAAGCATGTTTTTATTCTTATTGAACTTGGATCCCGATTATTTCACCGTGTGTGTTTATTTGTGTATGTATTGGTTACTAGGTCAATAACAAAAAAAAAGAAGAGAAAACGATGAAAGAGAAATAATAGACAAGACGAGAGAGAGCGATATAAGAGAGAGATAGACACAAAGACAATGTGCCTTTCTCGCCTTAAAGGTAGTAGATCCGGATCCATTGAACTTCGAGAAAGGCTTTAATTTTTTAGTTGAATCCTTGCTATTCCATCAAAGGATTGTAGGGATACATAGATCTGACTGTAAAATCTGAACTTATATACATATATAGGTACTGGTTAAATAGCTTTCAATGTATTGAATACTATAGTTTTTAAGAAATAGCAAGTGTTAAAATATTTTCATGTCTTAATTATACTTCTTTCCTTTTTTTATTATATACCTTATACTTTCCTATCATTTACTGTGGTTTGCTTGTTCTAGCATTTTCTATATATGTGAATGTGTTTATTTAGGAGTAGTAATTAATCTTGTGCCACATGCTAGTATTTATAGTCCTTACTCTTTAGTACTATTTAAAGTTGTTCTGCGTAAACTTTGTTCTTTGAATTAAACCTATGAGAAAAAGAATTGAAAAGAGTTTGACATTTACTGTGAATGTTCTGTACAAAACAACATGTCACAGTTATGTAATTGTTCGACCATACGTTCCGTTATCTTTTGCAGGAAGGGCTTTGGAAGATTTACGAGCCTCTCTATTTAATCAATTTAATTTCTCCGACGGTTCAAAACGTCAACAGCGGCGGATATGTGGTCCAGCTACTGCACTTACCTTCAATTTTGTGGTTGCAGTTGGTATTATTTTTGTAAACAAAATGGTTCGTTTCCTATCATTTCTTCTATCTTTCTAAAGCGTTGTTCTGTGTTGAAATTTTGGGGTAGCATGGTTTGTAGTTATTGACTTTCCTAATATTCCCTTTTCTTGTTTTTTTCAGGTGCTTCAAACTGTTAAATTCAAATTTCCTATACTTCTTACACTAATTCACTATGTAGTGAGCTGGTTCTTCATGGCAGTACTAAAAGCGTTTTCTTTACTTCCTCCATCTCCTTCCTCAAAATCAACTCGAATGTCAACATTATTTGCTCTTGGATTTGTTATGTCTCTATCTACTGGCTTTGCTAATGTTAGCTTGAAGTATAATAGGTAACCCAACTACCCACATTGATATTTTTGAAGTATTTATTTTTTACTCTTAATTAAATTTTCGTGTCTTCAGCATTGGTTTCTATCAGATGGCAAAGATTGCAGTGACGCCGTCAATAGTTTTTGCAGAATTCGTATTGTATAGGAAGAAAGTATCTTTGCCCAAGGTACATGCACTCACCTTGTTTGTGCTCGTATTTCAGATAATAGTAAATGTCAATTGTTCATCTAGCACAATTAATATGAAATATGTGCACATTTTATGCCATGAATTTTTAAATTAATATGAATGTTTACCATACAATTTGAAATTATACAGGTGTTAGCATTGACACTGGTATCTATTGGCGTTGCTGTGGCTACTGTGACTGATCTGCAGTTCCATTTATTTGGTGCTTGTGTAGCATTAGCATGGATCATACCGAGTGCTGTAAATAAGATCCTCTGGTCTAGACTGCAGCAGCAAGAGAACTGGACAGCTTTGTCGTGAGTAATTTATTACAAGTAGTTTAATTGGTATGCACTGTTGGTATAAAAACGTTTTACACATGAATCAATTCACATTCTCCCTCATAGTTGCGGTGATATCTTAGCAACTAACATAGCCAAGTTCCATATTGAAGAGATATTTTACGACATGTACACCGACGATGGATACTAATACTTACCATTTATCTCCCATATCGATTCTATTTGTATTAGAGTGTTTCTTTTTATGTTTGTCTGATTTGTGGATTGATCGACAGGTTGATGTGGAAAACAACACCAATTACTTTGATTTTCCTTGCTGCTATGTTACCCTGCTTAGACCCTCCAGGTGTACTCTCCTTCGATTGGAACTTGAGCAACACTTTGGTGATCTTCGGATCAGCCGTTCTTGGATTCTTGCTGCAGTGGTCTGGTGCTTTGGCACTAGGGTAAGTGGCTTTTTTGTTACTGAACAGTTTTACATGGTAAAAGAGTTTCAACTTTGTGCAGAATGAATAGGACCTATTCTGTTCAATTTACATAGACTCCACTTGTATTTGATCATTTTAATAGGCCTTGTAGTACTCATTGTTGAAGTTTGTCTTTATTTATCTAAGGCTTTCTTCTTTAACACACTGTTTCTCCACCTTGCAATTTACAGTGCTACATCTGCTGTTTCGCATGTTGTTCTTGGGCAGTTTAAGACATGCATCCTGCTTCTAGGAAACTATTTTCTCTTTGGATCTAATCCTGGTACAATCAGTATCTGCGGCGCATTCACAGCCATCGGTGGTACGTCTGTTTACACTTACCTTAATATGAAGCAGCAATCAAACAAGGTTTCTCCTCGACAGCCTTCTACTTTACCCAAATCTAAACTCGGCAAAGAAAACGGTAGCACCAATGGCAATGATGGACATTATGGGGCTGAATCTGTCTAACTTGATGCCTACTACTTGCCGTGATATAACCAATTAACCAAGCAATTTTTATTTATTTTTCTCATGTTTAATGATTCTCATCTAACCATTTTGAGGTGTTAGATGGTGATGTGTCAACTATAATATATGATCAGAGACAAACTATGACACTGACCCATGAATCTATTCGACATGGCAGCTACTGCTCTTGAAAACTTGGAACACCAATTGTATATGAATGATTTGGTGGATTCCTCATGAAAACTACTTTTTTTTTTTTTTTTTTTTTTTCATCTTATGATTTTGTAATAGGAGCTACAGCTGCATTATGTTGCAATAGAAAACAAAAATTTATTTGTCCCCACCAATACCATTTGCTGAAATTCGTTATGGCTACCATATTTTTGAACTGAGCTATTTTAAACTTTCATTATTGGGGATTAAGACAGATAAATGTGTTAGCCTTAGAAGTTGATTATCTACATGATTGGATTGGCGATGGATTTGTCAAAATTACGGTGTGCTCAAGTGACTTTAACAAAAACTACACTTTGGAGTTTCAACAACAACATGGGGGGCGTCATGATTTTGCCAAACCCATCGCCGATCCAAACATACACTATAGAATGTTGTTGAAACAAGGGAGCATTGAAGTGAATTTGTGTGTCTCTGCTAAGCAGATGCAAATCTCACAAATGAGTGTTATTTGAGACATTTAAATCTCAGTTCTTTAAGCACTTGTTACTTGTTTGAGCTATATAACTTAACAAGTTGGTGAAGACATTGGTTGATTCTCTGTTTTTTCAAGAGATAAAGGAATCACCAATAAAGACATAATATGATAATATTCAGCTTTACATAATGACTTTTTAATATATTTCAGAGAATATATATTTAATTCTTTCTTATTTAGATAGAATCTTTAATGTGCTTAATCATCATTTAAGCACATGTCTGCAACAAAAAACTACTTGTTGAATCATCGAAATAGGAGATGGTAAGTAACATAAATGACAAATTCATTGTCATCAACCACTCCAAACTGTATGCACTATGGCCCCAAAAGGCCACATAACTCTCTGAAAGAGCAATGCCAAAATGGTTTCAAGTTCCTACTATCCTTATCTAACACAAATTTATGATGGATTTGATATTTCATTTTGCTTGCAATGTATGAAATTGCGCAGGCTGATGGACTCCAAATTCACTGACATCGACAGATTTCGTCGCCAAAGTTGAACTATCCGAGGTAAAATATTGAATCAAATTTAAATCGGTTGATGCTATAGTTTTAACATGTACTATGGTGTACACCAACACAACACTCCAAAAGAGGAGCTGAAACTGAAAATTGAACAAGGTAGTTTGTGATCGTTCGCGGTCACCATTGAATCAAGTTTGTTGGAACAACCATTCAAAATGTGTTCGTCTTCAACACAAAATATGAATCCGATCACAACATCAGTACCATCGGCAAAGCCAATTTGTTCTGATACCTTCAGTAAAACTATCCGAGGAAAAACAACCAAGGACAAGTTGAGGCACATACTCCTCATCAAGATGCCGTGACTCCTCATCAAGATGCCGTGAGCAACATCACAAAAAGCTTCAAACGGGGTACTACATTTTGATATCAGCCCATATCCTTTCACTGAAAATAGCAACCTCAAAACGCTTCAGCATCCTCTCCAGCATCTAAAAATAAAAACCAGCACAGCGTTGCCAAATCAAGTTGCACATCACTGATTTCAAAATATATGTAGTTTCGACTTATAAGCTCGACTAGTGCTTCAACGCATCAACCCGACAACGCCGACATCATTGTCGGTTCAGGTTCCTATTATGTTTCAATATTCTATACTCAATATACTAGTTCCATATAATGTTGTTGTTGGATTCAGCATCCTGAACAACAAATTGAGTTATTATCGATGCAAGTAGCTACCGTTAAGCCAATCCTCGACTTCAATATTGGTGGTCTATTTGACAAACTTCGTGTGTCCTACTTGGGATGCAAACACAACTTTTCTAGCTCACATATTTCTCAAGCAAACAAAGTTGCAAAAATCTGTAGAGCATTTCCCAATTAAATGAAACGGGATACTTGGGAGTATGTTATTCAATGTATGATAAAAAAAATTCCGAAAATAAGGACTACACCTCCTCAAAATAATGAATCTATCACAAGCAACAATGCTTGCTATAGTACCTTCTCAACAATGCTATACACCTATATGATCAAATTTTTTACAAATTGAGTACGCCGTTAGAAGACATATTTAATTCTCTACTAACAGTTGCCTATATTGCAGAATCTGGATTTAACTTCTTCTGATTGCTTGGTTAGTATTTATTTGATTAAAATGTCTTTATTAAAATAGACAATTGTTCTTTAAATCCATAAGTTTATTATCATAAAAAAGGAGGAAATTGATGAACCAAAGTGGGTTTTAGAACAATGTTTCTAAGATTTTGATGATATGATAATAATGTATGAAAGAACAGTTGAATACTCTAATGTGTGTTCAAATGTGTAGACCATAAAATCAAATTCTGACTTGAAGTCAACTTATTGGTTCTGAAACACCATGATCTGAACGCAAAAGAATGCATTTGGTACTCAAGAGAAGCTCTGAAGACTTAGACTATGATGAAATATCAACATGTCAAAAAATTGGTTTAATTAATCAATTGTGTGTGAGTTTCAGGTTGTACTTGCTACTTCGTCTACTAAAAAACATACATGTGTTACGGTTTTTTTTCTTCTTCCAAAACAATTGGGTTAATTAATCAATGCTTTATTGAAGTTGTCTATAAGTTTATAAAGACTTCATGAGCATAACTCAGTTGGTAGAAACATTGTAGTTTGCAAGAACCGAGATTCGAACACTACGCGCAACCCCTAGAAGGAGTAGATCAAATCAGATGAATGTCAGAAGCGTGACGAGCAACCCTAAAAGGACGAATAATAACAACGAACCTAGATGTGAGAAACACCACACATAGAACCGCACAAGGATCTCAAATGCGAACCAGCCAATGAACACATGTGTTTAGAGATCCACTAGAGCAAGAAATGATGTTGGTGACGAAGCACGATAGTAGCATCGAACTACGTTGAGCGATGCTAGTTGGGGTTTGATGATGACCCAACCTTGATGGTCGATCACACCATCACAAAGTCGTGGTTACATCAGTAACAATTGATTTAAATTTTGTGTGGAGAAGGTGGAAGTGGATGAAGGTGAAGTGTGGTTGGGTAAATTAACTTTTAATTTAATTTAATATAATATATTTTTATTAAAATTTTATAAGTATGTTAATTCCTCATGTCTGACACATGTATCATGCTAGAGAAAGATGGATTAAAAAGAAGGCTAAAATGCACTTTTGGCTCTCTATATTTGGCTCCGTAGCAATTTTGGCCACCTATTAAAAAAACCCACTTTTCAGCCCCCCAACTTTACCCCCTTTTGCAACTCATAGCCCCCTCTGATTTTGACTGGGTCAAAGCATAGGTGGCCAATAGATGGACGCCACGTGGCATTTAATTAATTAAAAATAAAAAAAGAATTAAAAAAGGAATTGGCACGTAAGGGCATGAAGATCTGGAAACTCATATCATGTGTTCTTCCCCAAAATCATATGTGCAAAATCCACCACCATCTCATTCAACCAATTCAGAAAGTCCAACACCATTTCATTCAATCCATTCCTTAATCTAGGGGACAACAAATTCTACCATCAAATAAATCAGAATTTCAAATCAGTCTGCTGGTTGACCTGCATCGAACATCCTCCAGAAGCTTTTCTCATTCAGCTCAGACACATCATACTGTGGCTGAAAACAATGATTTTCAATCATCTAGTTCTCCAATCTAGGCACAACATCAACACCATCAAACACCTCACCTCTTAACACATGACCCGGTGCTAGTAAACTCCAACGTCTGTGAACATTTGAGCATCTTGTGTGTCTCCCTGCCTGCGTTGCAGCTCAAAGCCTGCTTTCGAGTAAACCATAGTTTTGACTGGCAGCTTGTACAATTTGTGTGGACAGAGCCAAAGGGGGTAGATTTGTTATGGAATTCAATAATCTAAAAAAGAAACATGTAAAATAAAATTCAAAGTCTTCTTGAAAAAGATTGAGATTGAAGGGCTGTTTTGAAAAGAAAAGGTGGGTGGTTTATTAGGGTGGAGATTGAAATATGAAGGGGTTGTGGTTGTGTTAGAGAAGAAGATGGTTTGGTATCCAATGAAGCCATCACCATGTTTGGTTTGTTGTTTATAACAACGTTTTGGAGAAGATGAAGATGTAATGAAATTGAAGTTTGAAGAAGATTGAGACAAGGTTGTTGTGTTGTGCTGTGGTGTTTTGGGGTAAGCCGCAAGCTTCTTGTGCTGTGATGGTGTGTAGAAAGAGCTTTTTTTTGTAGTGAAGAAAGAAACGATGATGTGGGGGTGGAATCACGTGTCAATTCCTTTTTAAATTCTTTTTTGTTTTTTTTATATTTTTAATTAATTAAATGCCACGTGACATCCATCTATTGACCACCTGGGCTTTTACCCAGTCAAAATTAGAAAGGGCCTATGAGTTGCAAAAAGGGGTGAAGTTGGGGGCTGAAAAGTGATTTTTTTAATAGGGGCTAAAATTGCTACGAAGCCAAACATAAGGGCCAAAAGTGCATTTTAGCTTAAAAAGAATTATATACACTCTCAACGTGTTAAAGCTTCGTGCGATAACGTACTATTATTATTATTATTATTTTTTACAATAAATTATTATTTATTAAATAAATTTTTATATGTACAAAGTACTAAACTTTAAAATCAGAAAATAATTTTAAAAAATAAAAACAATATATATTTTTCATAAAAAAAAGGAGGAAGTGGAAACGTCAAAAAGAAATCGAGGGAATTAACATTTGGTAATTAAGTCCCTAAAAAAAATTAGGTAAATAATTTTTGGAGTATGCGTGTCATTAATTGCCTTTAAAACTAGGGGTATACATGGGTCGGTTTGGATTGAGTTTGGCCAAACCCAAGACCCAAATCATATAGAATACTCTGATTTGGGTGAAGTAAAATGTCCATTCGTTATATTAATGAGTGGGTTTGGGTTGGGTAGTGGGTTACCCAAATTATTTTTCTGTTTTTTTTTGTTAATATTAAATGACTAAATGATGAGTCCTCATTTTTTTTTTCATAAAAATTATTCAACTTTTTATTTTCTTAATAAATTATGTAAACTATTTTCACTATATTTTAATGTCATAAAATAATAAATTATGATATTAAATAACAAATTTCATTATAAAATACTTGCAACAAATTAAAGTTGGATGACGTAAAATTGTTTTAGCATAAATTAGGGAGCTCCTAATATGCACCCTTTAAAAAGGGTCCAACCATGGACCTTTTAGTTCAACCTGCTACAATAAGTTATGTAACCGGTTGATATAATCAATTAAAAAAAAACTGTGGCTCCTTTATGAGCAGGATAATACACCCATTTCACTCATGCCTTTATCTCCTCAATTTTTCAGTCGTCATTCTCTGACGCTCAAACAACCTTTATTAAAAACAAATTTGGGTAAGAGAATTTCAAGCTGCAGTCTTCACATGAATGTTTGATGTTTTCTTTTATAAATACATATATACTACTTTGATTTATTACTTACTCCATTGAATTCATTTACTTTGCTTTTCCGAGTTTAAAAGCTTGATGGGCATTTAATTGAGTTTGTACATTCTTTGCACATGGT
>Ga0228710_1008549_pt1 | contig 14646 bp, 10 predicted proteins | sample MedpolnodulmetaG_FD_177995 | JGI IMG/M metagenome (GOLD analysis project Ga0228710, IMG submission 177995) | Root nodule microbial communities from Medicago polymorpha collected in Santa Monica, California, United States - pink nodules | ecosystem: Host-associated > Plants > Roots > Nodule...
CGTTGGCATTTGAACTTAATTTTGCCAAAATACATGCCATTATGAAATCATGTCTATACAATTTAAAATGCAAGATTCATAATTGGTTTTTCATAGAGAACATGTTGAAACAAATTTAGTGCAATATAACCATTATGCCAAATGAATATTATATGCGTATAAGAAAATTTATTTGAGGCATAATTGATTATATGATTTTTCAAAGTCAAAAATAATTTTTCTAATTAAAACATTTTCATGCAAAAAAATATTTTAATGCAAAATCACATTTATATGAAAATCAGTGTGAGTGTGTGATTTATTTTCAAAATATTTTTAGGCATTCCTTCATATTGGAACTTAGAAAAATGTCTGATTATTTTCTGAGCATTCTAAGCCATAAGTTAAGAATGATAAATCAAAAGACAAACGCTATGCTTACAAAGAATATAACCAAGAAGCCTATGTGCTAATCTTCATTCTTAATCTTCGTCTTGATCCTTCATAATTTTTCTTCTTTTGTGATGTGAGTTTGTTATCATCAAAACTCAACCAAGTCTAAAAAGGAAATCTTCTTGACAATAGACATCTCAAATTTTTTTAAAAAGGGAAAATGTTTGTTCATTTAAAGGATTTTAGATGGACTCGTTTATGATTCAAGACTCAATTTATGTAATTTTTATTCTGTAGTTAGATGAAATGACAATAATAATTAGAAATTCGCACACATAAATGCTGGAGCTAAAGTTCGACCCAATAATTTCGACTTTTTACCAAATAAGATAGGACTTTTGGACAATTTATGTTATTTTTTACTAAGAATGCTTTTTTTTTTTACTAAATTTTTACCAAAAACGTAACAACATTAATTTTAGGGTTAAATATGTTTTTAGTCCCTATAAAATCCGGACATTCTAAGTTTAGTCCTTACTTAATTTTAATAGTTTTTTTACTCCCTAAAAAAATCTGCACTCAGTATTAGTCCATACTCAATTCAAATTTGTTTAATTTATGCTTAAACTTTTAAGTTTTTGAATTTTTTTTTGCATGCGTGTTAAGAACATTGCTAAAAGTTCCTCTACAAAAAATTATCGTAAAATTTGATCTCTAAGTCTTGATTTTATTACTTTTATCTTTAACTTTTGTCGTTTTAAAAAATTCATATTTAATTCATTTCATGTTAAAAAATTCTAAATTTTAGTAAATGAACTTTTCATAGTGTTATAAACTTGTCTCAAAAAAATCGTTCAAAAATTTAAGAGTTTAAGGATAATTAAACAAACTTTGTTAAATAGGGACTAAAATTAAAGTAATTTTTTTTTTGTAGAGACTAAAATAACTATTAAAATTAAGTAAGAACTAAACTTAGAAGTTTCCAATTTTATAAGAAGCAAAAATATATTTAACCGTTAATTTTAAATTCTCTAAAAGGAACATTAATTTAAATTATTTGTAAAATAACAGACTTGGAAAAATATAAATAAGCTCAAATAGTGACCCATAACTTATTCAACTGACCCGCTAAAATTGTAGATAATTTCTTTTTAAGTCTCTCAATATCAATTTTGGCACTTCAAAATTCTCTTTGTACCCATGTCTATACATATATGTTGGGTTACCCACATAACTTAGATATGTATGTTTTTTGAAAGAACTTAGATAATGGTTGTTTTATGTAATAGAATTGGGCATTTATGTATTGTTCTTTATGTTGCTCCTGGTCCTTTCCTGTATTATTATTCTTTATACCTCCGGAAGATAACTCCCGAATGGCTAGGGAGATAATTTCTGGATGTAGAGAACAAGAGTAAAGAAAAAAAAAATTCGGGGCCTAGGAGATATTGAGGATGGCTACTAAGAAATTCTCAAAACTTTGGTGGTGTAAGCCGAACCCAAACGTTTTTGCTCATTTTCAAATGAAATGCCCATATTACTTCTGCGTGAGTTAAGTCACGCTGTGTGGGTTAACTCACGTTACGTACTGTTATATCCTCAGGCAAAACCTCATTTCCAATCAAATCTCTCTCAAATTACCCCAATCTAAAATTCCTTCAAATCAAACAACACTCCAACAACAAGAACAAGTAAGTTTTCACTTAAATTATGTTTGGTATGATAGATTTTTTCACTTAAAATAGAATTTTTTTATGTTTAGTGTTTTGTTAAAATTTTGATTTTTTTTGCAAGAAATGATAGAATGTTACATGTAAATGACTTATAGTGCTTAATTGTTATGATGTTTAGATGTTTGCATGTTTATGTTAGTTTTTTGCTACTAGATTAGATTTTTTTTAGTTTTATGGTTTAGTTTAAATTTTGATTTTTTTTTGCCAAGAAATCATACAATGTTACATGTAAATCACTTATATTGCTTAATTGTTTAGATGTTTGCATGTTCATGTTGTAGTTATGAGTTTTAGGGTTTATGTATAGCTTGCACTCCAAGTGCATGATGAAATGTTTGAATGAGTTTTTCATTGATTGTTTTTAATTTCTTATTGTGTAGATTTGAAGCAATGACCGGGTGGATCGACGTTCATGCACAATTCAACGGCGGAGAACCTCATAGGTTGAAAGCTTGGTGCCTTGGTGTAACGTTAAGAGGTCTCAAGGATGAACTAAATGAATTCAACCAAGGAGTCAACCCTGAAGACACAAGGAGGGTGTAATACGTTCGGTATAAACGTCTAACGCTCGACGAGGGGAGAGTATCATTCAGTTGGGTGGAATTAACGATCGACGAAAACGTGACGAGCATATTTTGGGAGCACACCATGTTCCAATGGATCGATATGCGAGAAATGTTGCTGAGATCAACTGAAGATATTATCAAGAGTCTGATTCCGCTAAAAGATCGTGATTAGGTAGGGAAATGCACCTTCCAACTACAATAGTTGTCTTCCTCTAAATGGGGTACTTCAAACTTGTTAAACGGCAGTTCCTAAGCATTCACCCAGAAATATTATTGTTTCATTCAAAAGATTAAATTCATGTTAGTTTGGTTTAGATGAAGGTATTGAAGTGTCAAGGACTGGACCTCATTCTTTTGGCATTTGAATACCATCATCTAAACCAAACTAACAAGAATTTAATCTTTTGAATGAAACAATAGAACTTCTGGATGAATGCTTAAGAGCTGTTGTTTAGCAAGTTTGAATTTACCCTATTCAGATGTAAGATAATTGTTGTAGTTGGAAGGTGCATTTCCGAATGTAATGTAATGTAATAACATATATAGTTGATATACATGTTGTTTATGTAATGTAATGTAACTTTTATTCGAATTCACGCTGAGTTTAATTAGGTTTTTTTCGATTTTTTTTAAGACGTAACTTTATTCGAATTTATTCAATACACAATTTTTATTCGAATTAACGCTGATTTATTCTAATTTATTTATTTACTTTATTGGAATTTATTAATTAAATATGCAATCATAAGACAAATGCAAAAATTAACAAAAGCGTGTAAAAACCATTTACAATGCATGAACAACCGGTCACAGTAGCGTGACTTAACTCAGGCAAAGTTTAACAATAGCGTGAGTTAACTCACGCCAAGGTTAACAATAATGTGACTTAACTCACGCTAGGTTGGTCGGTGGTATTTGTTCAAGAACACATTTTTTGGAAGTTGGTCAGTTATTCCACCTTCAATTTAACTCATTTCTACACGTTTTTCCTACTCTTTTGACTGCATTTAGTACTAATAAAACCTATGGTACCCATTTCTCACTAACAACTTTTTTCCTTCTTTTTACCCCAAAAACTTTTTACCGTGGGTAAAAAGGCTCTTTCTTGGAGTATAAAAAGAACCAGATTCAGATTTACCCCAAAAGGGATGATGTCTTTTTGCCCCAAGAAGCCTGGTCTCTTTTACCACCGACCTTGATCCTCTGTACCCCTAAGTTGGTCTATTTTTACCTCAAAGAAGCATATTCATTTTATTCCAATAAAATGTATCAAATTATGTATTATGTAATTGTATCAAAAAATTAATAAAATGAGGTTTAGTATTACCATTTATATTATTAGCATTTATATTACTAGCATTTATATTATCTGTATTACCATTTAAATAATTATTTATATTACCATTTAAATAAATTCGAAACAAATATTACATATTTTGAAACGTGAGTTAACTCTCGCTGCAGTATTTTTAAATTAACACTAGCGTGAGTTAACTCACGTAGCATGTTTTAACTCACGTAAAAAATACACCGGCGTGAGTTAACTCACGTAGGGGCATTTTGGTCATTTCACTTGGGAATGAGCAAAAACGTTTGGGTAAAGAGCAGCTCTCTAAGCCGAGGCGTCTAGCAAGCCACAAGCATTGGAACTTGTTTTCACTTTTCATTTGGTTGGTTTTCTTCATGAGAATTTCTTATCACCCTCTAACATTTTCACACACCCTATTTGTGTTATAAAATTTGGGAAAAAATGGTGTGTTTTGAAAGATTTTTTGTTTTTACATTTTTCAAATTATATAATCCAGAATCCATAGGATGTGCGAGAAACAGTAAGGTGAGGAAAGATACAGTATTTCTTTAAATGGGACATGTTAGGACCAAAACTGATTGAGCTTAACAAGGAGCCTTTGAACTCGATCTTGTCGGCCTGCCAACAGACGTGTTACGATTGGCAGGCCGATAGGATCGAGTTCATGATAACCTCTTCTTTGGAGTTAGATCTGCAACATAATGAAGAAAGATAAGGTGTTTCAAGAGGATTTCTTTGAGTTAGATCCCACTGTCTTGCCAAATGACTTATTCATCTGGCAGGCAACAAGATCTAACTAATAGAAACCTCTTGATGTTCATATCTATAGATCAAATTCTGAAGCTTTGTATCTATCTATCAAGGAGGAAGCAAGGAGTATCTATATATTTCTGTAAGCATGCTGAGGATTTTCACCACGTTGTCACATAGATAGCAAACTATTTGTCACATATAGAGCAATCTATTTTGCGACAGCTTGACAAAGATCATCAGCACAATGACAAAAAATTTCATGGTTTCTTTGGTGTGTTTGTGTGAAAACCGGAAACATTTATTTATAGGGGTTTATGGATGTTGTGGACCACAAAAACTGTCTGTGAAACGTGGTCCTCACAAAAGAATCCTATGTTGAGGCAGTTCGGATTATATAATCCAGATTGTACTTACACCCTAAAAAATTGAGTTGAATTCGGACTATTTTAACGTAAATTAAAACATAATGAAAGTTTAAATAATATATATTTTTCAAAACATAATGCAGCAACTTAATTCAACAACATATAACTAGCACATAATTAAAACAACATAAAACATGTGATTAATTAAAACATAGCACATTATCACGAATCACCTAAACTAACTTCTTCCTCTGGTCCCTCCAGCAGAGCCCTGATCTCTTCGTAGTTCCTGGGCCGGATCAATTTTTTTTGAATTTGTTCAGCAGATCTAACCAACAAAGCGTCCAACTCGATCGGTCCTCTAGTATTGTGCTGACCAAAGACAGAGAACATGGTTCTCACGTTGTCGTCATTTATGAGTTTCATCCATCTGAACCGAAGAGATACGGCTGAGTCGGACAATGGACATCGATATTCAACACGACCACCCTCCTCGTGTCTCTGTGGTTGAGTTGACGGTTTATTTGATCCAGCTGATCCTTCAGCCCGGAGAGGGTGACATCATTGCGAATCCTAAGCAGATGGGGGTGGTTTTCCCCGTTGTAGTAGATTGCCGCTAGCTTGGTGTTCAGATCAAAGCCAGAGAATTCCATTTTTTTTTCTGGTTTAGTTTACCTGTAATGAAAACAGGGACCCCTATTTATAGAGGTATTTGGGCGTTGTGGACTACATCAACTGTCGGTGCATTGTGGATCACACAAAAGAATCCTATGCTGAATTAATTCGGAATCATCATTGACCCTACAGAAAGAGCCAAAGTTTCCCTTTGTTTCAACATGATCGTATTTATTCGGATTACAAAATCCGAAAAGTAATGGTTCAGTTCAGATGATATAATCTGAATTGCATCAGACTCATTTGGACGGTGGTCTGCACCACATTGAAAATGTTTTTCAAACGTTTTGGGCGGTGGTCAGGTGAAAAAACACGTTTTTTGACCCCTATTTATGGTTTTGTGACCCTCCCTTCCTATAAATACCATCCAATTCTCCACCATTTCTCACCCTTTCATCCTCTTCCTTATACAACCATGTGTTTCCATCGTCGGCCTTTCATAGAAAGAGGTCTCTTTGGAAATTTTCAGGGACTGTATGAACGGTCAATGAGCATGGAACCGCGTTGCAAAGAAGTGTGGTTCATCTGAGGGTCATGTTGGTCAGTCTGAGTCTGAGGTTGGGTGCAAGGTTGACCATCATGGTCTCTTGTTCCCTAGAGGCCCCTGTGCCGTCGCCAACATTGTTTTCTTCTTCCCTTCCATCCTCTTTCCACCCCCCCTCTCTTTCCTCTCCACTAGCGGCTGGAGCCACTGGTATAGTTTACCCATTCCCCTTTATTAGGCTCTTAGGAGATTAGAAATAGTTTTAGATTCTTATGTAATAAGATTAGAAATAGTACTTGGATCATGTGTGGACCCACACTTTACATGGTTTCGTTTCTTCAACAATATGTTTTCTGCGTTGCTTGCGTGCATCTTGCTTGGACCTTGTCCAGATATCAAAGTACTCGTCGTTCCTCACACCATCACTGTTATCGTATTCAAACAACACATCATAAGATTTATCAAGATGCCCAAGCCTGCCATATTTGAACCAAAAAGTGTCGAGTCTCTCTGACCTAAACCCCACTTACCACATTGTTTCTTAACCCTAAACCAAGTCTTCAATGGCCCCCCTTAACTGCTATATGATGCAGTATCAAAAGTAAGTATTTTTGTGTATCGTCTCCATAGGGACTGGTGCGATATTTAAGCCGTTCAACAATCGATATCGTTATAAACTTATGGTTCAAATGATTGATTGATTAAAAACTAATCTAAATTGGAATATAGCAATAAAATTGAGACGAGGTCGGACAATTCACGCATGGGGTTAGAGTCGTTGACCAAACATTAAATAATGCACTCTTATGATTACCTAAATGGATTTTAGCTTTACTCGATATTATCACATATTGCTCAACAACATCATTCGTATCTAAATGATGTCGTGATTTCTAATGGATCATTTAAATGTCAATTTCCTAAACTATTAAACAATCCAATAGTCAATTGCATCGTTGTATTGTCGATTTCCCAAACTATGAAATGATATAAAAGCTTTGAGTTCCAATATTCGAATTGATTATCAAAACCTAACTTCCATGTCTAGAATTAAAGTTTTGCTAGATTATTATTATAACCCTAGATTCAAAAGCATCTTTCAACATCATTTCAAATCAAAGATATAACATTAAACACAAGAATAAAATCAACATCAAGTAAAATATTGCTAGAATCATATATTAAAGTATCAAAAAGAGTACATATTAACTTGATCAAGTATCTCTAACCCCAAATGATAAATTTAGCTACTTACTTTCATAGTAGCCTTGCAAAAATGGAAGAAAAGATGAAGATTCATTACAAGATTCATGATGTCTCAACAAATCTTGGAAAGAATCCACTTCTAACACTCTTGCTTCATGTTTCTCTCTCTAGAAATGTCCTCTCTCTCTAAAAATCGAAAAAATATCAAAAAGAATGAAGAAGAATTTTTGAAAAATGAGAGAAAAGCTATTCATTTTGCTGAATATGTCCCGTTCGCTTAAGCGAACGGCTGGAAAATATTCCGTTGGCCATTGAGAAGCTGCCATGTAGCCTTATCTTGTTGCGCTCGCTTAAGCGAACAGTAAGCGAGTTGTAAGCGAGCTGACCTTGTGATCTCTGGAACTTGTTCGCTTAAGCGAACGGGAGGTCGCTTAAGCGAGCTGACTTTGCATTTTGGTTGATTTCTTGGTCCTTACTTGTATTTTCCTGCACAAAAAAGGTGGTATAGTAAGGCACACAAAGCATAAATGACATATTTGCATAAAATTAGAGTTTTTCCATAGATAATCTTGCAAAACAAGTCACTAAAATGCCTAAACTAACACATGAAATATATCACTTTTGAGCACTTATCAAACTCTCCCCAACTTAGTTCTTTGTTTGTCCTTAAACAAAAGATTCAAAAAGGAAAATTTACAAGGATTCAGACAAATTTTTTAGCACAGTGCAAAATAGTTCAAAGTTTAAAAACTTCTCAAATGCATGATTTAAATGTAAATGCGTGGGAAAGCATGAGGTCTTCCACTAATCTAAGCACAAACTATGAATGTGAAACAAGTCCTAAGCACAGAATTTACATCACAAATTCAAAACACAAACACGATTATCTATGAACCACACCTAACACACTTCTTTGCAAGTAGACGAGACAAAGCAATAACAATGAGTGAGGGTAATGAACACACATCCAATAATAACGCTAACATCCTGATTAAGTTAGGTGTCCATCCAAATATCATCTCAAAAAACATAAAAAAACATGGATCAAAATGTCTTTCTAGGGTTATAACTTAGCTTGGCTACAAAAGAAATGTCATATGTGGGATAATTGAATTCAAAGGCCAAATATAGAGGAATATTCTTTCTATTTACAACCAATTTCTCTCAATTTCATTCCAAACCCTCGGCGACAAGCGATCAACACACTAATCTTGACAACTTATTCTATTTTTGATTTTTCTTCTTTTTCTTTTCTTTTTCAAATGTACACATTTGTGTTTCTTTTTCTACACAATTTCTTGTTGTCAGATTACTATAAAATTCACCATGATACTTGACACAATAATTTAACCTCCCTTTCTCCCCAACTTAAACACAACATCACCCTAATTGAATGGTCCCCTATACTTAGGCAAGGGACATAGTACAAGAAGTTTAAGGGTTCAACAATTTAAAAATATCAAAGTCCTATAGTGAGTAAAAAATGAACTGAATTTTGAAAAATTTCGGGCAAATTCATTAAGCATTGTGCTTATGAACATTGACAGTTCATAATTGAGGACTTTGATTCATTAAGCTCAGATGGGGTTATCAAATGCTCACTCTTCTCACATGGTAGGTTTTATGTGGTCAAGTGATTCAACTCAATTTCAAAAAGTGCCTTGATCCTTTCCATGGTTTCATACAATTCAAAAGAATTATTAGATTTAACATAGAACAACCAAGTTAAACAATGATTATTGGTCTCCTGCATATAGTATACCAATTTGAGGCTTCGTCACTTTTAGGCTAAGTTCTACATGGTTCAAGAATAAGCATGTTTTTGATGAGAACTAAATGAAATAAGTTTTGTTCAAAGTACTAGTTTCAAATTCTAGTAAATACCTAGAAAAACAGGAAACCAATACCTTGGCTTTGCGCTTTCTCACAATTCATATCATTATGACACACCTGAGTTTGCTCAATATTTGGCTCTTTCGAGCACTTCAACTTTGATGTTCATGAACAATTTTCTTTTCGAGAAACAAAAGCAAGAGTAAACAAATTTTTTCATCCAAAGCACATTAGTTAAAAACAAACAATAAGCTAAGTTATTAAACCAAAAAGAACATTACTGAAAAAACTAAAAGCAAAGTATTGAGCACTTCAAACTGTGCTCAAAAGTACAAGTACCAAAATGAAAATTAAAAATTGTTCCAACATGAAAGCAAAAGCATAAAGTAAACACACTAAGCAAAAGCTAAAAGCATCACTAAAACATCAAGAAAACTGCAGTCAATGGTCCTCCTGATTATCATCCATGACATCGAACTCCTGTCCATCACCCTGATCACTGGTTGTCCTCTCATCATCCTCAGCAACACCATAGTGCTCACCTCTCTATAGAAGACTGGCCTGTCCCCAGGCTATGCGCATGACTGCAAATACTGCTCATGAGTCATCATCTGATAGACTGGGTCCATGCGATCATTGTAGAGATGTTGGTAGATGCCTTGGTTGCTCCTGAAGATTGCAGCATTTTCGTCCATAATCAAATGATCCCTCTGCTCCTGTCTCTGGTCTCTCTGCACCTGCTGATCCATCCAAGCAGATAAAATGAAGAAGTCAAAAGTGCCAGACTGCTGGGGCACATTGATAGAAAATTAGCAAGTGTACTAATTCAAATCGAGTAATAAAATAATTCGTTTCCTCAGTGACTGTTTTGATTTCTACGTAACAAGGACGTCAACAGTAAGATGTAATTAAATTGGGGGTTGCCTTAGGCAAATTGGTTTTTAGTGCAATTGTAAATAAAATGACGAAACTAAAGTTGGTTTTAGAAATAGTTTAGATAGATGACTAGGTCATTCGATTCATATGCACATCACTCAATAACAACCTAATTCTTTAAAACTACAAATATCACAAAGTTAACGACGAATTAACAAATTAACTTAGGTCAATCCCTTGATCGTAAGTCCTCTTATCTAATCATAATTCCCTAATTCCTTAGGTGACCCTATAATCATTAAATGTTTTTAAGTCCGTTAATTCAATTATCACAACCTAACAGCGCTCTATCCCTAGATCGTCCGTTAGATTGAACAGTATAAATATGTCTGAGTTACACGCTACTGTCAATAGTCATATAATCTCTTGAATCAATTATATTTGGTCAGAATCATAAAGGCATGAAGACTGATTTATACTGAATAAACTAGATTGACATTCATAAACAATAAGAGTTTCAGGTTACATAAGTATGAGCTAGCACAAAATCATCTCTTGACTTAATCTCAAAGGATTTAGCTACTCATGGCTAAAGCACAAATAACTAATGACAAAGAAGAGTTCATTACATGAAATTGATAACCGGCTATGAGTTTTGATGGACTCCCAGCTTCTGCTCAGTGATCCACCTCAAAAAGTTTGTTTTTCTCTCTAAATTTTCGAACCCTCCTTTTAGAAATCGACTTCCCTTTTATAGGAAATTTCCCAGAAACGCTAAAATCGTACTCCGATGCTGCAGATCGGAGCACGATGGCTCATTTAACTCAAGTCTGACACAGGAGCGTCTTAAAATCGTAACCCAATTCCTAAGAAATCGTACTCCGATTTTTTACGAGACAACATGTCTCGATTTAGCTTCATGATCGTACTACGATGTCACCAAATTAGAAGAAGAGGAACAATTACTCTTTATAATCTCGACCATTGAATTTTGTTTCGCCATGTGTCAAACATCAGTGGGACTAACTGGGAAACTGGAGCAATTACAAACTGGAGCAGATTCGAAACCCGAACCGGGCCCAAACAAAATGTAATTAACCGGACATAGCGAGCGTATCAAGTGTTACTTACAACAAGTCGTAACTTACGACTCTATTCTATAAATTTCGTGTGTGTATTTTCTTCGCATTTTCACCGAAAACACAATTCCGGTCAGATACAATGGTGGAGGAAGCTCCGCCTTCTTCGCTGATTTCTCTCTGTATCGATCATCTCGCTAACCAACTCCTCTTCGGTATACAATTTTCGTTCCCTATCTATATTGATTGAATATTGCAATGTTTATGAAATTATAACCTAAAGTTTTGAAACTGTTTCAGGGGAAGATGAAGTTATTGCTATTATTCCAGTTATATATGAACTTCCATCACATTTGCTTGATGATTTGATTTCACGTTTAACTCCTCATGCATTGTATCATTTCCACCTTCACACGTACGTTTGTTAATCAACTCGATTTTTGTTAATGATTGTTTATCTGAACTATTATCTGGAAGTTAAGATTTAAGAATGAATCACTGATAAGTTTGTTATGAATTGTAGATCAATCAGTTTCATGATTTTCACTGAAATTGATTTTTTTTAATCATATAATATTATTCCTTCATTGATCATTGATGACTAATGTGATATATGTTATTTTAATTATTAGATATTTTGTTTTTGTTTTTGTTTTTGGAATTTGGTTAATCTCATGCAGCAAGTTTTTTATCTTTGCGATTTTAGGGCTAAATTGGTGATTCATGTTGTTCGGTGTTTTTTTGTGCGTTAGTGATTTTTTTTAATCATATAGTATTAGCCCTTCATTGATCAATCAGGACTGCTGTGATATGATATTTTCAACTGTTTTTTCTTTTTTTGGAATTTTGTTAATTTCATGCACCAAGTTGTTTGATCTTTATGATTTTAGGGCTAAGTTGGGGATTCATGTTGATTGCTGATTTTTTGTGTTTTTTGAGTACTAGCTGTCATATTGTTCTGTTTTATACTATTTAGTGAGTGAATATGCAAACTGGTCATCGAAATTGTGATCATCGGTGAAAATAATCCCTAATTTTTGTGAATTGGCAAATACATTATTGAAATTGTAAGATGTTAGTTAAAAGTTACTCTGATAACTTTAATTGTTTGAGACTATATTTTTACACATTAGTTGAATACTTGGTCCCTCCAAGTTGATTTCACATCAATTTCACCACACTAGATGCTAATTTGTCTATGAAGTATAGTCTCTTCATGACTAACTTTGTCAGTGATTGTCCCTGCACAATTGCAATTACTGACAGTTTTGCCCATGAGTTGATCTAAATTTCGTCGGCAATTAAATCCCTAGTGAAGTGACATTTATTTGGAATCAACATGCAACGTGACACGTCCAGTTAATGTGCCAAGCCATAGCCTCTAACGGCAAAAATTAACATAGGGACTATTTTGAATGTCATTTTACAATTTCAGGGAATGTATTGGCCAATTTGAAAAAATGAGGGACTATTTTGACCGATGTTTACAATTTTGAGGCCAATTTTCTTATTCATGTCACTATTTAGTTGTGTCGATAGTAGGAGAGTTTCTCGGTAGATCGGGTAATAGTGGTTCAGTGCTTTGTTAACTGCTGATATCATCTCTATGTTCTTTTGATGTCTTTGGTTGGGTCATTGTTGTGTTATTTTTGGCACAAGAGAAAGTTAAAAAACGTAACAATCTCCATTCAACACTAACTTTAGTTTCTGATAATTGATACAACAATTTCAATAATAGAACAGTACAGTGTTCTGCTAACTAACAATGATTATATAGCCTAAACCCCAAACACACTGTAACAATCATAGTGAAAAGACACACCAAACAACTACACAAGCACATCCCAAAACACTTGTGTACATCATAAATTTCGGCGTCTGAATAGTTATTATTGGCACAGGCCATTTCAGGATGTAAATGAGGAAGATTTTTCGCGTGATGACTCAACGAACAACAAGAGAAAACGTTCCAGGTTGAGGAGAATTTTATACTCATCTGGTTTGTGCAAATGCATTCTAGTGTTATCCTTGTTGGTTATGAATTTGTGAATGGAATCTTGTTATTACAGGGATTGGAATCTAAATACAGCCTGGCAGAAGTTGTTTGAGTTGCGGTGGCCTGATCTCATTAATCAGATTCAACCAACCGACTGGCAGAAAGCATATTGGGAAGCCCATTTGCAAAAGTATTTACACCATTAAGCATTATATTATGTCTATCAATTGATATCGTTTTCTCTCAAAATTCTTATTTTTGTATAATCTACTTGAAATAACAGCTGTCTGGATGAAGCAGCAGAGATAGCACTAATTTCACCCTTTAAAGGACGTCTTGCTGACATAAATATTTCAGGTACTATGCTAAGTTGCTTTCTCTGTAATGAAATTTTCAATGCGAAGTTGCCTTTGATATGTTTATGTTAATTGAGGAAATTTGACTCAGTTAGAAATTGTTAGAGATGTGGGTCATGAGAAGGGTTGAGAAGAGGAGAGAATCTTGCAATTTAAGAGGCTTGTGGCCTGTGGGCATTTGTGAGGTTTGCAGACCCTCAAAGTTCTGCAGTTTTGTAGTTCTGTAGTCAAGGCAATTTTTCCTATTTTTTTCTAATACTGTTCCTATCATATCCGTATCAGGCTTATAGCTCCAGAATAGGAAAAAGTATGTTCAATTTTGGAAAACAAGGGAATTTTTCCTATTTTCATCTAATTAAACACTGGTTCCTATCAGGCTTATAGCTCCAGAAAGTATGTTCACTTTTTAAAGTGGTTATGGAATAAGTCGATTTTGTTCCTCATACAAGAATGTTGCTAGTGTTCTTTTAGTTAAAGAATAAATGTGATTGTAACATGTTGCTTTTCACTTTTAAGGATGTAGATAGTTTTTAAGACTTTGACACGTTGAGCGCCTTTGGCTGATGACAAAGAATGAATGAGCAATATAGGTGATTCAAAGTTTGTTCAATTGATTGATTATCCTTTTGGAAAAACTATTGAAGTGCCATTTTATTCTTTAAGTATTGTCTGTTATTGTGATATCTCCTACGTGAGTATAAAGCTTCTGAGCTTTTGAGAAGAAAAAAATTTAGTTGCAAAGAGTTTGCTTTGACATCAATCACATTCACAGTCTGTATACTTAAGATGCCTTAAACTTTGTGCTTAAATAATCTTTTCTGTGTGGTGCACAACCCACTTCACTCTGTTTTATTTTGTCAATTGATAATTATTGAATTTTCTTTCCTTTTGTACTCTTCTTTTTAGAGAGCATACTGCGCCATATTGGTTTTGTGAGACTTGCAGAGCATGAATACGATATATATTCAAAACTCTCTTATCATTGCCTACAATTTGGAAGCCATGTGAGGTAACATGTTAAATTGTTTTTTTTTTGAAGGAAT
>Ga0228710_1008551_pt1 | contig 14643 bp, 11 predicted proteins | sample MedpolnodulmetaG_FD_177995 | JGI IMG/M metagenome (GOLD analysis project Ga0228710, IMG submission 177995) | Root nodule microbial communities from Medicago polymorpha collected in Santa Monica, California, United States - pink nodules | ecosystem: Host-associated > Plants > Roots > Nodule...
TCTTTGTACAAAAAGAAACACAAGTTGGGTTAAAAAAATATACTACTACAAGTCAAGCCACATCACTCATGATATCGCTGTGATGCTCAATTTTGTGATGTTAAGCGTATCCGTTAATCCTAGTACTGAGAGTGTTATTATTTGGTCCGACAACATCAATGTAACTACACTATCAAGTGTGGCAACATGTAGCTCTTAAATAACAAAGGGGATGCCACTATTAATCATAAGGTCAATTTTTGGTCTTGGTCTTGAATTTGGAAGCTCCGCCTCCCTAAAAAAAATTAAGTGCCTCTTTTGGCTTGCATGCCACAACTTAGACCCTATTTTGTCCTTGTTGCATCATAGAAATTTGAAGCCATCCACCTTTTGCAATCGTTGCAGAGTTGATGAGGAGACCTTCCTCCATTGAGTCCGAGATTGTTATCACTCGAAAAACCTTTGGCTTCACCTCTCCCGATTTTTCTCTGCTCAACACAGATGCACTTGGCTCAGAATAGGTATATCCGGTTCTCAAATCATTTGCAGCAAGCATATGGGGGACTTGGAGGAACTGTAATGCAACTTGCTTTGCAAATGAGACTACCGCCTTATATCGCTTGTCCTTGGCTGCCCGCTTCTTGTCTGAAACTATATATTTTCTCTTGTTTCAACAACACATATAACTGCTTCATTGAAAATAGGTTTGTTGATGGTAGTTCCATTGGCCCACTTGAGCTAAATTTAGAGGTGTAATCCGCAATTCAACTAGTGCTTGGATTGCTGGCCTTTTTGGCTTCATTTCATATTCTAAGGACATTCTTCATGATGAGCTCATTTCCATACATAGTGGATTATCTCTAGCCAATAACATGGGTTTTCTGGATTCAGTTTAGCCAAAATGACCATAACACTCTTGAATTGAAATAAAAATTTCAAATACCATCATCCAAAATCAACCCTTTCTGGATTTTAGAATAGGCTCACCCTTTCTCTTGTATCCTACCAAGCTTTCAATTTGTCTTCCAAAACCATGTTTTCTCCTCACGTTATCGGAAAACCCATTTCAAATAAAACTCATTGTGAATCCTCCTAAACCTATTTAAACTCATCTCTTTTGTCTTTATTCCACAACATATTCTCTATATTCAAGCATATGCTTCCTTTTCTATTCTTGAACATTTATGTGAAAAGGTGAGTTCTACTCTAAACACCCATTTCAATTCTTCATTAATTTTTTGCGATGAGATTTTTTTTAGTGTTACTTCCTTATGTTGATTGTTTGAGATGATGTTTGTCGATTTCTTTATTTCTTCTGAGTTCAATTTCGTTTTTTCATTCTGATTTTCTGGGTTTGCAAGTGTGCGTGTACCTAAAGTAGTAACTTAATGTATGCCTGAAAAATATATAATTTTTGAGTTTATTAGCGTGGTCATACTTAATCTTAGTTCTCATGGAAACGAAAGTGTTATAATGTTCAAAGATGCCTACTACGATTTTCCAGACAAAGAAAATAAAAAAACACATAATTGGAGTGTTAACGAAGTCTTTTCATTTAATATTTCATCAAGCTTGATCATGTATTTATGGATGTTTCTGATAGAGAGAAGAGTAAGAGATGAAATAAGGTTTTTGGTCTCTTTATATGAACAAGGGCGATTTTGAATTGTTATTAATGTTTAATTAAATCTGGATTTAACCGGATAGTTTTGGGGTGGGGTTAGAAATAATCTTTTGTAGCTCGTCGGAGTTGAACCCAATTCCTCCTCGGTGCTTCTTCATCCTATTGAGTCAACACTTCAAAATTTCAAAATGTGGTAAGGATGAATTGATGAGAACAACAAAGTCAACACTTCGTCCGCATCCTCTTTACATGTATTTCCAGTAATACCCAGGCAACGAAATCAATTAGCATAAGCTAACATTAGTTTTTTCTTTTTGAGAGAGGATAAGCTAACATTAGTTATCATAGAAACGAAGAATCTTTGTTTGATTCTGAACACGCATAAATGAGATTATGGACAATCTCATTTTCTTGTCTCAGTTTTCATCAAATTTTGAAAAGGTAGTTTTACAAATGGTTGATAATATCCCTGAATTCAGTAATATCATGCTGAGATGAAAGGAAACTACCAGCCTCCTTCTTCAAATCAAGCTGGAAATTAAGATTTTGTATTATAAAGAAAAATCAACCGCCAAATCCCACCCCTCTCAAAGTCCTATATTTCTTCCACTTGCTCCTTCCTTTTTTTTTTTAATCTCTCTCATCTCTAACCCTCCAGAACAAAGCCTAAGAGAATACCAAATAGGAAAATAGCATAGTCTAGGGAATTTATTTGATGCTTGTGACAGACAATAAATCTTAAACTGTCTCTCCTTAATATATTTTTTTCACCTCTCCAGATTGTTCCTCGCTCTAGTCACCAGAGAGGTTGTTCCCTACAGGTCCAATTGTTTAATGCCTTTAGAATTCATTCATATTTCATGGCAGCCACTCTACATCTCTGGAGTAACAACTAACAATTTATTTATTTTTCGATGCACATTATTCTTCATGATAGTTTAGGAGAAAAATAGTGCTTCTAATTAAACATCAATAATACTATAGTAGTTGACACACTAATTTTTTATTTCTTGAAACTTCAAAATACAAATTGTTATGTATAATACAACAAGGACTAATGTACTACGACATTTGGATTGACACTGAATATAGGACAGAAATATTATTATAAATGATGGTTATCTAGCTAAAATAGTGGTTTCTGATTCAATAGCTAAAGAAACCAATGCATCTCTAGATCTTGTGCTTCCACACTGAACCATGTCCAAAGAGAGACATTCATTTAGCTCTGCCAATATTTGGCGTATGTCTGGCCTTTCAGTTACAGTTTGTGAAATGCATGACATGGCTATCTCAACAACTTTCCATGCAGAATTGATGCTGAATTCACCTTGCAACTTCGTATCAATAATGTTTTGAATATCTCCTCTTTTCACTATGGGAATAGCCCATTGAAGTATGTGAATGTTTTCTCCGGATGCTCTTACTACAAGTGCTTTTCTACCAGTGATCAACTCAAATAGAATAATCCCAAAGCTGTAGATATCATTTTTCTTATTTGTGTTTCCAGTTCTCTGATATCTGTTTAGAAAATAAATTCATAAAATGCATAAGTGATCTTTAAACATTTGTATGTTGTCCTTCTTTTTTCTCATTATTATACACGTTATAAACCAAAATGAAATAGTAGTATAGGTAGAAAGAAAAAAAAAACTACACTAAAATTAAATGAATAGAGCAAACTAAGTTTTTGCACACTATCTACCAAGTACCATGTAACTTACCATTGCTTGAAATGGATATTTATGCTATGTAAATGCTACAAAAATATTAAAATCTAGTTAATCTAAAATGACTTTTTATTTTACACTTACTCTGGATCAATGTAACCAAATGTACCCGCAGGGCGTGTGGATATATGAGAATCATTATCGTTAACAAAAGCTCTGCTTAGGCCAAAATCAGCTATCTTGGCATGCATGTTTTCATCTAGTAATATGTTGGATGGTTTCAAATCTCTATGCATAATAGGTGGTTTACATCCATTATGCAGATAATCCAATCCTGAAAATTCAAATTAAGGGAAATGTAAAGGTGCAAAATGCAAGAAATATGATGCCATAAACAATACATTACCATGGGCTGTGTCAACTGCAATGTTAAGCCTCTCATTCCAACTTAAGATATTTGAATTTTCTACAGCATGCAAACATACATTAGCCTTGAAATACTGAACATGCATTTTAGACGAATTTAACCCTAGATAGAATTTAAATCTCAAATGGGACAGTTGTAAAATTGTCATTAGTCAACCCTTATTGATTATTATTTCTCCTTTCCCAATATTTTTTAAGAGACAGGATCCGTTGACACCAAGTGTAAGTCGAAAGACATACACCATATCTGAGTCGTTGAAATTAATTGATCCTACGGTTTATATCTTTTAATAAAAGAGTGCATGTTACTACTATGTTTTGTTTTGTTATATTACGCTAACCCTATCCTTTTCCTCTACGGCGGCAACACGACTGAACACCGGTATTAGGAGGAGGATCAATTCATATAAGCATCATTATTTTGAATTACCATCAAATCGGTTATTTATGTTGCCAGGGAACTGAACACAACGAGGAGAAAAACTCCTTTGCTTGCAAGGTTTTAAAGCATCAATTTTTTTCCGTGATGAATTGACAACTTTCATATTTAATAATTGATCATATTTTCTGGAATCAATCAATTGAAGGTGAATAGGAGAAAAAGAAGACACCCGTTTATTTTTTATTTTATTTCCAGGGAGTTCCTCACATAAATGGAGCTATTTCTCTTATAATAAAAAATTGGGGATTTGTGTCCCTGCAGAAGAAAAGAAAAGAACTAAGGAAACAAATCAAGGCTTGATTGTCCTTGGAGAGGAAATGGAGATGAAAGGGAATAACGTAATGTGATGACGATGAACATACTCGATTTTTTATTGTCTGTGTTGCATCACTTGCTTCTATTTTGTTGATATAGAATTAGCCATTAGATTAAATATTAATAACGGTTGAGATTTGGTGTAAGTCTTTCGACTTACACCTGGTGTTAACGGATCCTCTCTCTTTTTAAAAATAATCCTTCTTATTCCAATAATATAAACTATTGTGCACTAAAAAGTTTATATGGGTTTGTATTCTACCTCTGTTTATGTTTTGTCGATTTAGTTGATGTAAAAATATTCTTCGCGTGTTAACCTTTAAAATATAGATAACTGGAAGTAGTAAATCTATTATAGATGTTGACATTGCTGATAAAATATATAAATTACCTAACAAGTGTTGAAGATTTCCATTGGCCATGTATTCGTAAATCAATGCTTTGATTTGACCTTCATCACAATATCCAAGGAGGGGGACCAAATTTCTATGATGAACAACCATTAGAAGTTGTGCCTGCATTTTCAATTTGATCTCTACCAAAGTTAACTGTGAAAATTATGCAGGATTCTATTTATTACTTAACTAAAATAAAAATTAAATATATGTTGTTTTCTAACTTGAATGCAATGTCTAACCTCTGATTTAAATTCCTTATAACCTTGCATTGATGATGGTGAAAGCCTCTTAACAGCGACTTGAGTTTGATCTTGTAGAATGCCAAAGTAAACTGTTCCAAAACCTCCTTCTCCAATAATTGTTTTGAAGTTATCAGTAATATTGAGAATTTCAGTATAACTGAATTTTTGGTGTTTTGATTTCATTGAACCCCATTCCTTAGAATTTGGAGACGCAGCTTCATCTGTGATAAATAAAATACAATTAATGGACAGCAATAAAAGTTTTACACGAGATCTCCCAAGTATAAAACACTATATAGCTAAAGTTTTATGGAGAGTCGAAGCTAATATATATTATGAGCAATGCGCAACACAGGGACTGCGACCACAACCACAATTTCGAACCAATATAGCAACTTATAAGATATACATGCCAACTAATGGAATAATACACTATTCATTGTATAAACAAGGCCTTATTTGAAAATATGAACTCATTCCTATGTCAACTGAGAAGTACCTGTCTGTCTTCTAAACAACCAAATTCCAAGAGAAATCAAAAAAATTACAGCTAATGCTGAAAACGATGCAACAAGTGGTACAACAATGTTCTTCTTTTTGCAGGATTCCGTCTTACAAAGATCAGGATTATCATCCACACTGAAAGAAGATAAAGGTGCTAAGATATTAGCTATCATATCATTGCTGAAACCATGATCATATAAGGAGGAGGAAAAGAATAATTTATTACAAGTCTATCATTTTCATGAATATAATGGAATTAATAGAGCTTTTAGTATAAGGCATACCTCAGTGATAGTGAACCTGATTTTGATCTATCAAGGAGTTGACTTGGGACTAACCCTATAAGTTTGTTCTTCCCCACATTTCTGCTAACACATGAAAAAATTTATGACATCGTTTTTATCATTATAATAATAATTGATGAAATTACATTTAATGCGTCAACATGGGACCTACAAGACTTTTAGAGACTGCAGTTGTATCAGAAAATCAGGTAAAGGGCCGTTTAAGCTATTGTTTGATAAATCCCTGAAAGAAAACAATTTAAACACAGTTAAAATTTTGAATCCCCAATAAAGAGAGCATAATTTCCAAATTGAATAGATTTGATTTCATGATTTAACCAAATGAGATTTATTTTCCTGGCGCGCAGGTGTATTGCCCGGAATATATTTAGATATATATTTGATATTTTAAATAATTGAAGTAATAACGTGATATATGATTATATATTTGAAACACATTTGATTTATTTTTTAAAAATCGCTTTATAATTTTCTCAATTCTAAAATCCTTTGTCCAAACACACCCTAGCCTTCTGTTTATTTAATTAAATGAGATTAGGAACTCACAAGTACTCTAACATAGTGAGCTTTAATATGGATGATGCTATTTCCCCTGTCAATCCACTTGATGACAAATTCCTGGTTGCATTTCCAAATATATAATTTCAGAGGATTATTGAAGTTTTTGAATTTATGCATATGGTTTATTTAAGGGATAGTAAACTTACAAAGATGTGATTCGTGGGGGGTTACTGCCATCACTACTACAGTTTAGGCCTTCCCACATGTAACTCACAGGGGCGCATGGATCTCCCTGCCAATTTCTAGCCACCCCATATGTGTTCTTGATGTTTGTGATAGTATCAACTAGTATTTGGTATTCAAAAAAACAGTTCAAAAGGATTTCATGTTAATTCGTAAATAGGTTACTTTACACCACATGGTGACACCAAAAATCCTTCAATAAATATAAAACCTTGTTGTATATGTTTTCATCATAATATTTACAACAGATTGCAGAGAAGTATGTAAGATATTTAGTGTTATATTTAGGTAAAGAAATAATCAACCCACTAGAAAATATATGAAGAGGATCTTATATTTAAGGACAGAGTACGGTAGTGTATATATGTTGAGCTAGCTTACCATCATCCTGATGAGTTTCTGACTGTGAGAAGTCTTTTACTTTATAGACCTCAATAGCATTGACTATGGGTGGAAGGGTTGAATTCTCTGTCTTAGAAAGGGAAATTTCATACGTTTTGGCTCTAGGAAAAGGTGCTTTACTAAATATGGTAATATATGGTGTCACAGGTCCATACCAAAACCTGTCATTCACTGTGATATTGAACTCTCTAGTTTCATTTGCTGCCAGCTCTTCAACCTCATTAAAGTGCATGTAGAGGTAGTATTGATCATTTACATTATTTGCTGCCCATGAAAAATTTAAAGGGTCACTGGGATTTAATGATGTAACAGCAGTCCTCATCACAATTGCTGGTAGTTCATAAATATTCTGAATTAATAGATCACTGTTACTGGTGTTTAATCGTTTAAAACCAGATTTAAAAGGATTCCAGATGCGGTCATTGACATCATCTTTGTACCTGTTGTTTGTACATGAACAGGAAAATTATCAGTAATTGACTTTTATGTTATTTATTTATATAAATATTTAAAGTTAGCTAATTAATGTGCTGCTACCAGCAGATTCCATCTTACCTGTATCCGGTGTTTGTGATGGAACCTATATCAAATCGAAGGAAGTTTGATAATATTGATTTAGCTGAGTGTGTGACATAAGCATTATTGTTCAAAGTCCTCAATTCTATAGATGAAATGAATGGAGTCCCTTTGCCTGTGTTAATAAGACATGGTTGTATGTAATCTTCTGATGGAGTGTAAATGATCTCCCTGAAAGTGATGTGTGATGCATTGGGGAAGTTCACTGTATCCCAAACATTTGATCCAAGATGAAGATCAAATTGTGGAGGGTCATTTAAATCATCATAGTTTCCATAATAGAAAGTAGCTCTGATTAAATATTTTGTACCACTTGTTACATTTATTCTATAACAATTTCTCACTCCATTTGGAAAGCTCCTCACATATTCTAGTTGCTGTTTAAGAGTAATATCTGTAGGAGGTATCCTCTTTGTTATACCTGTATCTATGAATTTGGCATCTGAAATGTAATTTATGCCTGTGTCCAACGCAGAATAGTTTAAATGTGCAGGTAGGCCACAATCTAAGCTAATGAATCCTGATATATATAAATAGAGGAACAAATTAAGGTAACTTCAGCTACAAAAATAATTACTATGTAACATAAAGCATCTATTTACAAATTAACCAAACCTGATTGAGTCTGAGCTTGTATCAAAACCAAAATAGCAAGAACAGCTAATAACACATAAAAAATATGTAGTAACATTCTCATCATTGTTTGCTTCATTGTTAGAAATACAAATAATGATGAGTTATAATCCTATACAAGCAAGACTTTATATACTGCTAGAGTGTCACATGTCGCTTCAATTTTATTATAGTATATCCCGGTTTTTGTATTATTTTTAAAAAATATTGTTGGACATTTTTATAATTAGCTAAAATTGGTCAATTCATCCATATGTTTGATAAGTCTTTTGAAAGGTTGAGAAAACGTTGAATTAGGTGTAACCATGATAAACCCCTTACTCAAAATACGCTACCAACAAAGTGAGCCACTCTCGGATATTTCATCGAATAGATGGAATGAAATATTGAAGCAAATTAAAAATAACAAAAACAAATAAGCAAAACAGAAAAACCATAACCCTAACAGGGGCATTAAACAAAACAAGGAAAATTTCTTAATGTAGGATGAGAAGATGGTCGAGATCCGGGACATTAAACCCCTTTTGGAAGGAGGGCCGATTGCCACAAAGGAAAAAGACGACAAAGCTCAACTAGTAATGATACCAAACTACAAAACAAGGAGCAAAACGAAAGACAACAAAAGGATGACAATGACACAGGGGAAGAAGAGGCATCAACAAGGGGATGATTATGACATTATACTATCGTAACCCTAACAGGGATAAACCTAGCAAAGCGATTGCAACATTTTTTCTTAAAATTGTTACACAAACTTAGTCATTTTTTTAGTCCCAAAAGTGGTGTGATGGAAAACAAATACTGAAATGAAAATTTTGAATATTTATAGAGCAAAAACAAAGTTAGGGTCTGCTTCGAAAGGCTAAGAAGTTAGCTTATATCTTATAAACTCGTCTAGTAAAAAAAATACCGTTTGATAAGCTTTCTTAGGGGACCTTCAATGGAGGTTGACTTCTTTTCCTATTAGGGTTGGTGTTGGATTTGTACCCGGTAGTATAGGCTTCCTCGTACCTTTTTGTGGTTTTCAGGGTCCAACCTTGGGCGCTTGAAGATCATATTTTGAGAGACATTGGGATAAGTGGTATATATGAACTCTGGTTTTGAAAATACTTTGGATGGTCTTCGTGGTACAATTATGGATTTTAATTGTAGCAATTTTACTGCACCATCTTATTGATGGGTTAGGTCAGCATATGTCATCAGTTGAGTACCCCACTATCTTCATATATTGGTTCATTGTAAGGAGCTTCTCGGATTCAAATACATGCATGACTTTGTTAGGGATGTCCTTTTTATATATTAAGAGGCGGGAGTATCTGTGAAGAAGGAGGCACCTGTGAACTTCTTCTTTGACCCATTAGATGGAAGATCGACACTTAGGCCAACAGATGTTATGGTGAGTGGGGTTTCACCACTTGTGGGATTAGGGGTCGGGGCTTTTACAGTGGGACAGACAGCCCTCAAAATTGCGTCAAGGAAAGTAGCCAAACATGATAAGCGTGTTCTCATAATTAACATGTTTTTATACTATTTGTTTGACACTTTTGGCATCCTAGCACCAGATATTGTGGACCTTCTACATAGAGTTCAAAGGGTCCTAAATAGAAATACTATGTCTCCTAGGTCCATGAATGTTGTGTTTACAAGGATTGATTTTACCATCTAAAACGGCTTAGCGGCGCAGCTTGTTGTCCCCTCGCCTTATACTCATGTGTAATTTTATGTATATATGTATGGTTTTGAAAAGAGATCATATTCATTCAAATTGGTAGATATATTACAATCAAACACAAATTCAACATCGCTAAAACATAAATGATAAATTTGTGAACAAACACAGACATTAATAATATAAACAAGCAAAATGCCAACAAATAACGAGAAGTCGCCATATCCTTTCAAATTGGTAGAGTAGACTATAATAAAACACAAATTTAACATCGTTAAAAACAAAAATAGTGAATCTGTGAATAAAATCACAACATCCAGTCAAATGCCTTCAAATAATGTGGCAAAATCAACAAAATCGTATCATCCAAGTAAATAACATGGAATAGTAAAATGCCTTCAAATAATGTGGCAAAATCAAATTGATTGTAATAATCATGCATCCAAATCTACAACGTTAGAAGACCTAGTTTTTTTTATTGAATATGTAATTCATTGAAGTTGACTTGTCAGTCTGGACCAAAGGAACATTGCATCCAGACGAGAAAGCAATCAATGCCACACCAGGACAACGAACAAAGCAATGTTGCACTGAGATGATGAAATCACCAAACAAAAATCTTGATCTATGTGAAACCCTAGAAAGAAAATCCTAGAAAATAAAACAAAAGAGAAAATCTAGAAAGAAAAACTAGGACCGACTTGTAGGAAAGAAGGTGTTATTTTAATGACATTTTTTTCGTAGTTTAATGACAAATTCTTAAATAACCAATTATTGGATGATTAATATAATTAATCAGCAACTATCGTGTGACTTTCACAACAATATATCATAACTAAATAATTCGTGCATATTTTACTAATTCAAAGATGTAATTTTCAAGTAAGTCACACCATACCCTTAAAATAAACAAGTCATACCTTAATTCAAAAATAATTTACTATTTAATGGTTTAATTTCTACATATTTATATTCTATAGCTGATTTCAAATGTAACGGTTATATAAAAGACGTGCTTAATATTAAAGTACTCTTGTGCCAAAATCTATATATTATTCAACTGTTACATCCTCACACGTAGATAATCAATGATGATGATGATAATAATAAGTATACATAGGACGAAATGTCCATATCAATGATCTCATCCGTACGATGAAGGACGTTTACTCCAATTATCATTTACGAGGTAAACAACAAGTATTTCAACTTAATTCTAGAGTGATGCTAATATGCTATATGCTGTAAAGAAATCAGCAGGAATCAAGAAAAATGAAATTGTAAGCGATATCTTACACTTTAGGAGGTTTTCTTAAAAAAAAAAAAAAAAGAAGAAGAAACACTTGAGGAGGTCTTCAATTTAAATTCAATCATGAAAATGCAACGGTATTAAATTTTTTAAGAACGAACTTTGACTCCATGACAACAGCTCGAAAATTAGTCCTTACGATTGTATGCAATACTTTTACTTTTTTGACGTCAAATAATACTTGATTCATATCGAAGAAGGAATATCATGAAACTAATTTTCTTAAATAAATACTAAAAAGAAAATGCAAAAAAGAATAGTTTATTCAACGCGTCAAACAATAAAAGAATCTTATCACTAAAAAAAAAAAAATTCTGTTTAGTATTTATTTATGAAAGGGTGGGTATGACTTAAGGAAATATTTATTTAAGAGAGTAATTTTTTTAATAAATACTAAAAAGAAAATGAAAAAAAAAATCGTTTATTCAACGCGACAAACAATAAAAGAATCTTATCTCCTTCAAAAATAAATAAAAGAATCTTATCACTAAGAAAAAAAACCATTTTCTGTTTAGTATTTATTTATGAAAGGATGTGTATGAAGGAAGTATTTATTTAAGAGAGTAATTTTCTTAAATAAATACTAAAAAGAAAATGCAGAAGAGAATCGTTTATTCAACGCGTCAAACAATAAAAGAATCTTATCTCCTTTAAAAATAAATAAAAGAATCTTATCACTCCAAAAAAAAACAATTTCTGATTAGCATTTATTTAAGAAAGGGTGGGTATGACTTAAGGAAAAAAGAATCTTATGAAGAAAGGAATTTCATAAAAGAACCTATTCAGCCATGAAACCAAGTTTTCTATAAGAGGAGTGCTATTCTGTACGAAGAACGCACCACAAGATAGACAAGAATGAAGAACGCACCACAAGATAGACGAGAATATCACTTAAAATAACTAAAAAATGTATTTTGCTAAGATATTTTTCGTGTCTTTCTTCTGTCAAATCCTTCGTAAAGTTAAGCATTATCCTTTCTCTAATAACTATTACTACTACAAGTCACGCCACATCATTCGCGATATGGTTGCGATGCTCACTTTCGCGATATTAAGCATACTCGTTACACATAATACTTAGGATGTTATTATTTTGTCTGACAACAGTAATGTTAATTACACTATCAAGTGTGGCTACAAGATCTTAAATAACAAAGGGGATGCCACTATCACTCATAATGCCAATCTTCAATCTTGATCTTGGATTTGGAAGTTCCACTTCTCAAAAAAAGATTAAGTTCATCTTCAGGCTCGCTTATCACAACTCGGTCCCAATTGTAACATGTAATATTTTGAACGTCAACTTATAATATATATATATATATATATATATGGGTTTCCTAATTTAGACCAACCTAAAAACATAAAGGTCTAAACTAGCAAGCGTGTCCATTTTTATTTGGACAAAAAAATTGAAATGTGGTAAGGATGGATTGATGAGAACAACACTCCATTGACTTCGTCCACATCCTCTTTGCATATATTTTCAATAATATAAGTGTTGATCCAATTAATTGACTTCATTGAATAGGTCAACACTTATGAATTAACATAAAATAACATTAGTTACACACCAAAAAAAATTATTTTTTTATATTTTAAAGACGCATAAATAATTCATTATAAGTTAAAACTACTTTACTTTATAAAAATATTTTATATTTATATTTTTTAAAATGTGGTTATTTTTAAAATATGGTTTTAGAGGATGCGTGTAGATGGAGGAGGGTTGTATCTGGTTTAGAGTTTCGGTGACAAGATATGGGGAGGAAGGGGGTGCTAAAAGTAGGGATGGAGGAATGGTTCAGTTTGATGGAAAGATGTGGCTGGTATTCATTGAGGGGAGGGAATGGGTGTCGGCAACTAGTTTGTTGGTAATATGAAAAGGGTTATTTGTGATGGGGTTTGTACCTTTTTTGGACGGATCCAATTGGATGGGTAGAGGTCCTCTTTGGGATTGATTTAGTTGGTTATTTGACTTATCTGATAATCGTTTAATCACAGTTGATGAGATACACTATTTGAAGTAGCAATAAACGTCACAAGAAATGAGAGTTTGAATTGTGACCCTTTTTAAATTTTAATTCTAAAAGGAAAAGTAAGTAAATATACTCAAGAGTATTTCTTGGCAAAGTTAGATAAGGAGATTAGTAGAATAATTATTTTATAAAGGACCAGAATGTTCTAGAGAATAATTTTATAATCAATACTTAAATGAAAATATTAAAGCAGAACTATTAGTTATTAAGGACCAGAGAACTCTGGAAACTTATAAGTGTGTGTGTATATATATATATAGCAGTTTATATTTGGATCAGAATATTCTGGATAACAATTAAAATAAGAGTTGAATGATAAAGTGTTAATATTTAATTAAGGACCAGAGAACTCTGGATTAATATAAAGTAGTTAACACAATATTAATTATTAATTAAGGACCAGAGAACTCTGGAGATAAATTAGTGATTAGTTAACGACCAGAATGTTCTGTATGGTTAATTAATTATAGTGATAGTGTGTGTTTAGTGTTTAAACAAATAAAGAGAGAAGGTTAAAAGATGACATAGGATATTTATCCTAGTTCACCCAATGTGGACTACATCTAGTCCCCACACTTTGTGTGAGATTTTCCACTATAGTTTCAAGCCACCAAATCGTCCTTAGTAGCATTACAGTTCTTGATCACGCCATATCAGTCTATTACACCCTGTATTGTTAACCTCAGCAGGTTTCTACAATTCTTGATCACACAAGAAAAGTTCTATCTCAAACTATTAAGCCTAATAGACTTGAGATCTAAATACACTTTGAGTTTGTAAGAGATTTATGTTGTGGATCCTATTTTCTCAACACTTGTTTGAGATTATGATAAAACAAACTTGAAAGATTATGATCCAAATCTAGTGAAAGAGTATAAGTTTGTTTGTTGTTGTAGTTGAAGAGCTTTTGAATATTTTTGATTAATATTCACGTAAGAGAGAGAGATTTGATTTTTCTTTGTGAGATTATGTAATCTTGTTGTAAGCTCTTAAGAATTAACATGGAGATGTGCTTGTATTTATAGAAGCTTATGTCTTGAAGCTTCACAGACAAAGACAACTGTGGTGTCCTTTCTAAAAACAGCACATGTGCTTATGTTTTTATTGCTTGATGCGCAAGGGTGCCCAAAAAGGAAACCTTTGTGAGTTGCAAAACCTTCTTCAGGACATTCTTTGTGTTCCAGCTGTTTTGGAGAGTGCACATGTGTGACTGTACGTAGGCCAGCTGTGATATGGCGACATTAGGATGTCATCCTTATCTTGTTGTAGCTTCACCAGACCATTCTCAAGAATGTTCTTCCTGTGTAAACTTAGATTTTTCTTCTTTCTTTTAAGACTCACGTGAGTCTTTGGCCTTTTGACAATG
>Ga0228710_1008552_pt1 | contig 14642 bp, 8 predicted proteins | sample MedpolnodulmetaG_FD_177995 | JGI IMG/M metagenome (GOLD analysis project Ga0228710, IMG submission 177995) | Root nodule microbial communities from Medicago polymorpha collected in Santa Monica, California, United States - pink nodules | ecosystem: Host-associated > Plants > Roots > Nodule...
CCATCCAGATACGCGTATTAAATCGGCGGCTGAAGGTATGAAGATGAAGTACGATAAGTATTGGGGGGACCCCAATAGCCTAAACATGCTGCTGCTAATTGCTCTTGTACTAGACCCTAGACACAAATTGAAGTTTATCATTTGGTATGCCGATAATCACTTTGGTAGTGACGAGGCTAAGTGTTTCAAAGACCAAGTATATTCAAGTTTGAATTTACTTTTCAATGAGTATAATGGTCGGATTGGAGAGTCTTCTGCTAGCTCACAAGAAAACCGATCCCAAGGAAGTGGAATATCTGATCCCTATGGCTTTAATCCATTCTATGAGTCAAGTGGAAGCACCAAGTCAAGTGGAAGCTCCAGATCTGGTTCTGAAGTAACTGCATACTTGGTTGCTGATTTAGAGCCAGAAGGGGAGTTAGATGTCTTAATGTGGTGGAGGGAAAATTCCAACCGGTATCCGGTCCTGGCAAGAATAGCAAGAGAAATATTGGTCATACTTGTCTCTACAGTTGCCTCTGAATCTGCTTTCAGCACCTTTAGAAGGGTGCTTGATCCATATCGAAGTTCTCTATCATCAACAACAGTGGAAGCATTGATTTGCACCCAAGATTGGCTTAAAGTAAAAGATCAAGACATTGAGATTTCATCTTTGGTTACTATTGATGATCTTGACACACTACATGAATTTGAGCAAGGTAAATCTTACTTTGGAAAACTTATTATATTACATATGGCTTGATATGTAATAAAATGTTTGTGTTTTGCAGATATTCTTTCTCAGTTAAATCTTGATAGCTATTCGGCTTTGGTGAGGCTTGATGATAATTGAAGGTATTTCTCTCATCCACTTTTCTATAGAGTAGACGATATTAGTTTTTCATTTCTGTTATGGACATTTTTGTTTGCTACATAGTATCACACTTTAAGGTGTGAAGTAGGCTTTTGTATCGGTCACCGGCTATCTGGTGTTAGCGTCGGCATTTATCACCTTTTCTCTTCATATAGTTTAAACTTGAAGATTAAACTATTATGGCCTAATTTCCTTACCTTTCCTTAAACACTGTCCTTGCATGCTTATGTAGTTATGTTCCTCTTGTTTACTTTGTTTTTCACTTCAATCGGTATTTTCTTCTTCTTATTCTTCTATTTATTCCCTGTGTTCCTCATGTGAATAGTCAGATCTTTTATCTGTTGATGACTGTCATGGACTTTCGGCTCTTTCTGTTTTGTATCAAGAAAGCTTCCTATAATACATCTCACCCCATTATTTGGCTCTATAGTGCTTGTGATGTGTGTCATTTTTGTATTATAGTGCTTCTTTTAAATTTTGGGATATGAATGCATTGTTGTAACTTGTATGTATGTCTTTTTTGTAATTTTGCAACCAGGTGGATCTGTTTGAAGAATAAATTTTGGATACAACAATGAAGCCAAGGCTAGAGTCAAATGCTAGTTTTTGTTTCTTGGATCAAAGCATAGTGCCAGTTTGAGTTTGTAATATATAGAACAGTTACAGTTGGTCTTTGTTATCTTTATTTTAGAAACTATAGTATATGTGTTTCATATGGAATTAGTCCTTATAAAATGTGGACCATAATCATTTGTAGTCACTGGAAAATTACATGAATTTCATATTTTATCTTGGCCTTAGCATATTGTGTAGTTTGCATGAAATGAGGAAGAAAATTATTGCTACTACTATTATCTCTAGTAGTTTCTTGATCAGTGTGATCAGTTGATACATTGTTGAATGAAATAGTGGGTTAAAACTGTTTTTGCAAATAAAATAGTGGGTTAAAAATGGTTTTGAATTAAAAAAAGTTTTTTTTTTTTATAAAAAAATGTTAAGTTAAAACAGGTTTGAATTAAAAACCAGATTAAAATCCGGTTTGAATAAAAAAACTGGTTTGAAATTGGTTTTGGAAGAGAACCCGGATTTGAACTGGATCTAAACCGGTTTCAAACCATATCCGAACTGGTTTAGATAAGAGGTTTCAGAAACCAAACTAAAACCAAAATTTGGTTTGGTTTTGGTTTGGATTGTAACCATGCACACCCCTAGTCTTACTTGGTCTTTAGAAATTCAGAATACCTATAAATTTCTTATAAATACCCTTGTTTTAATGCTATTGTAACTATTATAATTTATAGTTTTGGGTTTGAAATATATCTTTTGTGGTTGATCAAGATCCAAATCCATGTGGAACAGGGAACTTGCTCGGGACAAGATGATTACCACTGAGAATGAGAGAAGGATCTTACTGGAGCTAATGTCACTACTAAGGCTGCACAGATCAAGGAAGAAGAAGGGTATGTCTTGTTTGTATGATATCTGTTTGACATATAGGTTTCTTTGTTATTGGAATGCTTTTAACTTTCTTCCTAACTCGATAGTGTCCAAACTTGTGGTCTGATGGCATTCATAAAGGAAGAATCAGCAGAGTAGGCTCGAGAAGAATAACAAACAAACAAGCTTGTTTCAAGTCTTCGAACAGCTTTGATTCCATGACAATTCGTTTATAGAGCCATCCACGGTGCCACGACTTTTTCTTTATATAATGCCTTTATCATTTTGCTTCTGTTAGAACACCTACATATTGAACATAATTTGTGCCAAAGTGGAGAACTTGGTTTATGTCAAATCATTATGAGTACAGAAACATATGTTTTACAGTTCCGATCCACATCTGATTTGTATAATGTGTTCTATCTTCTGATAAGCGATTTTTAAACTGTTTCTAGTTCGATAAAAAGGAACTTCAAATTAAATAGCACAACCGTTTACCTTTCATATTCTAAAAAGTAAAAGCTCACTAATTGCAAATGAGTTTGAACAGTGTAAAACCAGTACTCATGTCTCAAACAATACGTAATTTGAGAAGCAATACAACTCTATCATATCTATTTTTTTCAATCAATTCATGCCCTTGATTTAATGAACAGACACCAGACATGTTAATATCCCAACCTTTGCTCGTTTCATCACAAACAGGTGCACACTGGCTCATCTTTTTCAAAATTTGAGTTTTCAAACTTGATACAACAAAGACTATCATTGAAATGTTTTATCTTTATATTGTATTGTATCTACACAAAAGCTTTCAAGAAGCCTTGAAATGTTCAATCACTATTAAATTTGTTTTCTACCCTTTTCATTTATAACCGTTTGTTATTTTTCATTTATAATGTTCATGTTAGGGATGCTAGGAGAGTTGCTTTACACTCTCTCTTAAGCCCTTGCCCATACTCCAACAATTTAGTAATAGTTACATACTTTTATGATAAATTTATTATTCTAGCAACTTTTTTTAAGGGTTAATTAAGTTTTTAGTCCCTATAAATATTCACAGTTTTGTTTTTAGTCCTTAAAAAATAAGATCACACTTTTTAGTCCCTATCAAATTTTTCATCAGCATTATTAGTCCTTATAAATTTTTCCATCAACACTTTTAGTCCCTGTAAAAAATTTCCATCAACAGTTTTGGTCCCTAAAATGCTTAAGGAAAATGTCACAAGGACTAAAAAGTGTGATTTTATTTTGTAGGGACTAAAAACAAAACTGTAAATATTTATAGGGACTAAAAACTTAATTAACCCTTTTTTTAATATCTGTGATTTTTGTAAACGACTCATATATTAAAGGACGAAGGGAGTATTTAGAAGTAGTTCAACAGGTACAAATGTAACCTAATAAGAAGTTCAAAAACAAGGCGACATGGCTGTGCATATGGGCAAGTGTTTAAGAGAGAGTGTAAAAACAACCGAGTCCTTAACACTTCTCTAGTAATATAGATACAAATGAAGGACTCAGTTTTTTTTTTTTAATCGGCAAATATTATTAAACGTCATCCCCACAAGACGCAAGGTATGGACGAAACAAGATCCAAATGGTGCCGCAAATAGACGGTACACCATAACCACCTAAAAACACCCTTGGAGATAAACCCACCAAAACACATCACCACCTAAAACAGACTGTAAACACGGTATCCACCACCGCCCATTGTCACTACTCACCCACAAAGAACACCCTCAAAATAAAACTCCTAGACCCCAACACTCAAGATGAGCCACATTTCGAGAGCACCTAACCGAAGGATCATGCAGCTATCACAAACCTCGCGACCTCCGATCCACCGAAAGAGCACAACACAGAGCCCAAAAACCAACTTAAGTCAAAGAACTGACTTCCGATCTCGAATCAAAAGTGATCGGCCCACCAGACTATAGTACCAAATTAACAGGGCACCCCTCGCCCCCAGTACACCAGAGAAAAACCAAACCAAGTCAAACAAAGATTGCAGCTAGACCCCGACTCCCGATCTCGAAGCCAAATGAACCGGCCCATTGAAAACCAGCACACAATATGTAAGACGAAAGACATGGCGTGCAAAGTTTAAATAACAAACAAATCAAAAGGAAAAGGCTAAATACAACGTGACACGCACCCCCAAACTCTGTAAACACCTAAATCACCCAGAAAAGTACAAACAAGAGCTAGAGACGACGAACATGGACCCGTGTAACAAAGGTCAAAATAGTAAAAGTAACGAACACACAGTGACGTGAGGGTGTCTGTCACCAAACAAGCAAAATCTGAAGCACCACAGCCACCGGCGCGAACAACCACAACCATCATGATCCTTACGATAACAAACGATCCAGGAGTTCGTTGAAGGAGAATTAATCATGAATGAAAGAGATGCCCCCACACCTGCAGCCGTCGGAAACAGATCATACATATCGGTACCACACAACACCCCCTGCACACCACACGTCTGTCACCACCACCGACCACCCCTTCAAACCTTCTTCAATCACCCAATAATACAAACTACACCCTCACCACCACACAAAACAACACCTTTAACATTTCAACTCCTAACTCATCACCAATAACCACCACATGAAGAGCCTCCGAAAAAACTAACCAGCCACCGTGAGATTCGAATCTAAACCGAAACTAGATCCACCACCACAAAACAATCCAACAGTACGCAACCGACAACACCAAACGTTTCACACCACCACCACACCATAACTCCAAAACCCCATCCAAATTGAGGCCAAGATGCATGAAATATTATAAACATATTTCTCGTAAAAATAAAGGTGTATAGGAGCAAGGATATTGTAATAGTGTTACTGCCAAAGTATGTTTAGTTGCCCAAATGATCAAGTAAGTTACTCAACTTACAATTATCATTGGATTATCATTAATTTTGTGTCTTCATCCTCATCAGCACAAACGTTAATCTCACAGCTGCATGCTCTTGCTTCCATCCGAGTTTCCAAATGAAACTATCACTGGAGAACAAAAAGTACAAGTATGAGGCTCACCCTCTCGGCGACAGAAACCACAGTCTGAAGCAGTTGTCGTTGAAGATCCGACGATTTCCTCAACGGAACCAACACTAGCTGTGATTTGTGAGTGTGCTTGTGAAGGAAGGACCATATCTGCTGACTGGTTGAGATTCAGAAACAAACAACCACCGGACAGTCACGGGGCCACCGGTGGTGCGGAGAATCAATCTCGTCGCACCACCACTAGTATGATCTACATCGGAGCAAAAAATATTTGGATTGAGGGGGAGGTGGCAGCAAGAAACTAGATCTAGAGAGAGGTAAGAGAGAAAGTTTATAGAGAGAGAAACTACATCAGTTGTTTTTACACTCTCTCTTAAACACTTGCCCATATGCACAGCCATGTCGCCTTGTTTTTGAAACAACTAAGTCCTTCATTTGCCGTTAAGAAAAAACAGCTATAAAATAGATCATCTATAAAATAGATATTTTCATCATTGCTTGCCCGGTTAGGTAAAATATATTCAAGGCTAAAATATAAAAAATGGCCCGTAAAAATTATGACTTGGTTAGATTTTGGTCCTTGCATTTTCTTTTTATAGAAATATACCCTTTCAAATTTTTGTCTTTTAAAAAATTCATATTCCATTCCCTTTTCCGGTCTAATTTAGCACATTTTGGGTAGACGTGGCACATGCTGACAAAGGTGATATTTTACGGTTCAAAAGTGTCAATTGGAATATATTAGTGTGGGAGACACTCTAGAGTGTGATATTTTTAGAGCTTGTATGAATAGAAATGTCCACTTAATTCTTTATTTTTTTGTTGGGCCTTTTTGTACCAAAATATAAAATTACAGACAAACAAATAAATTCATATTAAAATAATTTTAAATAAAAAAATTCATATAAAATTAATTTTAATTAAGGCCATGTGATCGAACGATTATGATTGATTAAGAAATGTAAAATATTATCTCCTTGATTGTGTATATGGATTAAATCCTTATTATAATATTATATCCGAAAATAGAGATTATATATCAATCAAATCATCAAGCAGTTTATAATTTTCATTAATATACTATAAATATAATATTGAAAACTAACGGTAAAATGAAATTCTATTGGAATATTTCAAAAACAATAAGATTTTTTATGCATAAGATAAGATAACTATGATACTACTATACCAGCTGTGCCAATCAAATTATTTACAAAATTTATACATTGAATGCCATAACTTCACTTCTATTTTTTATCGTACTTGGATGGTATTCTAATAATGTGACATTTTTACCGCTCAAATGCTAGTTGGAAATTTGTCACAGATACACCAAATATCATTTTGAAATCAAACCATCTATATCAAATTTGTCTATATAAATAAAAAGTAATGAGACATTATTCACAACAAAAATACCACAATCAATTTTTTTCTCAAGTTTCATTGTCTTTTGTTCTTGTCACAACCATGACTAGAAGAAAGGTTAAACTTGCCTTCATTGTCAATGATGCTGCAAGGAAAGCAACATACAAGAAAAGAAAGAAAGGTCTATTGAAAAAGGTTGTTGAACTTAGCACCCTCTGTGGCATCGAAGCTTGTGCCATAGTGTATGGCCCTTATGAGCCTCAACCTGAGATTTGTCCATCACCAGGGGGGGTCCAATATGTGCTCTCAAAATTCATGGCACTGCACAAGTTCCAAAAGTGCAAGAAAATGATGAACCAAGAGACTTTCATGACACAAAGCGTTCTGAAGGCTGAAGAGAAATTAAAGAAACAAAGAAAAGAAAATAGGGAGCAGGAGATGACAATACTCATATCTCAATGTCTCAATGAAGGTAGAGTTGTGCACGACAATATGTCAACATTTGATTTGAGTTATCTTACTTGGTTGATTGACCATAATTTGAAGGACCTTGGTAGACGTTTGGAAGCATGTGATAACAATGATCAACGTCAAAATCAAATCATGGCTATTCAAAACGAAGTCCAACTCCAAATGGCGGCAACAATACAACCACCACCTCTAGCAGCATCTAGGAGTGAAGAAATGGCAATTATGGGTCATGGTGTTGGGATACCTATTAATAATGATGACATTATTCAAAGTCAATTATTGATGGACTCAATGGTGGCTGGTAATGCGCAAGAGACAGTGCCATTTGGTGAGGTTAATGCTAGACTTTGGCCTGATTCACTACTTTGAAGGAAATCATATATTTGTTTCATATACCTTTTCAGGTGGATCTTTTCTCAATTTAGTCCCAATTTTAATTTTATGGTGACTTTGTTTTTCTAATATTTTTTAGGTGTGTGTGATGATACAATCATAAATGATTATGGTGTAATCTTTACCTGTTTATTTCCTATGCACAGTTCAGACTTCAGTGTTTATTTCCATGTTTCTTCAAAATTACTATTGTTTAATTTCTATGTACTACTATGGTATGCTTGAATAAAAACCACATTGGCGGGTAGCTTTCAATACTTTTGTCGTAATCATTAATATTAGCTATTGTCGAAAAAAAAATTATGTTACTTTACTTGTGGCATTTAGGGTGGGAGAGGGAAAGAGTTTCCTACCATGAGAAAGGTTTTTTTAACCATTAGATTAAGGCGGAACACTAATCTTACTATGGTCTATCTACTCTATATTTTTTTTCTCAATCTATCTCTCCACCATCCTTCTCTCTCCTTCATACCCCCATCACTTCCGTTACAATCTCTGTCTCATGCTTTCTCTTCCCATGGTATCCAATCTCTCCCTTTTCAGCTTCTCGTACATCCTTCAATGGTTGTTTTTCAACAAGCAAGTTCTCCGGCGCCGGCATCGGTTCCGATGGTGGTGGCCGTTTTGAATTTATCTCCGGCACCGGCACCAGTTTCGAAGGTGGTGACAGTTTCGGATTTATCTCCGGCGCCGACATTGGTTCCGACAGTGGTGGCAGTTTTGGATTAAAATAGTTAGAAAAAAAAACCAACAAATGTGTGAAACTGGTGACACCGGTGAAACCAAAATATTTTTGCATGTTAAGCATGAGAACCATACATATAAATTTGTAAGTCTTTGTTACAAATGTTTTCCTTTCAACCAATATTTAAAAAATTGAACTAGTGAGACATTTGATTCAAGATAAGAACTAATTAAATTCCAAACTATTGCTTGAACACGACCTACACATCGATTTAACTATTCCTATTACCCTATGATAGAAAGTGCAGATTCACGACTTTAAATGCTGTTCAATACATAAGCCGATAGCTTATAATGAATTTGTGTTGTATTCTCTTTTTGTTGAGATGTTTAAGAACGCGACAAACTTAAATTGGCCAAATCGATTTAAAGAAGATAACAGTCAATTTTAAAATTTAGGATCTAGTAGTATTAATGGGATGTTTAGTCGAATTAGTGCCTCGCAAAGAAATATAAGAGTTGTATTTTGGAACCCGTCTATCTAAGAATTCAAGGGTGTTCCTACCAACCTTATTGAGTTTGTAGCCAACCAAACCTAAAAAGACAACAATAATAGCCTGTAAAATTAAAGTAGAAAGAGAAATATTGCTTATCTTTAGTCTACATGAACTACTATTGAATATATTTATTCTTTAGTGTCGGGTTTGTTTTTCAGACAAAATCATACAAACAATTATATACATCAAGAAAAAAAATTGTCACACATGTACATTCTGAATATATTTAGCAATGTTAGTAGGGAAAGTAGGATATTTCATTATAGTTTTTTGAGAACAAAGATCTCTTCCATTGTAATTTTTTATTTCACGATAACATGTCAGATAAAAAACCCTACCACAAATGCCTTGAAAAAGTTATGGCAACTTGGTGTTGTCACGGGTGAAACCATAATATTTTTGCATGTTAAGCATGAGAACCATACATATAAATATTTAAGTCTTTGTTAAAAAATGTTTTCCTTTCATCCAATATTTAAAAAAATTAACTAGTGAGACATTTCGACTCAAAATAAGAACTAATTAAATTCCAAGCTATTGGTTTTAAAAAATCAATTTTAATGCAAATGTAGAAGTAAAATCTACCAATGCTACATGTTACGTACCTCCGTACAATTCATTCATAATTTTCCCGTGTTGGGGTTTCTCTCCCTTGACCTGAATTTTGATTCACCAATATTTCCCTCTTTTGTTCCTAGAGGTCACAGTTTGTACCACTTCCTGAAAGAATTTTTCTCCCAATTATACACAAATTACAAATTAAAAGTCACTATTATTTGTATGATATTTTATTTGCTAGAGTATAGACACTTGATAAGGCTGGTAGCTACAACCTTGAATTCATTGGTAGATTGGTTTCATAACATAACTCTTATATTGGGTCGGGACACACATATTAGACAATCAAATGATATATCATCAAATTTATACATTAACCACTAAATTTTTATGAAATCCATATAATTTCGTAGAATCTATTTGAATTTCAACTATAGAAAATATTGTTCCTTCAAAAAAAAAAACTATCGAAAATATTGTGTTACAAAATATGTGTGTCGTGAAATTGGACATGTCTGTTTACCTGCCATTGGCAACACTTTTCATTTTCCCTTAAAAAAACACTATTCAATTCAATAAATTCCATCATAATGGTATCCATATAAATGGAACAAACTTGGACTCTAATTTAACAACACTAAATCTTTTACAATCCAACCGTAAGAATTTAATGTTTTTTTTCAATTCAATATAACCTCAAAGCTATATACATAAGTTTAATTAATTTCCATGCATTTGATTTTATTTTCCAATTGAGCCACGTAATAAACTTGTTGTTCAAGATGAGAATTAATTAGCATAAAAACTATAGAGCTAGAGGGTAATCATACCTCAAAATAGTGTTTCTTGTTCGTGTGTTTGTTTCCGCCAAAATCCTTACCGCCACTGCAATGGTAAATAAAATGAAAACTCATATGGTTAAACATTATAAGAATTGATCCAACAATAAATATAATATATATATCGGTTTAATTTCGTATTCAACGGTGTGATATATGCACACCCTTATGCAACATACCTCTCTTCTACACCCACTACTAGAAAAAGCAAAATTAGCGAAGGAAATTAGTGACGGAAAAAATGAAATTCCTCACAAATTCCTTGGTCGCAAAATTTAGTGACGGAATTAGAGAGGGATTTCACGTTTTCCCTCACTAAATATCCCTCACTAATTTTTGTTTTTTTAGTAGTGACCATCACATATGTCACAATTTAATAAAAAATAATAAAATAATACCATCTCAAAAAACAAGGGGCCATTTAGTAAAATACTCTCTCTGCAAGTTTTTCTTTCTTACCCTCTCTTCGTCCTCTCAGTTGTGAGAAACAGATCGAAACTACCGCCGTCGTCTCTCTCCTTTCCTAGTTGATGCCACAGTCCCTCGTGACTCTCTCACTCTCCCTTTTGTCTCCCTTTTCATCTCTTTCTCCCTCCTTCTCTCTCTCTCTCTCTCTCTCTCTCCCCAGATCTACCCAAATCAAAAAAATAAATCACAGATCATAACATAAAACAAGATGAACACCGATGAGGCAATGCCATTGTGGTTCGCGAGATCTCAACGGGGTGAGCATTCTATGGCGGACGCGTTCTCCAGATCTGGACGGGGTTTAGGACATTAGTGACGAGGACAATGGTGATTGTGGATGGGGTGTGACGCTGAGTACTATGGTGGGAGAATGGAGGCCACCGTCGACGAAGGTGTTCTCCCAATCTAGACATGGGTGAGGCGAAGAGAAAAAGAGAAGAGGAAGGGTGAGAACAATCAGTTATCTGCAGAGGCATGAGGAAACGAGAACAATCATTTTTCTGAAGAGTTCAGAGGAGACGGGGGGAACGATAAAGGTGGGGGCGTAGACGAGGGGATTGAGCGTTGAAGTGTGTGGCCGGTGGCGAGAGAGAAAGGGGAGATGATGAAAGATGATGTTTTATGTGATGGCGTCGGTAAGCAGGAGTGGTGGTGACAGAGGGTGGAGGGTGTGATTGAGAGAGAGAGAGAGAGAGAGAGAGAGAGAGAGAGAGAGATGGATGATGAAATAGGAGTGTTGGTACTTTTTTATTTTATTAGTAAAAAAATGCCACGTAGAGGTGTATAGTGGGGTATTAAAAAAAGTATGTTTAAAAAATTGTATTTTTTCACATTAGTCTATGTAAGTAGGTGAATTCTAGGGTGAGGGTCCAATTAAGTCCCTCACCGGTGGACCACTTTTTATTCATCGTCAGATTTGATGAAAGGTTGGGATTTTTTTTAAAAAAAAAATAGAATTTTGAAGGATTGTTACACACAATCATGCCCCCTAAATCTTCCACAATACCCATATGAGATTTGAATAATTCATACACGGTTGTTGTGTAAGTTCAACATACAGAGAAGATGTTGTTGCGGCCAGAAAATGAAATTGAACCTTCCCAAATTGAACTGTTTTCGTGTCCTTGATGCCTTGGCATGTGGCAACAATGGGAAACATATACATAGATAATTTCTTTTAATAATTTCAGTGAATCAGAAATAAAACAAATTGAGCAGCAAGCAATTATTTTCATTTCTTATGATTTCATTTCATTGCAACATCTTTTTAAATATTATTACTTTTTCCTTAAACAAAAAATTGAAAGGTGTGTCGATGAATCAATGACTTATTTCTTTGCATTGGTCCAAATAACATTTCAAGATCTTTTATTTGGTGAAATACCTTGGTTCTTCTTCTCCATGGCTGCCATCATAAGCACCCTAATAAATGTTAATGCAAGGGCAACAATGGTGGATATGGACATTTGGTAACAGAGAAGGGTGAGGAAAAAGATATGTGTGATCTAATGCATATGGTGTATAATAGGATGTATATATTTGATTAATCTAATGGTTTTTATTTGTTATTGCAAGTGGTCCACTGATGAGGGACTTAATTGAACCATCACCCTAGAATTCACCATGTAAGTACTGTGATTGTGCAATTTTTGTTTCAAACGTTTTTAGTGTTGTAATCCTTGTTTTTTCTCTTTTTGTAGCAAGTCCTTTCTCAGAAAAATATTGTCATTGTTAAATTTTAGTCTTCTATTTTGTCTTGTATAATCGTAAGTTATGTAAAATAATGCGATCAAAACTGAATAATATGATACTTGAGAACTAAAAGTGTGGACTAAAACTGGAATGCACAATTCAAATTACTTAAAACTAATAGTGGAACTAAGCAAAATAATTAACCAAGATTAATTATATAAGATAAGATGAAAACGTTACCCATCAACAACGAACTGAGAATGGGTAAAATATATTTACATTTTGTTGATGGGTAAATAAGAATTTGCAATTATATAAATCACATGATTACTTAACTAGTATATATACCTTTTTGTATAGATAAACCATTCACCTTGATCATGATTATCAACATAGCCACCGGCAAGAGCAATTGATTGTTAACCATTATCTGACTACCACAAGAAAATCTCTCCATTGTAAGCGTCTACCACACAAAAACCATAAGCTACTGAATGATTGGTAGGAAACATGATATCTATGGAAGGAATGAATGAAAACTCAAGAATTTTTATATTAATGATAAAAGTGAATGTTACAAATGATAAAAGATATCTTCTAGTGAGATGGTTAAAACTATAAACTACTATATGATTAATGCTAACTTGTAACTAACATATATCTCGAATAAGAACATAAGTAGATATCCACTACTAGAAAAAGAAAAATTTGAGAGGGAAATTAGTGAGGGAAAAATTGAAATTCCTCACAAATTTCTTGGTCGCAAAATTTAATGACGGAATTTGAGAGGGATTTCACGTTTTCCCTCACTAAATTTCCCTCACTAAATAATGTTTTTTTAGTAGTGATCAATTGAGAAGCATGGTTTAGTTACAAAATAATGTAGGAAAACTATAGTTTAATATTTAGAAGCATGGTTTAATTTTGTAAACCATGTTTTAACTTTGATGAAATCACTTTAAAAAAAAAAACTTTGATAAAATCAGAAAAAGAGAGAGAAATTAAAAAAAATTCAAAAATATAAAAATACACTACAAGAAAATCTCATGTTTGCTACCATATTTGTGCTACAAAATGCAACGGTAGTAAATACACAAATGATTAGCCACCATTTTATTGAAATTAGTTTTATTTTATTTTTTCATATATATTTAAATACATTCCTCACCAACAAAAAAAAAAAAATACATTCCACTCTCACTCACGATCTAGATCTTCTACGTCCATTGCACTTAGGGTTGCCGTCGATTGCTCCGATAGCCACCGCCTCGCCGTCGATTGCTCCAACAACCACCGCAAGCAGATCTCATCAACGCTTGCACCGATCTGTCACCTCCTTCGCCGAGAACCTCAATCTGCGGGAGTTTATCCGCTTATTTGACTTCGTTCTCCATTAACCTTGAATTGCCGATCTGGTTCGAATAGTGGATTCATGCGATTTATCATCTCTCCAATTCAATCGATTTTCCATCATGTGTTTTGGTAAGAACCCTAGTTTTTGTAATTTATCTTTGTTACTTCAATTTGGTCTTCTACATACTTGTAGTCAAATTGATTTGAATTAGAATCAGAATCAATTTCTTTTAATTTCAGTGAAATATATTTGTGTAAATAAAATATATTCAGTGAAATCCATGAATTATTACTTTCATTTATAGTTCAATTCATTCCTCTGCAACCTAGAAACTTGTTTAAGTGTTATCCAATGTTGAAATTCACTTCGGAGCATGTGTGAATTGTTGTTATGCTGCATCAAACTTTAGAGCACTATTGAGTTTGTTTCATATAGAATAATCTGTTTTTAAGTTGACACAGATGAACTTGGCAATGCAAAATTGTGGCTTTGTTGCTAGTTGTAAAACTTGTAGTGATTGAAGATTGTGGAGTGTGGAAATATGGCTTAATCCGTTGTATTTTAATGTCAATAACCACCTAATCAAGCATAGATATTACAAAATGATGATAAAATCATGACATGATCAAGAAGTTAGAGAAAATCTTGGTTATGCACTGAAGTGAGCTCAGTCTCTTGGTTTTCTTTCAAACTACAGTACATATATGGCTTTTATTCTTTTTTGTACTTATGAATAAATGGCTTTTTGATGTTGTCTTTCATTATTTACAAGGTATTGTTACACGGAGGCCATCAGTACTGCAACTTCATAAGACCGAAAGTGGCCAGGAGTACGCCGAGTTTCTTCACTTACAAAGAAAGACATAGAAAAAAGATCATATATCTTTCTTTACAGCTTGATTTGAACTGAGAGCGTTCATGGATTTGGGTAATATCTTATCTCTTTCC
>Ga0228710_1008553_pt1 | contig 14641 bp, 4 predicted proteins | sample MedpolnodulmetaG_FD_177995 | JGI IMG/M metagenome (GOLD analysis project Ga0228710, IMG submission 177995) | Root nodule microbial communities from Medicago polymorpha collected in Santa Monica, California, United States - pink nodules | ecosystem: Host-associated > Plants > Roots > Nodule...
GAGATTCAAAATGATATTGACAAATACTTTTGGATTTAAGAAATAGAATAACAATCTATCTTAAGTTATCATTCTAGACATAGATGTTAATATTTGATAATCGCTTTTAATCTAGAACTTAATGTTTATGAGTCATTTAATTGGTTGGGAAATTGTCGATTAAACGATCCAATCGACTTTGTGATTGTTTAAATGTTTGGGAAATCGACATTTAAACAATCCCTTAGAAATAACGATATCATTTGGACACGAATGATATTGTCGAGTGATTGTGATAATATCGTTTAAAAAGCTAGAATCTTTTATTTGGATTGCAGCTGTTACGCTTGGTTGATGTCTCTGACCCCAAGCGAAATAGCCCTATCTCTTCTCGTTTTACTTTTATGTCGAGTAGAACAATAGTTTTACACAAACAAACAATTTATACCCAAACACTTAACGTCATGAATATTGTAAAAATGCTTATGAAATATGCAACTCCTTGCGGAAACGATCCTATTATACTTACGTGTAAATAGTTTTATGACATGTAAAAATCTTACATCAACAACCATGTCAAGTTTTCTGATATGGTCAAAAGTTATTAGATTTTTTTTAAAATTTATATTCTCTATCAAAGAACGAATCTGTTGATGGTTTTTAAAACCGATGATGGCGTAGTCGGTGATAACTCAGACGAAACACGCCGGATTTGGTGAATCGTGGCAGAGATCGAGGTGGTCACAAAAAACGACGGTGATGGTGGTGTTGAGTGAGAGAGAGAGACGAGAACATATGAAAAAGAAAGGTGGTTGTGGGAAGGTTGTTGTTGGTTGCCGGAGAGAGATAAATTGTGAGATGAGGAGAGTTTAGAGGTGTTTGACGATAGAGAGAGCAAGGTGCTGGAGTGAATGAAATAAAAATAAAATGTGTAAAATTACTAAAATGCTCATGTCACAAGGGAGTGTATATGAGCGGTACAAGAAAAAGAATGTCAACCAATAATTACTCCTAAAACAACATACTGGTGAAGATATGTTGGCAATCGGCAAGAATTAAACCAAAACCTAAGACACCATTTTGGAGGTTATGGAAAACACCTACGACTCTTTTGCAACTAAGTTGAAAATCAACATTGTCTAGTTGAAGATCGCGAATCCACCTACTAGCAAATATAAAACCAAGTGTTTCTCATTCAAACATCAAAGCTAGGGCCTTCAACCATTGTTTTGTGAAAAACGAAATACCATTGGTCATGCCGAAAACACACTCAATATTAACACAACTTTGCCTCAAGAAGAATGAGACATCATCAACATTATGTTTAAATCAACAAACCATATGCTCGATCCCCTAACATTTTGGGTAAGCCACCACACATTTTTGCATGATAGGTTGAATTTAGCTTATCTAGACATTGTATGACCTTTATGAAATTAAAAACTCATTGATATAATTACTAACACAAACTTATATGCATAAGTATTGTAACTCATATTAGTTAAAGTAAATCTTTTGATATTTTTTTTTACAATTTTTTTAGATGTTTAATAACATAATTATGAAAGCTTATATATGTTACTCCAAATTCACCATTTGTTATACAAAATATAAGTCTTCCACTTCTATGATTTGTTTTTCCTATGGAATACAATTTATGCAGTGTTGAAGTTTACTTTTATTTTACTAGACAAATGCCTTGTCAATAATTCAAATGCTAGTATGGAATTCACATTATTTTAGCAATTGGTTGTTATCATCCAAGTGGGAGTCCGTTTATAATTAATTATGAATTGGTTTTGCTATTCAAAAAAGTCTAGTGGCATAATCTGCCTTCTATTCATGTGTAATTACTCTTTGATATATAAAAAGATTTTATAAAAAATAAAATAAAATTATGATTTATTGTATTAAATACTAATTAATTGATGAATATATGTCAGGTTTATTTTTAAATGAATTGTGATGAGTTGAACCATTCTATTAAGCCCAAGGAAAGATTCATGCCCTCAACCGTTTAACAATTTAATCGTTGTCCTATAAAACGCTCAACAGAGTGGAAAAACCTAGACAAACCTAGACGGTAACTAGGATAATCATCCTCTTATACTTGTTTCCTCATCATCCTTATCAATTCTCATGGAATATTAAGGTACAATTCTTGATTCATCTGTATTATATGTAGATATGCTCTAATATATACATCTATGGTTATGCTATAAAAATTCAATCCTGATACACACTCTTCATTAAGTAATTGCCAAAAGTAGTAAATTTCAAAACCACCCTATCCTCACGGACCAAACCAAAAAGAAACAGACCAGCAATTTTATCCACCACCTGTTGATCACGTATAGAGGGAGGTGAGACTGTCCATATTCTACCCCTTCACACCAACTCATGTCAAATGAGACACCCTCAAAGATGCAGACACTTGATTCAAGTTCGAAGGTGGTGTATCACCATCTAACAACTAGCAACCAAACTTTTGAGCATTCCAAGTACTGTACTTCTAGAAAATCACTTGTCAAAGAAGAGTATTTAGATTTGTAGAGCCAAGTAATGAGATCATCATAATTGCTCAACAACTTCCACCCTTGCATGGCAAGACTAAAAGCATCGAGATTTTTAGATATACCTCCATGTAGTATGCTCATAATAACAAGTAAAAATATATTATCCCTTAAAAATAGTATAAAAAGTAAAAGTATATTATATAAATACAATATAACCAACTATACGTGTTTTTGATCAATTGCTTGTTTTATTTTTATTTCATAATTTTTGGACAATTTTTTTCTTCATTTTAAAACTTGACACCAAATAATTTATAGTAAGTTGCATCTAGTCAGAATTGTCCAAAAATGATCAACAGATGATAGATCATCAAATATACCCAAAACGACGGGCAATTACTCCGCGGATCCTCGGTTTACTCAAAAAAGTTTCTCAAATTTATGAGTTTGTATCGAAAAATATGATCCAATAATTATTATTTTTTCATCAGAGAATAGCTCACAATCAACTTATTTTAATGGTTAAACAATCTACCATACACATAGAACAATTTCCAATAAAGATATGCAGCATAAAATTTCAATGCTTCCACAAGAAGACCATTGTCCTGCACAAAAATAAATAAATATAAGTCCACAAATGAGATCTGGCTATGATCCATCATACATGATGAAAATTCAAAGTTTCAAACCGATCATGGACTCAATTCCATAGCTTGACCCACAACATTGATGGTAAAGACCACTGAGCGAGTGATAGAGAGGGATATATGAAACTGAAAGAAAAAGAATTGATCTCACTTTCACTAGGCAACAAAAATATCGGTGGGTGCATCAGCTAATTTTCAATTCGAAAACATGGCAGACTTATTTAAAGGTTTAGAAATGATATATGTATATAAGTCTAACAACACACTCCTTAACATACACTTTTCACCTTTTTTATTTTTTAAAAAAACATACACTTTTCAATTGCTTCAAACAGAAAAATATACACTTTTCAATATAATCTATTTTATTGGTTAAAATTTACCCAAGTCCCACCAAATTTATATAAAATTTACATGATTAAATAAGATGTGTATAAATTTCAATCGATAAAAAAATGTGTATTAAAGTATGCATGTTGTTAACACTCATCGTACATTATATACAATGATTTTCAAAATTGGACACAACCGATAATTGCTCAACCAATGGTTCAACTACAATCGAACTAGTGATAGTTTAATATATGTTTTTACTATTATATACTACTATACTATATATCGAGTAGCAATATATTAGAAAATACAAATTAATATAAAATGATAAAAAAGACAAAACTTAGGTCTTGTTGGTGAAAGGTGATATTCTCATTAAAAATAGACTGAAACAATAGACTATAACCACCATTGTTTACCCCTTTTATAGGGGTGATTCTTTTACACCAGGGTGTTTTTTAAACAGTTTTCTCTTCGGGTTTTAGTGAGGAACATGACCATTGATCGGGACATAAGTTCCTTTTTTTTTTTGACAAGGGAGGTTACTAACTATATGTTTGTGCATGATTGAGTTTTGTAAGATATAAAGGTCAATAATCAAAGAATTGAAGCTCATGCATATGAATTTTTATAATTCAAGATTGGATTTTTATTTGATTAGAAAAATATTTTTTAATTAAAAAAATGACCATTAAGCTGACTATAATTGGTTTTCATTAATTTTGGATCTTTTCTTTATTGGTTTTTCACTGGTTTTGAAATAATTCAAATTTTATAAATTTAAAGATCAGACAAGCTATTGTCAAAAAGAAAAAGATCAGTTTCTTGTTCAACCAGTCAGTATAATCTAGTTTTTATAACCATGATAATAGAGTTTTTTTTTTTGATGCAGCATTTAATAAGAATATAAAGTTACAAATAAAATAATTACACTTCTAATGTCATAAAATAATTATACTTTTAGTTTCAAAATTATAGGATTCGTATTTATTTATTTTTGAAAAATTATTTGTTTTTTAAAATACAATACTTTAATATGAAAAGTATTTTTTTGTAAGGAACGTGAGAAGAATATTTGAAAAGTCACTAGGTTGATATATAAAATGTTTGGGAATCTAGAATCCAACCTGTTTCTAATTGATGCCAACCAAAATCTAACATCTTCTTTTAATCATCAATTTGCTCTTAATTATCTATTTCTTCTTTCAAGCACTAGTTATTACTTATTATTAAGATAATGTCAATTTCATCTTTTGATGGTCGTGTTTACTTACTTAACTTGCTTTATTTTTCGATCGCTAACTGCTCCCTAATCTTGCTGTCAAATAAATTATAAAATACACAAATGTATACCAATTTTGATTGAGTTGTGTGTTATAACTTTTGACCATGGGACTCCAAGTCTAAACGTCTCACTTAGGGTAGTAAAGGAAAGAGACATGCTTCTTTTTGACGTTGTAAAAGTAAATACTAGTCCTTTTATTTCTAGAAGGAGAGTAAAATACCTTCATTTTCCCAATACCAGAACAAAAGTGCGGTTGAAACTATTTGAGAAATTTCAATATCACATTGGGAGCAACTTGGATCCTATCATTTGTTGCTGTCTCACCAAAAACCAAAAAGATGAGAGAAGGTAGAACATAAGGGGGAGAGATAAAGTTAAAAAAGATGGAAACAATACAATGTAGATGACTGGATTCGGCTGGGAGCCATATAGAACTAGGGCGTCTAGAAAAGTTCATATATACATTAATTTATCCCATAACATATGATGCACTTGTAAAAGTAAAGCTAAATTATTTTTATCCATTAACTTATTTTTGTTGGTGTTTTAAGTGTGAGCAAGAGTCTCACATTAAATAGAAAAGTAAATGTTGTACCAAAAAAAAAAAAAATAGAAAAGTGAATGTTAAACACAATATAAGTGAGATTACTCATAGACATAATGTCTTCAAGTTTTGGATAAAGATATGATGGCATTCTCACTTATATGATGATCTCACTGCTCTCCTCATGGCGATGCAAGTATATATGGATGAACAAGCTTAAACTTGAGGGAGATATTGATGATGTTTCATGTGTGACAAAAAGTTCTACATTAAATGAAATAGTGTTGGTGTACCTATAAACTTGGTCGAGTGTGATGATCCATAGAGCTGCCCTCATTACCTAACAATTTTCTAGTAAAACAAATCCTTTAACTTATTTTTAGATTTCACTTTCGTAAAGATGTGAATGTGATGTAAAACTCACATGTATGATTGCTCTTGACCCAATGTGACGATCCTTGACTCACATCATAACTCAACAACTTTTCATCCGATATTAAATGAAGTTACGACGCGACCTATATAAATTTCATCCGATACAAAATTAATACTAAAAATAGTATATTAATTAAAGAAACGATATGACTACCACTATACTCTTTTATATTTACAGAATTTATCCATTCACAATTTCTCTTATAGTATATTCAAACAAATTATTATTTTTTTGACAAAAATAAACAATATTCATTCATTCAAATTGATGGAGTACATCGATACAATACAAATTCAAATTCGCTAAAAACAAAAAGGATGAATAATATGTGAACAAACTCACAACATCCATGTTAATAGCATAAAACGGCAAAGTACCTATGCCTACAAATATGACTATATTAAAGTCTCTGGAATATTCATATCTCCAGATCTGCAACGTTGACGACGCCAAAGTCATTGTCATTGATCGGATCTGCACTTGCTCAAAGCTAATCTTTCAACCTGAATCAAATAAACACCGCACTAAGACGGGAAATCAAAAACATACCGCACAAAGATGGGAAATCAAAACAAACAGAGTCATTCAGAGACGACGAAATCACAAAAACAAACGAAAGAACACGGAAAATATGTGAAATCACTTATTCAATTAGGATATAAGGAAAAACAACTCGGAGGGGTGATTTTTGGATCAAAATTGACCCCAAATCACCCCTCTAACAAGAAGAAGAAAGGGGTGACAGTTATGGTTTGAGAAGGAGAGAATATTCAAACGAAAATAAACACCATTTATATTTAGACAAAAGTTATTAACTTTTTTCTTTCAATAAGCTAAAAATAGATTAAAATAAAGAAAGAAAGAAAAAAACTACCGCGTGCAAATTAATATATCACTAATTGATTTAAGACAAATATTGCTGTTTTAAACAGAAAAATTTACCATAACAATTTTGGGTTGAAGGGTGAAAATAAAGTAAAGTTTTTCATTTATAAATAAGTCTTACTTTTTCTTTAAGGCTTAAATATGGTAGTCGTTCCTGCAAATATGCCTCGTTTAAGTTTTGGTCCCTGCAAAATTTTTTGTTTTTTAAAATAGTCCTTCCAGGGACTATTTCCAGAAACAAAATTTTTTGCAGGGACCTGTTTAAAAAACAAAATATTTTGCAGGGACCAAAAACTACAAAATGGGTCCAGTCATCATGTGCCACGTATACAAGTCATCACAAAAATGGGGTCAGAGACTATTTTAAAAAACAAAACATTTTGCAGGGACCAAAAACAATTTTTTTTTTTACAGGGACCAAAACTTAAACGAGGCATATTTGCAGGGACGAGTGCAATATTTAAGCCTTTCTTTAATTGAGTTTTTTTTCCTGATTGTTAGTACTACTATTAGTTAAAAAACACTGGTTTTCGGCAGTCGTATGCTACTTCGTGCTGGTTTGCTGGCACTGTTCATCTTCATGTTTATGGTTATGCCAGCCTCTTCCTTCCTGCTTTTTGATTCAGCCACTGCAACTGGTTTATTTAATTTTATGCTCTTTCTTCTTCTTTGGAAAAATTATCTTTCAAGTTTATGGCACTAGAATATCAATTTTCTTTATCCAAAAAAACAAAAAACTCTCAAAGTCTTCCTACTTTTTCAAACCCTATTAATTACATATCATATACTATTAATGGTACACCTAATACGCCGGCCACACATATGTAAAATATATTCTCCGATTGTAGTATGCTGACTGTAAAACCTTTAAAAAAGTCTTGGTACCTTTCAATTATCAAGGTTTGCCAGATGAGATTCTGATCATACAATAATTTAAAAATGGAATTGAATGTATATTGCCAATGTTTCAACTAACAAATTAATTGCAATATTGCAAATGGACAGTACATGACAAAGAATTATGTCAACGGTAAAGGTCATAAACAATTTGAGCAACAAAATTGCCCAAAAATAAATTCAATTAAATTATTTCCAAATTCCAGCTCTAGAAAATAACTCAAGGTAAGAAAAACCATATGCCCTATCTAAAAATATTTGTATATGAAATGAAAAATATTATCAAACTGAGCTACAAATAAATGGCAAGCATTTATTACCCTAAGAAATAGTTGAATAAATCAATAGAAGGAGTAATAGGTGAAACAAAATTAGAAGGACTAGGTAATAAGAAATTACCACCACCTTCCATAAAATTTCTACTACTATGAAGTGCAGGACTTAAATCATGAAGGAAGTTGTTGAACATGTTTGGATCCGAGGATGGTGGCGAGAAAAAATTAGAAGGAATTGGAGATAGTGAAGCCGGTCCCGGAGACAAAATCCCTTGAAACATCATGTTTCCTCTCTCTATTCCATGATTCATCAATTGTGTTTGTTCTATCCCTTCCATGTCACTTATTACATCACTAGTAGTACTTGTTATTGGTGCTATTATTTGTTGTTGTTGGAGTTGTTTTTTTCCCAAAGGAGACATAGCTTTCTCCATGGTGGCATAACGCGCCGCGGGGGATATTGTTCCATCCCCGCGGAAAGGATCAATGTTTGATGATGAAGACGAGGAGGAGGACGAGGAGGAGGATCCAGTGAGACGTTGGACGAGGTTCATGAAGTCACCGGGTGTGGTGTGGATTACCTTAGGGGAGACGGTGTAGATTATAATTGGTTGGCGCGGTTGTTGATATTGTTGTTGTTGCTGCTGCTGCGGCGCCAATGGTGGTTTCTTGATTTTGTGAGAGTCTTTGTGTATTCTAAGAGGTGTAGGACGTGGACCTTGAAGTTCTCTTCTTGGTGATCTTCCTGTGGGAATGTCTGGGAACTGATTCATATTGTTCTATAATAAAAATTGAATTGTGATTAGAGGAGAAAAAGGGGTGTGAGGAGTAATAATATTATAGTATAGATAGACTATAGAGGAGTTGCAGCTAGCTAGAGAGGGTGATGAATAGAATTAGGAATAGATAAGCATAATTGTTGTAAACTTTATAAACTTGGGGGATTAATATAAGGGCTGACATGAAATATATGTAAAGATGGATCTGGTCAATGATGAAGAGAGGAATAATTTAATGTAAAAAAGCATTTGTTGGGAAAATTTGGCTTATTCCAAAAGAGTAAAATATTTTTAATCCTACGGCCGGTTTCGTGTGATGTTATGGTTGTCTGAATATGAACGCGTTTGAATGAAAATAGAGTTGGAAAAGGTCATGCTAATGTCATTGTAATGTAAGGACTAGGGCGATATGATATGAGCAAGTAAAGAGTGGAGTATCAAGTTGCAAGTGGATACATACATGTCTTAAGTTGACAAGTTTGACACTAGCTATAGTATTAATTATCTATGCGTCATTAAATTAGAATTAGAATTAGAATCTTTATATATAAAAAAATTGAATTATATATATATGTGATGGTTGTATACGGTGAATCTAATGGAAGAAACGACCTAGAATTAGAATTCCTCCTCATGGTTTAAAATCTGTTCGTATCTTCTTACATAAGGCAATCCTTCCAATTGGGCAAATAAAGGCAGGACATATCTTCAAAAAAGAAAAATCAAACCTGTGACCCTCATTGATGTGTATTTCTGTGCTCATTTTTCACACTTTAAATCAACCACTCTTCCATTTCGTGGGATACGTAATTACGTATACATATATACATGGGCAAATTCTACGGTACATCCAATATATTTGAGTGTACCGGTACACTCACTCTTTAAATTAATAGTTAAATAAGTTGTTTTTTGAAGAAAAATATTGTTTTTTTATCACTTATAATTATAATAACTAAATCTTATTCATCAAAATTAAAGTGTTAACGAAATAAAATTAATTTTTTTAAAATTTTTATCACATGATTGAGAACATTGATTATTTTTTATGATAATATGTAAAAAAATTACTATGATTTTTATAAACAATGAAATAATGTTTTTTCTTACGAAATGATATTCTATAAAATATAAATATTGAAAAATAGTTATTTCTTACATGAAAAATGATCGTTAATTTATAAAATTATGAAGCGAGAGTACCGGTACACCTCACTTTGTGAGTGTACCGTAGAAATTCCCATATACATGTGCTTTATAAATAACTTATTAAAAGTTAATTACAATCTCTTTTATATATTTTTTTAACAAACAAAAATTGAATATATTAACACCTAAAACGTAATTGCTGCAGCACAAGGTGTGCCATAACAATCACGGAAAGAAACACAGTCTAATCAGTATTACAAAACAGTCAGTCGATACCCATACATAAGAGCGGGTTCAGTCAGTCACATAATTGTTGTAGCACAATCTCTTTTATATATTATAAGTCATTTTAGAAGAAACATTATTTCATTTTATGTGTTGTTTTCCAATATCACTTTAGGATGTGTATTATCAATGCATCTTTCTTCAATTGTTGTAGTATTAGATTAATGCATCTTTCTCCAATTGTTGTAGTATTAGATTACTAGATTAAATGATAATTTAGAAAAATATACAACAATTTTTTATATAAAATATATGATAATAATTATATTTTTTAATTCATGTGGAAATTTTTTAAACTACTTATAATAGGGGACGATGGGAGTACTTTCAACTTTACATAAGGTTTTTTGCATTAGATTTTGAATGGTACATAAGGCCATCTGTTAATTATGTTATGAGCATATCTTTCAATACTTTTCTGTCATAAAATTTTACCATGTTTCTTAGTGAATCACGTGGACACAATTGAATTTATTTTCTTTTTATGTCTGACTTTAGAAAAGCACAAGGTTTGATTAAATAAATAAAAAATTGAAAATAAAATTAGATGTTGAGAAATTTGGATTTATCAAAAAAAAAGGGGTCTTGACCATTCGGTGTTATATATAAAGAATTAGATTGTTTATTAAATCCAAACTGATCAAAACCTTTTTTTTTAATTAAATCTAGAAAAGACATCAAAATGTCATCTCCATCTTTTTCTTTTTAAATGTTGAGATTTTGATGTCTTTTCTCACACCAACACACTAGTATTCTAATGTTCCTAAGTTGCCTCCATTCACCCCAAAGGTTGAAGATGAACTACTGCTTCGAGTGCTTTCTCTGAACTTTGTACAGTGAGAACCACCACCCATCATCTATATCTTTGCAATTTGGGCTTGAAGAAACCATGGGATTAAGAAATTATGGATTTCATATTTTTTAATATGGAAAGAAAAACTTAGGGTTTCAATTTAATGTAAGTGGGGAAGAAGGAATAGAGTTGTTGGAGTAAATGATAAATAAACAATAACAAATTTAAACTGCAAACAAAATTTTCGAACAAAATAGTCTCTAGAGACGTGAAAGGTGACATAAAAGGACACATAATTGTTTAACGTCGTACATTAACATGTTTAATGTCAAATTGAAGAAGAGATTTATTTGATATAAGTTAAGCAAATTGAGAGATAATATATCTATTTTAAAAAATTCAATGATTAATTTGACAGATAGAAACAAATTCAAGGAGTCTGATCATTTTTTTAACATAACATAATTGTTTGGCCTCTTTTTTTTTTTGATAGTGAATTGTTTGGCCTCTAATCTTATTAAATTTATTGTATTTAATAAGATTGGTGTGTAAATTAACCGAAAAATAAAAAATGACATAATAAATTTAATTATTTTATATTAAGATAATAATTGTAAAATTGACAGAAAAAATTATAAGCTATTAACTCGTACGCTACTTAAAGTAGCTTAGAAGAAACACGATATAAACTAGTAAACTAGTAAAATAATATTATAAGCCTGTGAGAAAATAATTGTAAAAAAAATAAAAATATATCTTGATCATATAAACTTATAAACTATTTTTTATAAGATCGAAATTTGGTCTTGTCAAATTACAAAGCCTATATTTTTGAAATTTGGTCTTGTCAAATTACAAAGCCAATATCTTTCTGAATTCTGCTCTTCTCTCAACACATTTTGCTCGCGCCCATCATGATTTCCAGTTATACCTTTGCGTGAGTTAAGTCACGCATCGTGACTTAACTCACGCACCTTATAAGTTTTGCGTGACTTAAGTCACGAACCACTGAACTGGGCGCGAGTTAAGTCACGCATGTTGGTCGGTGGTCAGAACTAAAGAACACACATTTTTTGAACTTTGGTCCGTTTTTCATCATTCAATCTACACTTTTTTTAACAAATTTACACGTTTTTTTGACCACATTTATGGTTGTTATAACCTATACTACCATTCCCACCTATAAATACCCCTCCATACTTCCATATTTCCTCACACCATATCACTTTCTCTCCCTCCTCACTCCCCCCTCTATTTCTCTTTTTTTTTTTGTTCTTCAATAGGTCTCTAGTCACTTGCGGTAAATGGTGGTCAGTTTTGAGGTAAATGGTGAGTAGTCAACTTGGAGGGAGTGATCAACCCTTGGGGTAAAACTAAATCTGCTTCTTTTTACCCCTAAAACTTTTTACCGTGGGTAAAAAGAATCTTCTTGGGGTATAAAAAGAACCAGATTTAGATTTAGCCCAATGGTTGATGATGTATTTCCTCCAAGAAGGTTGCTCACATGACTGGTCACTATTTACCCCAAGATGGTAAAAAGAACTTTTTACCCTAAGAGGGTAAAAAGAAAATAAGTAGATTTAGTGAATTCGAATAAATGTATCAATTATTGTATGAATTCTATTAATAAAATGAGATGTTGTTATATGTATTAATTTTGTTCATTTCTTTTTATTTATATTTGCTTTTATTTTATGATTTTGTATTTAATGAATAAAACCGAATAAATATTAATTTAATTCATTTCTTTTTATTTATATTTGTATTTATTTAATGAATAAATTCGAATAAATATTTATTTTAAGTGCATAAATAAATTAGAATAAAGTAAATAAATAATTTAGAAAATAAATAAATTAGAATAAAGTGAACAAATAAATTAGAATAAAGTAAATAAATAATTTGAATAAAGTAAATAAAATAATTTGAATATACTAAATAAATTTAAAAAAGTGAGTTAAGTCACTCTGCGTGACTTAACTCACGCTGCATGACTTAACTTGCACAAATTTTTACACTTGCGTTAATTAACTAACACAGGAATAGTTTAGGTATTTCAGCTGGACGCGAACGAAACTTGCTGGGAGAAAAGCATAATTCTATCTTTTTCTTGTATATTATGGATCAAGAATCTTTGCAATTTGTTTTTTAATTATCTAAACCATTCGTATTTCTTTTAGTTGAAGTAAAACATTAGACCCCTATAGATTTTAATTTTACTTTTCCCACCTGCTGCAACTAGATGTTTGTGGGTGCATATGAAAACTTACGTACCACCAACTGCTACATTACTATTTTTTTTCTTTTTTGAAGGGAGCTACATCACTACTTAGCACCAGTATCATGATAAAGTCAAAGTTCTATAGTGTCAATAGAAGCTACTATAACAACGAAACCGCGGAGATTAATTAGTTTGGGCCATGTGATATCTCAACATATATATTAGCTAGAAGACATAGTCACGTGAAAAATATATATGCTGAAATAGTCCCTCACTCTCTCATGCCTGAATTGAAAAAGTGTATTAACCTGATATCGACTCATCTTATACTACAGTCCTTCTTATATAGAAGTTGTCAATGAACTGAACTAATCAAGATATGTTCAGTTGTGGAATTAATGTAACAAGCAAAAGTTTCTTTAATCATATCTTTATTATTAAGTTGACGTTGATTTTCATTCTAGAGGATGAATGTTGCCAGTACTAACGTATCCACTTGGAAAAGAAATGAATATGAAGAACTAGTAAAAAAAAATTTGGTCAAGGAAGACTAGTAATTAACCAAATTATTATAATTAAATTAAGTATATGTTTGTTCAACAAAAAAATAATAATAACAACCCAGCTAGGGTGCCTTCGATAAGTTTTATTGATTTTGAACAAAAAGGATTAGTGATAAAAGATTAGTGATATTTAAACAATTAAAATGTGACTACTTTTGAGACACCGTGTAAAAGGGAGATTATTAAATCTACAACTACCTTATAAAAATATGGTGTTAGACAATTTTTGGTTGAAAGTCGGAGCCAAGAAGAAAAAGAAACGACAAAGTAATCGAATGTAACTCCACTCTGATCTGCTAACAAATAAGCTTCCATTTGAGCAGGACAATGCTCGTAATAAATCGAAGGGAAAACATCCACCACAACCTATATTTACCAAAACATCCACATAATAGTTTAATTCTCTAAAAGTATGTTTCGCGCGCACGTTCTAATCCATATCAAGAAGATAACTTTTTTGAATTGTCAAAATAACTTTTCTCTTTTTTAAAATAGAAAAGGGTGAAGGAAAGGGTTGCTTGATAGACACAGCTGGTATCGCTGCTAAGAGGTTGAGTTGTATAGGTTGAGTTATAACTAGAAGATACTCTTAAGTGTGTTTAACGATTGAATAGTGAAAAATCCTTATAAGGTTAGAAGAGACTTGAAGCAACTATTAGGTTGATAATGAACTAGGATCGTGTCCATTGTGCTTATCTTTTATCTTGTTATTGTTTTTATTGTTTAACTAACACATATGTAGTTGATCCACGATGTGATGCATTTGATTAGGCAAGGTAATGTAACTGTTTGCCACACTCTTAAAGAGGATAATCAATGTGCAGATTTTACGGTCAAGTTTGGAGCAGATTCAGATTCTGAGCTGCTCTATTATGTCTCTCCTTCGGCTGATCTCTTGGACCTCCTCAGGATGAATGCAGTTGGAACTCTCTATTCCGGTGAGTAGTTCTTTCTTCTTTTTTTTTCTTTCTTTTTCTTGCATCTGTTGCCTTTTTCTTTTTCTTTTCCCTTGTAACCAAAAAAAAAAAAACTAACACATATGTAAAAGGAT
>Ga0228710_1008555_pt1 | contig 14637 bp, 5 predicted proteins | sample MedpolnodulmetaG_FD_177995 | JGI IMG/M metagenome (GOLD analysis project Ga0228710, IMG submission 177995) | Root nodule microbial communities from Medicago polymorpha collected in Santa Monica, California, United States - pink nodules | ecosystem: Host-associated > Plants > Roots > Nodule...
CAGAAAAACCAGGAAAAAAGGATGAGTTTTGACGGTACATTACCTGTTCTTTGATGCTTGATGAACGTAGAAACTTGCTTCCTAACGATTTGCAATGATTTGGAACGAAGATTTTGACCCAAAAATTCGCACGTTTTGGGTTTTTGGAGGTGGAGGGAAAGAAAAAATGGAGCTGTGTGGTTGCTTGCTAGGTTTTGATCGAAAATAGAACCTAGTGTGACTTAACTCACGTTGCATGAGTTAAGTCACGCAACGTAAGTTAAGTCACGTAAAGGCAAATCCGTCTTTTCACTTGGGAATGAGCGAAACAGTTTGGGTAAAGAGTGGGACTCTAAGAAATCTCATAATAGCAGGTCAGATTTCAAGCTATTATTTGTTAAATTTTATTTTCTCATTATGTGACTGCTGTAATTGCAATTTGTTACCTATTGATCTAAAAGCGAGTCACAAATGAATGTAAACAAACCTATCATTATGGTATGCGGCTAAACCATATTTAAAGTTATGGCATGGAATAATAAATGGCCTAGTGAATTCTTCATGCTGTGAAAAATTTCATGTGTTTATTGATTGCATGACTTGAAATGGTTGTTGTAGTGGATTAATTATAAATGAGTTCTAGCAGTCCCCTAGTTCTGCCACATTACATATCACTTCAATTTATTTGTTTGTCTATTCTTATCTTAACCATATGCAGGGAAAAGAGAGAGGGGGTGGATTCCACTGGGATATACTTTTGACATGATAAGGCTGTTGGCTTTCAGAAATGAATTATGTTCACTAAGTTCTTGGAATCAAGATAACCTGTAATTTTATGCAAAATTTCATATATGTAAGTAGTTCGATTGGTGAATTAATAGATATTGAAAGGGTTTTATGAGGAAAGTTCACGATTCTTAAAATTACAACATCTTTAACTTACTAACATTTGTCTCACATTAGATAAAAAAAATAGTAGATATTGAACAACATACAAATAAGAGGACGAATCTGACTAATACTTTAACGTTTTGGATGAAGATTTAGTTTTAAACTCACTTGTATGGTTGTTCTCAGTTTTATGTGCTGATCCACCTTAGTGTTGTAGGCTCCGCCAAAAACAGTGGCATCAAAGTCTGATTCTATTTGGTGGGGGTTGGGGCAGCAAGAGTGGTTTTTGGTGTTGGATTGACAACGAGAAGAATCTCACACTTGAGGAGAGAATATTGATGTATTAAGTGTGAGCAACATATAAGTGAGGGGACTCGTATACATAAATATCTTAAGATTTTGGTTAAAGATGTAGCGTCCAAAATCACTTGTGAGGTTGCTCTTAGTCTAAAGTGATATAAGAATCGAGTTCAACTTGGTGAGTGTCAGGAGGAAATATGTCAAGTGTGAGTTAGAAATCTCACGTTATATAAAAATGTAGATGTTGAGTGGCATATAAATGAGAAGACTCGTATACCTAAGTCTTAAGGTTTTTGGAGAATAAGTGATGTGTAAATTTACTTGTGTGGATGCTCTTAATCTAATGTGATGATTCACCTCAGTTTTGTCGACTTCCTTAAAAGTTCCAACAATGGTATCAAAGTCTAGTTCAGGGGGCGGGAATGGTTCATAGAGTTGGATCAAAGACGTGAAGACTCAACCACTTTAGGAAGAGAATATTGATGTGTCAAGTGTGAGTTAGAAGTCTCACATTGGATGCGAAAGTAGATGTTGAACAACAAATAAGTGAGAGAACCTGGATAACTTTTGTCTTAAGGTTTTGAGTGAAGATGTGTTGGTCGAACTCACTTGTGTAACTGGTCTTAGTTTGAGGTGATGATTCACGTCAGTGTGGTAGGCTCCCTCAAAAGTATCAACAATGATATTAGAGCGTGGTTCGACTTGGTGAGGTCTGGGAGAGAAGGAGTGGTTAATGATGTTGGATCAAGGATGCATAGAGCCTCACACTTGTTGCAACATAAAAGTGAAAGAAGCCATAAACATAATGCCTTAAAGTTTTGATTCTAGACGTATTTTTATGGTTACCCTTAGTCTAATGTGATGATCAACTCCAACAGTGTAGGCTCTCGCAAAAGTCCCAACAAAACATTCATAGACTAAAGTAGTTGTTTACTCATTTAAATATCTCTTTAATCTTTTGCTCATTGTTTTTCTTATCCAATAATCTATATAGTTGATTATCAATGTATGTTGATCCAATTGATGAAAATTAAGCTCAAATTACAAAATGAGTTTGAATTCCGTCATCAATGTGACGTTGGTGGATGTTATCCAAAAAAATAAATACTTTTACTTTAGTTAGTTTTAATATTTTTTTAATAACAAATGTTAATATATTAGTTTTATAACCTATTTCGGGTTGACCTAGTGGTTGGCTTGGGATCTTGGAGTTTGCTCATTCAAAGGTTTCAGGTTCGATTCCCTCTGGTGCCAATTTTGGTGGGCTAAGTTCATACAAAACTTGCTTTGGCTTTAAACGGGGCCCCCGCAAGTGGGCAGTGGGATTGGTCCCCTTAGATTAGTCGATTCTTGAATCGGATACCGAGTTTTAAAAAAAAATATTAGTTCTTATACTAAAAATTGAAAAGTAATTCCCCTAAACTTTTGTGATCCTCCAAAACCCAACTGGCCAAAATTTTTTATTACCAAAAAGAAATAATCCAGTCGATTAAGATATAAAATCAAAGTCTGTACTTTTCCATTTGGAAGCAGCAATTGATCACACACCTGATTACTTTACTTTATGCATATGCTTTGCCTAGCTTTCAATTTCCCACTTTAACTTTGCTTTTGCCTTAATTAGTGGTAGAAATCAATATTTCATCTCCCTAATGGACAAACTATATATCTCAGAGGTATACAATAAATAAATATTGATAAATGAAGCAAATAATTGCCCCCACAAAAATAAATGACCCTCCTAATTAAAAAAAAAAAGGAGTGAATAGAAAATAGAAAATAATATTTTTGCAACAAAATACTATACGAAATGTGAAGGCAAAAAGAATCTCTGCCTCTTACTTCTTGTAGGACAATTAGATACCATTGATGATGAAGCAATTTTGGTCACTGCTGATTTAAGGGACTGTTTGAGAGTATTAATGCAAACATTTTCTTCACTATCCTTAGAACAAAGCACCAATATACTTTTGATTCTGCCACCAACACTTGCTATGTCAGCTTTAACTGTTGTAAGTCTTAAACCTTTGAGGACTTGGATTAGTTCAGAGAACAATTCTGGTCGATCGTCGCAACAAACAGAAGCTTTGATGATGATGTTGTCTTTGAATTTGTTCACTTTGTTAGTGTTGATTTCATCTTCAACAACATGGTTATAGTCTATTGATACTTCATCAATTTCAGTTGGAACTGTGATGACTCTACTAACATCCATTGCTTTTCGTTTTAGGTCTTTGACTTGATCTATCACACTCCCTAGTAATGCTGCTTTGTCCATCTGCAAGTATACAAATGATTATGTTATGCAAGGGATTCAATTGAAGTCGCGTTGCAGTTCTGTCGGGATCCTTAATATTGCAGAAAATTTTAATCAAATACGACTAGTGGAGTAGTAAATTCGTCATTAATGAGATAGACACAGACGCGACACACAAACATTTGAACACCGAAAATAATTTGAGAAAATGGATGTGATTAAATACAATCACATGTGCTAGTGTCGTACTAGTACGTGGACACGCCTTTAATATGAAGTATCAGTGCTACATAGGTAGAGTTATGGAATATCTTATTCCGTACCGGCGTGGTATAGGAGACCATTTTTAATTTTTTTGATGTTCTTTGTATAATGTAAATTTCATCCTATATTTTCTCCAAGAGGGGAAGTGGAAATCATTTCCTATGCATGTTTGGATTGAGTAAAATTTCCGGAATAATGGGGAGCCCGAGTGATTCTAGAAAATTTGAGTGTCACAAAATCATAGTGTTTTCGTGATTTTGTTGAATTCACCATCAATCCAAACATACAATAAGAAATAGATCCCAAATTGTTCATATGAAATTACAATCAAGTACATACTTTGAATTATAACGAGTTTGACAAAATTATGGTGACAACAACATTTTATTGAAGTTCCAAAAGATAGCTTTTGTCAAAATCACAGTAGCACACTTATTCTTCAAAGCTGAATTGAATGAATGCAACATCTTATCACTTGGGTTTTCCCTAAGTAGCTAATTCCATTTTCTTGCATGAAATATGGAACAAAGTCTAAGCTTCAAATAGTAATACACTAATACTATACTATATAATTAAATTAAATGTGACAAACAAGAAGAAAGAAAAAAAAAATTAGTTTACCTTATCAGACTTAGGAATAAGTTTTCTAAGATTAGCAAGCTGTGTATTAATCCTGTCTCTACGTCTTTTCTCTGCTTGACTGTGACTCTTGGAAGCACTTGCTGCTCTATCTTCAACACTACCTTCAATAGGTAAATTCCATGACTGAAATTCACTATATTGAAAAGAACCAGAAGAAGAGTCAGAGATATTATGAGGTAATATCTGTGTAGGTACAGTCACAGGAAATTGTGAATGATCATTACTGTATTGAGACCAGTTTGTGCTCAAATGCTGCCACTCAGAAGAATCGTTGTGGTTTTCCATACTCATCCAAATTGGAAACAATACAATACAATTATTCTTCTAAACTTTCTTCAATGCTTTCTTTATGAGGTTTTTATTATCTCTATCCAATGTTACTGTTTGTTGCACTATGCATTGATAATAATGAGTGACCTTCTTCTTATCTTGATGGTGATTGGTGAGTGATAAGCAATTACCTTTGATTAGTCAAAATGAAAATCAATTTTGGCCTTATCTTTCTGTCAATTCATGGAGACATTTTTATTTTTCTCTTTAATAAATATAACGAACTTAATTGGACTTTTATAGGAGATGAAATAATGAGCAAAAGAACAAGAATGAGGTGGCTAACTTGTCCTCTCATAATAAACTTAGAGTGTACGGACATGATTATGTTTATGTGCTTCAACTCAATCTCAATTGTTGGATTAATCTTTTAATAGTATTAATTTCTAAACTATTTCATTAAATTAAACTATTGACCTTTTTTTTTAATTTCTTTTTGATAGATGTTTTTTTGATAGATATTTTTTTTAGACACATAAGAGGAGTAAGGGGCGAGAGAAATGAGCTAACGCAATTCCCTTCGTCCCTGTTCGTGCGTCTTTTTATTCTTATTTTACTATTTGATATTCTAACATATTTGTCTAAACTAAACTATATTGTTGTAGAGATCCAAATTAAAGTGGACATGTTCTACAAAAAGCAAAGTTATTAGTGACAATACCTAGATATATTAAAATTTTAATAAAATAGTTTACATTTTAATACAACAAAGTAAATCGCTTCAACTTTGTTAAAAAGTTCACATTAAATAAAATAAGTTTATAAGTGGATGTGATGTTCACTTTATAAGGCCGTTTTATAAGAGTTTAAGTTAAATTTAATCTAAATTTAAAAATGATATAATAGTTATTCAATATCTATTAGATCATAGTTGACGAGTCACTTGTATCACGCTTCAAATGATGAATCGTAAACGTGAGTAGGTCCTACATAAATAAGATAGTGTATATAAATATACTTCAGAAGCACTAATTTAACTTTTAGAATCGCTTGGCCTAGCATTTAGTTGATGTAGTGTAGTGGATGATGATGGTGTAGTAAATGTTATCTCTTGGCTCTTGCATCAACAGTGCTAAGTATTTTACTTGAACCTGTATCACATAGACAACGATTTATACTTTTCATATAAAATATCTGTGAAAGTGAAACTCCAACCTTGTATTTTCTTAGAGTTTACCTATAAAAACTCAAAAACCATTATAAAAAAAAACATAAAAAAATCCAACTTTCATTACCTTTTTAATTTTAATATATATGATTAGATTGGTTAATTAATTGATAAAGTAAAAAAAAAAAAAAAGGTAAGCACCAAAGGTTACTCGAAAGTGGTAGGCTTGTGGTGGTGGATCCCATCCATCCATTGAAGATGCTTTAAGATCTTCCACATTGAATCATATCAATTAGGTAGAATCAATCTTTCACTTATGGACCTATACAATTATTCCAACTCAAGTTTTAGTCTCTGCCATGATCACTAAAATGAGAAAAAAGGTTATCATAAAGTAAAAAAGAGAATCCCCATCCCCTAGATTTTTACTCATGAAAATTTTACAAACACAAGATATTACAGTACATTATTAGTAAACAAATTACCCTTTAAGTTGAAGAGACAAAGTAGGTCCTTTTTACCTATCTATTGGTGAAGTAATTAAGTGGACTAGTCAAAGTGCACAATGCACATACTTCCAAGACAAGGTTTGTTTTGCTTCATGTATCTTTATCTTGATAGAAAAGTGAGAAGTTCAAAGTATAAGGACTCAGTAATAAAAGAGTTCAATTTTAGTACTCTTTGATGTCTCTTTGCTTGGTCTGTTTACAGCACAAGCTAGAAAACAAAAAAGCCTCAATTACAATATATGTAGGGTCCAATATTCACTTACAATTGCAACTCATAAATAAATAACAAAACAAATTAACGAGTGCACCTTAAGGTGTGACATGACTTCTTATCTATCAACAAATTGTGTGGTTTCTTATGATCCGGTATTTTTTTATCCTTATTTTTCTATGTTTTGGGTCCCATAATAATCTTATAACATATCTACACTAGATCTTATGTTGTGCACAAAAATACAACGTCGGTAAGTGTGTGTCACGATAAAAATGTGGTAAACCAACCAACGACCAAAGAAAGCACAATGGTGTTATATTGTTATATTGTTATATTGATAGAATGAAATGAATAATTCAAGTAGCTAAGTTTTTTGTTTGGACAGGAATGAGCTAAGGTTGGAGAAGAAAAAGAAGACAAAAAAGTGAAGTGAATGAGAAAATGATTTAGATAGGTTGATGGATTCTTAACATATGCTTCAATAAAGCCTAATTAATTAGTACACGTTAAGAATGAAGGACGATAATTGAATTAAATGTAGAAGAAAGGGATAGTCGAACCGAAAGTTTGTTTTGTTTCAGTAGATTTTAAATGAATTAATAAGGCCAATATGTTTTGTGCCTCACAAATTACAATCACAAGGTACCTATCAACAATGAGATCCAACTTGCTTCCTGTCCTTTAAAATGTCAGATTGGAATTAATGCTGCTACCCTGCAAGATTGTGCATCTCTCTCATTATAATAAAAGTCACTTGCAATTTTGGAAAGATCGATGCGTCAATTGTGAGTTAGAAGTATGATATTGGTAAATTTGATGAAAGACGAACAGTTGAACGATAAATAAATGAGATTATTTATATACATAATGTATCAAAGTTATTGGTTAAGATGGGGTGTTCAATTTCGCTTATGTTGTTGCTCAAAGCCAATAAATTTAGATTTAGATGTCATGTAGATACTAGGGATAGTAATCGATATAAACATATATAGAAGTTATATGTGTTAGATTGAAAATGTACATGTTGAAAAAAGTCTCACAATGCTTAGAATTAATCGTAAAGGAATGGGAGACCAAAACTATATATATGAGTTATAGTTTTTTCTTGCAAAATGTTCTGGTTGAAAACACTCAAGCTTGCATTTAACTTTTTTTTTCTTTTGTCTTATACTCTTGTCTAGAGTGTTTTGAGGTATTTAAATATTTGCTTTACAGGGTGTTCATGTATTGGGGTCTAAGGGTGTTTTAGAATAGTCAATGTGTTGTCATTTTTTTACATAAAGTTGTATTCTCTCGTTGTCATTAAACAACGGTTGTGATTTTTTCACTGGTTTTTGGAGTTTCTACATTGTGCTCCTGCGTTGTGATTGCATTCCTTTATTATTTTTTTCTATGACAGTTTTTTTCAAACGCTGGTATCAGATCTTTTGTTTCGATCCACGTATAGGAATTCTTAATATACTTTGTGATTGCTTTATTGTTTAATCTTCAACATCAAAAAAGAAGGTGGTACTATGAAAGTGTTGCAATCACAAATTTTGTGAAGACAGACTCGTCAATGTTGGCTTCTTTGTTGATGGTTTAGTCTGATGAGAGCATTTGCCTGGTAGTTCTAGAGAAGGTTTCTTTGGAGACATAATTGATTTACTTTCTTATGTTTTCATTGATCTTGTTTTGGTGGGATTGGTATATGTCCCCACCCTTTGGTTTTCTTTTTCATATTAATAATGCATTTGAAGAGATTTTATAGGATTAATAGTGTATTGGGGTGTCAATATAGTTAGAATGTCAATGTGTTATCATGTTGCAATTTTCTTCAGTTTTGCTTAAAAAAACAAGTAAACGAAGACTTAATATAGAATAAATGGAACCTATATGTTATTTCCTTTTCTTTAAAAAAAAAAAAGACTTCATGAAAAAGAAAACTCATAATTAAGAGTGTACACGACTTGAATTATATCATGTTAGCTAAACTCATTATCCAACCTAATTAATATTTATGGATCTATACTAGGTCAAAACCTATAATTTTACTGTTAAATCTAAATCAATTTAATATGTTGATGAACAAGTTGATTTGAGCGGCGTCACCAATGATGAGACAAAATGTTTTTTCTTTAATTCAATAATTGAAATTTTTAGCCCATAATCTAAATTGAAACATTTCTAGATTTTTTTTTTTTTTATCAAAGGCGAAATTACTGCATTTCATTCATAATAAGAGAGTACATAGTAGTGGGAGCAACATGGAAAACAAAGGGGCGAAGATGAGATAAGGCGGCTCTAGCAATACTATGAGCAACCGTATTTACTTGTCTCCTAACAAACGACACCATAAAGTCGTGATTACTTAACAAGATATTTTTACATTGAATCACAAGATCTCCAAATTCATTGAGTGGAGTAGTAGTAGAGTAGAGAGCATTCACCAAAGATCTACTGTCAGTTTCGAATATAACATTATGTATGCCACTGGAGATTGCCATCTTCATAGCTTCTAGCAACCCAATGGTTTCAACTTCAAGAACAGTAGCAGAAAATTTCATGTAATCTGATTTTCCAAGAAAAAGCTGCCCCAATGAATCTCGAAAGCACATACCATACCCTACCATGGAATTGTTGTTGAAAGTAGCGGCATCCACGTTGCACTTGATCGTACCATTTGGAGGTTTCGTCCATGAGAAGTTGCTATCCGAATTAGGCTGAGTGAATTTCGCCTTTTGCATGCAGCTCCACTCGCGGTGAACATCACGGGCACGAGATACGATGACAGCTGGGGTAGTATTGATAGATTTCCATAACTCTAGATTTAACACATAAAATTATTCCTAAAAAAAACACACAAAATTATTCAACCACATCTACAAAAATAACAAATTCATGATTGTATTTTGAAGTTCCTAAGTTCCAAATCATTAATTCATAACAAATTCACGATTGTATTTTGAAGTTCCTAAGTTCCAAATCATTAATTCATTATCCAAACCAAAACACACTATGTTTAACCGGTTTGATTTAGGCTCAACTTAAACTTAAAAAAAATCAAAACCAAAGACTTCGAGTTAGATTGATTCATTGAATTGAGTTGTATCCGTGAACACCCCTTACATGTAGTCAAGTATAGCTGCAAACTTATCTAAAAAACAACAATGCTGCATAGTACAAATACAACACACCCCTAAAGACCAAGGACACCAAAACCAATCAAATCATTTCAGTCCCTTCCATTCTAACCACAAACCTACCTATTGCCAACACTTCCCTCATACATTTAAGACCCCACAACAATCCAATTTCTTCAAGTAATCCATAGTCATCCTACCCAATCATTCATCAAATCCACCATCTACTGATCAAAGTGCAAAATTTCTCTTCCAAAGCACCCCAACTGGCAAATACATCACCGAGATATTGAATAATCAAGTGATTCCAAGCCAATATTTTTACCTCCTCCACCTCTATAGGTTTAAACAATGGTTGTTTATATAAGTATTATGCAATTTAGGCAACACATTATTTGAAATGATGATTGAAAATAACGGAACAGTAAAATTTGACTTTTGTAGGCCATTTTCTAAAAAGCTATGTGTTTTTGATTTGGCTAAAATAGACTTTGATGCTCACAAATCTTATATAGACAAGTTGGTAGATGGTGTGGGCAATAGTTGTAACGTTTAGACTTTTGACAATGCTAAACTGAGTGTTGCTTATACTTTGCACAGCACTTTTTTAACTGTGGACAAACAGTATAGACTACCATAATAGGATTTAGATAATATATTTAGCTGTTTCTTATTTGTTAAGGCCACAATTATGCATGTATTAGAGGCAATAATAATTTGATTGTGGCGCATGCATTTAGGGTAGAGCTGTCAATTTATGGGGTCTTGATAATTTGGGCCCAACTCATATGTAAGGGGGCTTAAAATTTTAAAAGATAATGAGCCCCATTTTTTATAAGCCCCAAAATTGCAAGCCTCATATATAATGAGGGCCTAAAGATAGCCCCTTTTTGATTTTTTTTTCTATTTTTCTGCGCGTCCAGAGCCAAGCCAATGACTATATCCAATGAACCTTTAAACTATTCACCCCCAATTGCAAGTCAAACTCCATCTAATAAACCTTCATTATGTATTAAAAATCACTTTTTAAATGCTTCCCTGTGTGTGTATTCATTATTTATTTCCGAATTCTCATAATTTAATTATCACGTGAGATCATTTGTTATCATCCTGGACACTAAAAAGGGATAAAGTGATTCAGTGCTTTAGGAATGAGAATTATTGTTAGCTTGATTGATACTTGGACCTCTTAATACTGTTCTTGCTGCGTCTGACAATATACAAGTGTCGAAGTCATTGGGTTTTTGATAAAGAGATGAAAGAAAGAATGGAGACTTCAAATCAAATATGGTTAAGGTTGTGAATTTGTGATGATGATCTGCTGATGCTAAAAAGTTAAGCACTAATCCCTAGTGTTGGGATACAAGACTCCTAGTCCTAATTAAGTAGGGAACTAATCAAGATCATAACCAAGTGATAAAATAAGTTGTTTTCAATAAGTTGTTTTTTAAAATAAGTTGGTTTGCATAAAATAGGTTGTTTTAAAATAAGCTGTTTTGAATAAACGGTTTCTTAAAATAAGTTATTTTACATAAAATAAGTTGTTTTGAATAAGCTGTTTTGCATAAAATAAGCTGTTTTTTATTTTAATTATTTTTTAAATTTATTAATTATTAATTATATTATTCTAATAAATAAAAAATTAAAAAATATATGTTTTACAAAATTTTAGTTGGTCCAAGAGTTAGCCCTCAATAGGGGCCATCAATAAAACATAAAAAATGGGGTTAGGGTCTATTGTAAATTTATTTAAGAGAGGGCCAAAAAATTGGGGCTTTGAAGGAGGCCAAAAAATTAGGGTTTTAAACTTGCTTTGTTGACAAGTCTAATTTAGGGTATATTTGAGAGTTTAGGATGGTAGGAGAGGTTTTGGGAAAAGGGAAGCAAGAGTAGTCCACCAAATTGAATAAGGGTTTTATTTTTCTTCATAATACAAAATATTCGAAATATTGGGAAACTCTAAAAAATGTATTGGAGGAGAATTTTGGAAGGCTTAGATAAATTCTTCAATATGTTAGGAAACAACAGAAGACGTTGGAGGTTATTGATTTATGATCAACGAGTGGTTGTCAACAGTTTTGAGATTAATGTAGCACTTCTCAGTGTGTTGAAATAGATTCAAACACACATATTTATATCTTTTAGGAATTTGGGAATCTTAGAAGAACAATGTCCTTACTGAAAGTGCAAAAAGGTGAGGTTATTACCATTCTCTTTGAGAGACTTGCTCATCGGAAGATACTTTCTAGTTTCAACTATCCATATATTCATTAAAAGATGGGGAGAAATTACTAGTTTTGTTCAAGGGGTTGTATAAACTTGTCTGTTCCAGAGTGAAATTTTGGGCTGGCTAAAATCCAACATCATCTCCTTCATGACAGAAACAGTTACACTTTTAGACTTATATAAGTCTAATATCATCACCTCTTAAGTTGTGCCTAGTTTTTTACCTCGCGCAGCTCAATCATCTACTGACTTGAGCGCTTTGGAATGCATGAAAGTACACCACCACCATCGAATGTTGCTGCCACTATGGACTCTAGCCATCCAACACCATTTGTGGAGTTTTTCTTACCTCGATCAACCATCATTTTGAAATATTCCTTTCATTGCATAACTTTGACGTTCAATCAGAACAGTTTCCTAGTTATGATTTTGAGAATCTCCAACAAATACAAATCTTCTGTAATGGATTGAGACCAGGTTCAGAAACAATGTTAGATACTTCACCTACAGGTTATATGAATACCAAGAGTACAGAAGAAGCAAAAATAATAGTTGAAGCCATAACATCCAATGAATAATATCTCACATGCACCACATAGGGATTGTATCAAAACGAGGAGTCCTAGAGCTTGTTACACATAAGTGCTATTATAGTACAGGATAAATTCATCACCCAACAATTGTAAGTTTTGACTGAACAACTACAAGGTGTATATGTATACATATTTAACATTGTATATCACATTCACTTGGATATTTCCTCTGAATCAAATCTCTCTCCCCCTAATGAAATAATATCAAAAATAATAGAGTAAAACAGTAAAGAAACTGAGCACCTAAAAAGCAAAAAACTCGACATTAACATCAATTCATGGACGTGAAATTTAAAAAGCTGAAGCTTGTCCAAATATATAAATCAGCTATTCTATATATATTGTGAACTGTGAATCCTTGAAATCTCATCTCATTAGTCATTAAAATGGATTGCACCAACTTTCCACACAATGTAAGTTGTTCCGAACATCACTGAGCTGATAAAAACAAATGAAAAGATAATTAGAAAGAGATCAGAACCGCCAGGAAAATCAAAAGTCCAACCTTCCTTTGGCATCCCTCGTTTGCTGTCATCAAACAAATTACCAGGGGCTTCTGGAAGTCCAGATCTTCTCCTCTTTTTCCCTCTGTCACTTTCTTTAAAAGCAGCCAACACACTACTTCCCATTTCTGATTTAGCTGTTTTTGGTTCCTTGGACTGGTTAAGAACTCGAGCCGCTCTTATCCTCTCTCTCACTTTCTGAGATGATCGTGTGGTTACAGGTTGCGACTTAGGAGATGCGGCAGACCCATTGGAAACCTCTGGTGTCGGTGATTCTGCCTGAGCAGGATTGGTGGATGTTAATTGATCATTGGCAGATGAATTTGCAGTACTGCCAATATCCTTATTACTGGCATCTGTTGAAAGTTGATCACTATTTGCAACTGAAAAACGGTGACCAAATCTTTTCTCCTTGACAAACATTCGTGTTCCAGACGTTATTGAAAAGAGTGTAATCTGAGCGGCCTTCGGGAAAGAAGCTCCAGCAGAATACCTAGATGCATCGTGATAGTTTGTTTCCAACTTCTAAGGGAATAATGAAAGATTTGTGTGAGTGATCAGAAAAATGAAAGTTAAAATTAACATAATTGAATTATATTGAAGGAATTGATGTTAAACACAATAACAATTATTAATAAACTATTACATATTAGAAGACTATTTTATTTTTCAAGTAATAATCCCAAAATTGACATATAAAAGGGATTCTGAATCTGATCAATAGCTAAACCAACATTTTTATCATCAAACAACTCTCTTAACAAATATATAACTTAAGAACTGATCATAACATAACTGCAAAGCTACAATCAATAAATTTGTCTTCACAGTACTACATACATTCTAGAGAAAGTCCAACGTAAATTTTGGTTTGGTGCACTATGACAAAACATGAACCTAACAAAGATCCCAGATGGAAATATGAATATTTACAGGGAAAATTCTATGGTGCACAAGTAAAACACGAGTTTTTTTACCATTGAATCAGTAAATCTCACCATATCTCAATCAATCCAATTGAAGGACTTGTTGATCAAATAGTGGAAACAAACTTTTCCATGGTACAACACCTACTTAACTTGTGCACCGTAGACATAGCGCAATTTATATTAACATAAAGCAATTTCACTGGAACAATAACTATCAATGTCATAAGTTAGTTAATATTAGTTTAGTTATGATCACTATATAAAGTGCATCCATCATACACCAATTGTAATCAACTTTTTCTTGTTCATTCAATTCTAAAGTTCATCTTTTTCTATCTGTTGGGCTCTACCATGCTTCTCAACACATAATTACTGTTATTTAAACCCAGCTTTATCCTTAACCTCAAAGTTTAACAGTAATAGCCAATTTTCATAACTCACACAATCTTCTTACCATAGCTTAAATCTATAAAGTTGAATAAAAAAATATGCGGAAGAAACAAAAGTCAAAGGTGCTTCAAAATGAAAGAAACAAGGAAGAGGAAAAACGTACCGTTGAGGTGAAGTTGATGATGGGGTTTAGAGATATAGCCATTTTTATTTGATTTATTGTGTTTCAAAGGCCAACCATGGATGGATAGCATAACAATCTTCCTCTTACCACTAAGACTGAAAATGCTGCTATGGTATCAATACACGCCATATAGCGCGTGACCACACATATTGCTTCTTTATTTTTAGTTTTTTTTTTTTTTTTTTTTTAAACTTAC
>Ga0228710_1008562_pt1 | contig 14629 bp, 3 predicted proteins | sample MedpolnodulmetaG_FD_177995 | JGI IMG/M metagenome (GOLD analysis project Ga0228710, IMG submission 177995) | Root nodule microbial communities from Medicago polymorpha collected in Santa Monica, California, United States - pink nodules | ecosystem: Host-associated > Plants > Roots > Nodule...
TAAAGCTATAATTCAGCAATTTTAGGCCCATTACAGATAAAATTCATGAGCAATAATTATTTTCCCAAACACGTGATTTGGATTTTTCCTAAAAAATGAAACATGCTAATATCTTAGTTGTCTTTATTACCAAAAAATATCTTAGTTGTCTTGCCCTGTATGTGGTCACAAATTAAAAAAAATTGGTTCAAATACTTTTTTATTTTTTTATTTCTTTCTTTCTAAATACTTTTCTATTGAAAAGAAGACGTTTTGGAGCTTTCTGCGTGACTGCTTTAAATACTATCTTGGATACCAAAGACTTCACCAAGTCTTCGTCTTCACTTGAGCATCCGCTTTATTTTGTTCTTTATACGTTGATTTTTAATTAAAAGGGAAATATGTCAAATCCAGCTGCAATTAAATATTTCTTTAAGAAGTGAAACTGATCCACCAAAATTGTTACTTAAATATTCGAAACAGAAACCTTAAAAGTAGCATACTCCATACAAATAAGTTTTAATCATTATGAATGAGAAATCTGACTAGTTGTGTGGTAATCTTCCTTGTACTAAAAGAAATTTGACATTCAATGACATCAAAAAAACTGTGGGTAAATGTCATTTTTCCGTGGGTATTGCACGAAATACCTATATCTTCAGCTGTTTTTTTTGTAGGTCAATGATCTACATATACCTACGGATCCTTTCCGACAGCATATCCTATAGTGATGGAAATTTGACCGTAAGACAAAACAATATGGTTTTACCTACGGATTTTGGCCTTAGGTATAGAGTGATGTTGTATCAAAAGTAAGTATTTTTGTTATCGTCTCCACAGGGACTGGTGCAATATTCTAAGTCGTTCAACAATCGATATCGTTCTGAGCTAGGGTTTTTCGATGGTTTTGTTTCATAGATTATCAAACTAAGAATTTATAAATGGGACGAGAGTTAATAGGGAAATAAGTATGCTGGGATTAAACTTCATCAATCTACTTGTACGTATTCTCGGATTTGGGTTGCGGATTCCAATTATCAATCGATATTATCACGTATTGCTCAACAACATCATTCGTGTCCAAATGATATCGTGATTTCTATTGGATCGTTTAATTGTCGATGTCTCACACTATTAAACGGTCCAATAGTCGATTGTATCGTTGTATTGTCGATGTCTCGCACTATACAATGATACAAAAGCTTTAAGTTCCAATATCCAAAGTGATTACCAACCTAAGTTCCATGTCTAGAACAAAAGTATTGATAGAAGATTATTCTAACCTAGATTCAAAAGGTATTTTTCAATCACAATTCAAATCCATAAGATCAAAACATAAAAAGCAAGAATAACATCAATATCATAAGATAAATTAGAATCACACAACATCCCAATCAAAAGAAATACATACTAATAGAGTTAACTACATTTAATCCCAACAAAAAGAGTTTAGTTACTCATTGTCATGGTAACCTTACAAGGAGAAAAGTGGAGATGGAATGGAACCAAGCCATGATGTCTCAATGATCTTGATCTTGTGTTTTCCTTCAATCCTTGTGCTCCTTGCTCTTTAGAGTCTCTCTGGTCTTTCCCCTGTTTCTCTCCTAAAGTGGCCTCCAATAATCTGGTCTGATATATGATGATCCTTTCCTGATGTGAATGAAAGGCCTTTTATACTTTTTTTCTCTGACTCAACTCGCCTCGCGAGTAGGTGTGCTCGCCATGGCGAGTTGAGCTTCCTTCCCCAGTGGGTTTCTGCCACGTCAGCTCTGAGGGGTTAGGCTGCCTTAACTCGCCTCGCAAGTAAATGTACTCGCCATGGCGAGTTGTGCTCGCCCTGTACTCGCCATGGCGCATGGGAGGCGAGTAGTTATGCCTTCTTGCCTTTGCTTGCTTTTGCTACTCGCCATTGCGAGTTGGAGGCGAGTATCTTCAACTTTCCGCCTCAGCTCGGCTTTGAGTTCGCCGTGGCGAGTTGACCTTTGCATTTCTTCATGTTTTCTTGCTTCTAAAGTGTCCAGGCGTGCATTTTCCTACAAAGAGTTGGCATTAGATGTGAAAAGCATAATTGAATGATTCTTCAGTATTTGTGAGCTTTTCGCAAGATAACTTGCAAACCAAGTAATCAAAGTGCCTAAAATATATAGTCTATTTAACTCTTTTTTGACACTTATCATAGAGCTTATTAAAAAAAACAAAACTACTTGCATCTCTATTTGGTCACTACACACGTGATTGATTTGGGAATGTTCACAAAAGTTTGGGAATATTGTGTGATTGATTTGGTTTAATTTCTAGTATTGATCTTTTGGATTTTTTTTTTGTACGGTATTTTGCTGAAAGATAAGCCTTCGCTGCAATTTTCGTTTCCATTTGGTAAAGTTAAGTTATTTGCATTCTATGAAACCTAGACGTCTTTGTTAGTCTCTTTGTTATTCTCTCTGATTATCTATATTGTTAACCTCAAATAGCATGAAAGCGAATAACATCTAAAAACTATTTTTTTAGATAAAAAATTAGATAAATGATATCCAAACACTAGCAAAGTAGTTTATCATGTTGAGACGATGAAGGGAGTCTTCATTACGTTAGATCATCATATTAGACTAAGAGCAATCACAGAAGTGAGATTGACACCACATTTTCTCTTAAAATGTTAAGCATGTATTTTAACTCAACATAACACAGCTACAATTTTACATCGTCTGATCCCACAAACACCAAAAAATAGAGAAAATTTAAATAATAGATGAATAAAAAATAGCATCAAAGCGAACAACATCCAAAAACTAAAATTTAAGAATAAAAAATTAAATAAGTGATATTCATATCAAACAAAAAAGTTCATCATAATGTTGTGACTTTTATGAAAGCCTAAACTAAGTAAGATTCACATCACTTCTTCATCAAAGACCTTAATATATTTTTATTTTTTAAGACCTGAATATATTAGATTTATGGGCCATCTCTCATGTATTTTTCTTATCATCTACTCTTGCATCCGATATAAAACTTTAACCCACACACGACACATTACTCTTGCATCCTAACGATTATTGCACCAAGTGGGACACAGAAGAAAAAGCTTATAATTCAGCAATTTTAGGTCTGTTATAGATAAAGTTTATGAGCAATAATTATTTCCCAAACATGTGCTTTGGAATTTTTCTAAGAAAAATTAAACATGCTACTAATATCTTAGTTGTCTTGCCAAAATAACAAAAATGGTCCAAATACTTTTCTTTTTAGAAGAAGACGTTTTGGAGCTTTCTACGTGACTGTTTTAATTATCTTAGATACCAAAATAGTCCAAAGACTTCACCAAGTCTTCGTCTTCACTCGAGTATCCACTTTATATTGTTCTTTACACCGTGATATTTGGCTAACAGGGAAATATGTCAAATCCTACTATAAATAAATGTTTTTTATAAGTCAAATTAATTCACCGAAATTGATACTGAAGAGGATCAAAATTACAACATTGAGAAAAACACACTCTATAAAAATGAATGTTAATCAAAATGAATAGGAAATCTGACTAGTTGTGCGATAATTTGCTTTGTATGTTTTAGTAATTAGACAAACATAATCAACATTAATTGCTTAAGGGTGGATAAGATTTGCTTTTCTTCTTGAAATTATGGATATTATAACATATTTTTTAAATAAATTCAATGTTATTGAAATATTACATTGTTATTTATCATGTTGTTATTTCAAGTTTTAAATATACTGACTTGTTTCTTTAAAGTCGTTTCTTCTAAAACAATCCACCTACTTTCTCATAAATAGACCATAAAAGTCTAGCGTAAAAAAATACGGGTGGTTGCCAAACATTTTTAAAGCACTAAAAAAATACAAGCAAAGTATAAGCTAATTATAAGCCGTAAAGAAATCAAAAGCAATATGTGCTGTTTCTATTTTGATAGTGTCGGTTCGAACCCCAGATCGGCATATAAAATACTTTCATGGTATATTTTCTGCTTGTAGCGTTTGACAATAGATGTTTTCTGCAATTCTCTGCTGCAAAATTTGAAGTATTGAACAACAATTCTTTATAAATTAAGCAAAACTTCAAGGAGTAAGTAAGATCCATCACACTGAATTTATGTATGTCAGATAGTTTTTTCTTCTTCTTATCATTACATCATATTATTTATGCTGATTAAATGCACTTTGTGCTCACGATTGTAAAGAAAAATTTATCGTCCAAAATGGGGGAAGCGATACTAAATATTAATGTAAATTATTTAGACTATCTTTTCTCTAATTATGGATTTTTCTTAATGAAACTCAATTTTACATTTTTTTTTTCCGATTGAAATGTTTTATACAGGTTTAACAAGAAATTCTTTTGATACTGGAATATTGTTACAAACTGAGTTGTTCTTCTTTACTTTTGTAGCATTCCCATCTGAGACTTACTACTCCTATTATGAATTATTTCTACAACTAACTAGCCCAAATACAGTTTACTGCGAAATGAGTTCATTCAGATACAATATGATAAATTTGTTCACAATTGATGGCAGAACACAACACTTTTTGATGCATTGTTTTCCTTGTCTTCTTTCGATTATGGTTATGCAAGGTCACCCCGACTTATACATTTATTCAAATGTAATGTCTGAAATTAATGTGCTTTTGCAGATTCTAATGGTGATTTAACCTAAATACTTCCCGTAATATAAAATCACAAAATCCAAATTTTATCTCATTATAAGCTCTTCTTGGTTTCTTGTATATTTTCTGCATCAAATTGTTTGTGTCTATGTCTTTTGATTTTAGTGGCATATATATGTGATCTTTCAAGATGACTTCCTTTAACTTCAATTCATCTTTCTATCGCTCATTAACGAACGAGTGATACTGGTTGACCATGAGATAATATGTGTTTACTGTTTACGAAGCCACTTAAGTTTCTAGGATAAGTATAGCATGGCAATTTGACCGGCATCACTTTGAAGAAAATCTTTCCGTGTAGGAGAAATTCGTTGTACTGGTACCTAGGTTCAAAGATAATGGCACTCAAGGACTTGTGAATTGATATTATACTGAAACATCATGAATTTAGGTAACCTTGATTTCATTTGCTTGAACCAAAGCTTGAGCTAAGCAAGGTCTGCCACAAAGTTGATGCATGACACAAGGTATAGCACTAGTCACTGATATGCATGACATAAAGTTCGAAGAGAAATCAGCTCAGGTTCAATAATGCTCCAATCCATTGGAAATCATCTATTGCAAATATGATATCTTCCGACCATTTCAAAGTAGTCGATTTAATACTAGTCTCCCAAAGACCTCATATGACCATTTCAAAGTAGTCTATTTCATGACAAGTCTCTAGTGTTGTTTCACACAAATTTCCCTTCTACTTGTTAATCTAATGTATATATAACAATAAATAAATGCAACTTCAAGCATCCTAACACTCAACAAGAAAAACAAAATCTAGTCTTCTTCACTCTATACTCACACAACACAACTATGGCAAACTCCATAAACGAAAAATTTCACACTAAAATCACCCTGCTATCTATCTATTTGGTTTTGTTCTCTCTAGTTGCTAACTCATACAACCCTGATTACAATTTAGCCATCAATTGTGGTTCTTTGACAAACAATACTGCCTTAGATAAACGAATTTGGGTTGGCGATAATATTGTTAACTCCAATCTCTTTACCTTCATTGAACCAAAAACCACAAATCCATCTCTTAAATCATCTCCTAATTCCCTTTCCAATATACAAATTCCATTCACAACCGCGCGTATCTCTCTCTCAAATTTTACATACTCATTTTCTAGCATCACGACTTCCCCTGTTTTTATTCGTCTTCATTTTTACCCAACTTCATACCAACACTTTGATCCCTCCAATGCTGTTTTCTCTGTCGAAGTAAACAACAATCTTACCCTTCTTAAAAACTTCAGCCCTTCACTTTTGCTTCGTGATGAGATGGAAAAAATTACCAAAGAATATTGCATTCAGATCAAACCAAGTGGGAAGCTAAACATTACTTTCATTCTGAACAACATAAGCAAATTGAATCCTTTTTATGCTTTCGTTAACGGAATCGAAGTTGTATCAATGCCTTCTTTTCTCTATTACACAAACCCAGCTGACCTAAATTATCATTTCAATTTAATTAGCTTTGACAACAGTGGATACGAAATTCGTAATGATAAAGCTTTGGAGATGGTTTATAGAGTCAACATTGGTGAAAACGAAGTTCAACCAAGTGATGATACAGGTATGTTTCGCAATTGGGACAATGATTTTCCTCGTTACTTAGAGAAACAATATCCACTTAGTCTATCATGTGTTTATAATGAAATTCATTTAAACTATTTAAACAATACCATTCCAAATTACACTGCACCAGAAGCTGTATACTTAACTGCAAGAAGTTATGGAATGGATGCGACAGAGGATTACAATGTAACTTGGAATTTTGAAGTTGATCCTTCTTTTACTTATATGGTAAGGTTACATTTTTGTGAGTTTGATTGGCATTGCATAAATGAAGGTGATAGAGTCTTTCAGATATTCATCGATGATATTTTGGCTGAACCAAATGCCGATGTGATAAGGTGGAGTGGTTCTCCTATGGTTCCTGTTCATAAGGATTATGCTGTGCCTTTGTACTCTCAAGAAGGATTAAGCTCTAAAATTGAAAGATTTAATCTTTCGGTCAAGCTTCAACGAGCACCGGAACCTATCTTTACAAAATACAGAGATGTCACTCTTAATGGAATCGAGATTTTCAAAATAAATGATAAAAATAACAATCTCGCAGGTTTAAGTCCCATCAAACAATCACCTCCAAATCAACAATCAAAGTCAAAGAAGTCAACCACACTCATGGTTGCTGTGGTTGGAGGCTCATGTCTCTTGCTGGCATTCCTATTGGTTGTAAGAATCATAGTTTATGCCAGAAGGAGAAGAAGATTTGAATCTAATCTTCAAATGGAAGAAAGTTCATGGAAGACAAACAAAGATGGTTCCTCAACCTTACCATCCCATTTGTGCCGCTATTTTACAATAGCGGAGATAAGAGCAGCTACAGACAACTTCGAAGATATTTTTATCATTGGAGTTGGAGGGTTCGGCAGCGTATACAAAGGTTATATTGATGAAATCACACCTGTTGCAATAAAACGTCGTAAACCAGGCTCTCAACAAGGTCTAAATGAATTCATGAATGAAATCGAGATGCTCTCTCAGCTTCGTCATATTCACTTGGTTTCCCTCATTGGATATTGCAACGAAGATGCAGAGATGATTCTCGTTTATGACTTCATGCAACGTGGCACTCTCCGTGAACATCTCTATGGTTCGGGTAATGAACCTCTTAGGTGGAATCAAAGACTCGAGATTCTATTAGGTGCTGCAAGGGGGTTGCATTATCTTCATGCAGGTGCAAAGCACAATATCATACACCGTGACGTTAAGAGTACAAACATATTGTTGGATGAAAAATGGGTTGCTAAGGTTTCTGATTTCGGGTTATCAAAAGTAGGACCAACGGGGATATCAATGACTCATGTCAGCACTATGGTGAAGGGTAGTATAGGATATTTGGATCCCGAGTGCTACCTGCGAAACAGGTTGACTCTAAAGTCTGACGTGTACTCTTTCGGTGTTGTGCTACTCGAGGTGTTGTGTGCCAGACCACCTTTGGATCATTCATTGGATAAGAAAAAAGTGAACATGGTTGCTTTGTTCAAAAAATGTTACAATGATGGTGTGGTAGTTGAAGAGATGGTGGATCCGTTCATAAAGGACTCTATAACAAGTGAGTGTTTGAAATGTTATTGTCAAATGGTGTTGAGTTGTTTGCTTGGTGATGGAAATGAACGGATGTCTATGAGTGATGTGGTTGGAACTTTAGAGCTTGCGTTGAAATTGGTTATGAGTGGGGAGGATAGTAAGTTTGATGTGACCCAAAAGGAGGAAATAAAGCATACGTTGAATAAGGAGTAACAATTGATTATGAGTGGGGAGGATAGTAAGTTTAATGCGACGTTGTTTTATTTGTCGTGTTTGTGCAGCGTTGTTTGTCTTTGCCATCTTGATTAGGTGTTTGTTTGATTCATATTTTCATATCAGCTTTGACTAGGGGTGTCAATAAAGACCCAAACATCAAAACCACATTTGAAAAGCCCCAATCGTGCCTACTAAATTAAAACCCCTTAATTAAATAAAATTATTTTGGGATTTACTTTTCCCATCCTATGTCATTCTTGCACGCCCTATAATTTTTCCTGAAAGTACTCTTTGTCTGAATTCTAAAATCCGAACAAGATTGTTAGGGTTTTTCGAATTCTAAAATCCGAAACTTCACGTACTTCATTTTTCGTGTTGTATTTGATGTCAAAGGTCTTTATTGACCGTTGTAGAATCCACGCATAAACTGCAAAGCAATTGCAGGGATTCTATGAATGGTCAGCAATGATCATGGCACCATAAACACTCCTAAAAAACTATAAATGTTTAAGAAAAAATAAAAAAAGATGGAAAGTGAAAAATGAATGAAATTGTTGAAGATGCAAGCCTATTTATAGCAAAAACCAAACACGGCCAAAAGAAAAACGGGGATATAGTTGGAAGGACAAAATTTAATAAAAAGAATTACCGGAACTAAAAGAAATATGATATGTTTGCAAGGACCAAACCATCTTCACTTTATCATATTATATACATCAGTTAAACTGGTGTTCAAACCTTTCAAATGAAGTTAAATGATCTGATAAACAACAAATTCTTTGTTAAAATGAATTTGAAGAAATACTATGGTTTACCTAAACTTTTCTTCACTACCTTTGGAATCCAAGAGTATGGTATATTGGTTCTTCCTGACTAGGATGAAGCAGTTAAGAGGACAGAGAAATAATGTGATTTTGATGAGACTAGATCTAGTGTGTTTATGACAACTAGATCATGGAAAATAACATTTGTACAATCATTATAAAAAAAAAAAAAAACATTTTTACAATCGTTCTTAGATAATTTTGTAACAACTTTTACTTTCCTCTTTTTCTAGCACAAAATAGTTCTATAAATATCATTTCTCTTAGATCATATTAGTTTATTTTATCTAACAACTTTTTTATTTGAACCCTCTAACTTTTATACATTAATTCAACATCGTATTTTTTCATCTTTCTTTTTCCATCACATCAATAACATATCACGTCATTCTCTTTATCTATTCTCTCTTAAGGTGTTAAAATGTTTTTAAATGTTAGAATAGTACATGGGAGAGGTGCTTGATTGAATGCTCACCCTAAAAACCACCCTAATTTTTATAAATAAAACATTAGGAGCAATCAATATTTTTCCAAACACGTGATTTTTTTTTTTTTTAAAGAGAATACTATTTTTTGTAGAAAAACTTAACATGCTAATTGTCTTTCTACTCTTCTTGCGTGTGGTCATGAAGAATCGGTCTACAAATTAACAAATTGCTCAATTTCTATATAGAAAAAAGACAGTTTTGGAGCTTTCTCCGTGACTCTGTTTTAAATTAATTTGATGCCAAATGTTTCCAAAGACTTCACCAAGTCTTTGTCTTCACTCGAGCTAGATATGTTTATATTAAAACCGAATATATATATATATATATATATATATATAAAAGTAAGATTTTATTAAATTGAAATCGAGGACAAAGGGTATTTGAAGTCCATTATAATAAGTTAAGAAATTACATGCTTTGAAGACATGGAATGGGGTTCAACCATCAATCTGACAAAACAAATTTTTACTACATTGGACGTTTTATATGATCGACCACCTCTAAAGCATTTACAACTTTATCTTTAAAGAAAACATCATTACACTCTACCCAAATACATAGTGCCATTTTTAACCATATGAGACGCAACCACCTATTTATATATAGTTTTATTTTCGGGTTAATTAGGAAATCTATCAAATGCTATTATAAACAAATATTTAAACCAAACGACTGTGGAGTTTGACAAATTATGTTATAATCTTACTTGCGTGTGTCAGAATCATGGATTAGAGATGGAAAAGAAATTAAAAGGTATACGGTGGGAAAAAAAACTCAAAAGCAAAAGTAATGAAATACATGAATAGAAATAATTTATTTATAATATATGTTTCGAAAAGTTGCGTAATTTGCTTTCAGCCGCATAAAAGAATAAGACTTAATCTTCTCCAGAATCTAAACAGTTGAACATTTCTTATTATTAAAATTTTTGTTATTTCTTTCTTTCTGAATTTCACAAGCGTACAAAAACTAGATTAATTGCATAATAAAGCGTCGCGCATTTGATCCACCTGCTATATTGCCAAATTGAATAAATTTGATATCGGTCGGATCAACCCCAGAAATTCTTACTAGTTACGAGCAAGATACCAAATGGACACAAAAAAACGACAATCTAGAAACAAATGGGAAGCCGTTTCCCGGACACTGCAACCACTCATACAAAGTGTTGGCAATCTATTACAGAAGAGTCGTCACGCAAACACCAAAACCTTTAAGGGAACACTTTATGGGAAAAATATTGGTATCCTATGAAGTTGTATCGGGAACATAGCTAGTAAGGAACTGATACACATTACTAAATGTATACCCAACGGTTGAATCCAACTTCCAACGACACTGATCCTCGTGATCAGCCTGCATAGACACGGTTTGAAGTAAAGTCCTAAACTCCCCTACCAATGCCTCATAATTTTTAACATCGATGGTTAGATCACTTATTGACTGTGTAAAGGTCAAGTTAATATTTCAATCTGAACCAAGGAAATACAGCAAGACGTGAAAACCAAACAATGACTCACCAAGACGACGAACAAAACAACGCCTCATGCTGAGGACAAAACTAAGAGGAAAAATATATTTAGTTAAAAACCACAATTACGATAAAAGAATAGAAATATATAATGTAAGGGATAATTTCAAACCAAAAAATTGCCAAAAAACCACCTGTTTGGTGGATGACGAAGAAGGATGAGAAGAATTCGAGACAATGTAGAGTTTCTCTCTAAAAACTAAAAACTAATGTTAACTACAAATTTTCATTTTCATATGTAACTATTGTCTTTTCTTAATCATCATTGTTAAACTAATGACATAAAAGGAGTGTATTTTTTTTATTTCCTTCTCATGACTTACTATTTGATGGTTGTTTCAATTATTACGGAAACTAAATGAGTGTTTTCTTTCCACAATTATGTCATCCAAAATGCTTTCTAAGGAGATCTTTTGACCATTTCAAACTGGTTAACGACTAGTCTTTAGTGTTGATTCACAGAAATTTCCTTTGCCCACCTCTAAATAAATATGCAACTTCTAGCATCTCACAGACCTCACCAACAAACAAATTATCTACTCTTCTTCACACTCTCTTCTCACACAACTATGCCAAACTCCATAAACAATAAATTTCACAACCAAAGTATCATACTATTACTATCTCTACTTTTGCTACTTTTCCCTCTAGTTGCTAACTCATACAACCCTGATTACAATTTAGCCATCAACTGTGGTTCCTCAACAAACACTGCCTTAGATAAACGAATTTGGGTTGGTGATAATATTGATAACACAAATCTCTTTACTTTCATTGAACCAAAAACTACAAGCCAATCTCTTAAAACACAACCTAATTCCCTCTCAAATACTCAAATTCCATACACAACCGCACGTGTCTCTCTCTCAAATTTCACATACTCATTTTCTAACATCATCGCTAATTCCCCTATTTTTCTTCGCCTTCATTTTTACCCCACATCGTATCAAAATTTTGAACCAACCAATGCTTTTTTCTCTGTTGAGGTAAACAACAAACTTACCCTTCTTAAAAACTTCAACCCTTCACTTTGGCTTCATGATGATGAGAATCATATCGTCAAAGAGTATTGCATCCAAACCAAACCAAATGAGAAGCTAAACATAACCTTCATTCCTAGCAACATAAACCAATCAAATGTTAATTATGCTTTCATTAACGGAATCGAAGTCGTGTCTATGCCTTCTTTTCTCTATTACACAAACCTCAGTGACACAAATTATCATTTAAAATCACTTGACTTACACAATACGGAATACCAAATTCATAACGACAAAGCTCTGGAGATGCTTTATAGAATTAATGTTGGTGATAATGATGTTCCACCAAGTAACGATACAGGTATGTTTCGTAATTGGGACAACGATTTTCCCCGTTACTTGGAAAAACAGTATCCACTTAGTGTATCAAAAGACTTTGCACATCATCTAAACTATTTAAAAAATACCATTCCAAATTACACTGCACCAGAAAGTGTATACTTAACTGCAAGAAGTTATGGAATGAATGCCACAAAGGATTACAACGTAACTTGGAATTTCAAAGTTGATTCATCTTTCACTTATATAGTAAGGTTACATTTTTGTGAGTTTGATTGGAATATCAAGAATCCAGGTGATAGAGTTTTTCAGATTTTTATAGCTAACACTCTGGCTGAGGAAAGAGCTGATGTTATAAGATGGAGTGGTGCTCGTATGGTTCCTGTTCATAAGGATTATGTTGTGACTATGGACTCTCAAAGAGGAAGCTCTCAAATTAAAAGAGTTAATCTTTCAATCAAACTACAACGATTACCAGATACTATGCACACACGATATCGTGATGTTACGTTGAATGGAATCGAAATTCTCAAAACAAGTGATAAAAATAATAATCTATTTGGATCGAATCTACAACCCATTATATCTCCCATGGAACAATTTTTACCGATACCGACTCAAAAGTCAAAGAAATCAACGTTGGTTATTTTTGCTGTGGCTGTAGTTTCATGTCTCATGCTAGCATCTATTGTTGGAATGATAGTTTTTGCTCAAAGAAGAAGACAATCTAAATCTCATATTGAAATGGAAGCAACGACATGGAAGACAAAGAACGGAGGTTGGCGGTCTTTACAATCCCAAAGATAAGAGTCGTCCCAAAGACAATTCCAAACGTCTGCAGATTCGTTTGGCTAGAAAACTCATAAAAGAAAAAAATTAAATAAAATGTTTCTCAAATATAATTAATCAAGTTTTCTACCTCTTGAGCGGGTATTTGCACTTTTTTTCTTCTTTGTTTGTCTTAGACATTACCTATGTAAAACACTCTTTACTTGCATCAGAACGGTTATTCAAATATCTAATAGTTGTAGCTTCTTCTCCTCATAACTATATATCATATGTTTCGTTTCTCTAGTATTTTAACTACAAACAATAAGAAACCATTTCAACAATACATGACACCTAATCATTGCAATGTGTTCTCAATAGCATTTTATCAACACATGACATTATTATAACCATCAAAATCAAGAATTTGCAGCTTAAGACCATCACGAACATCGAAATGTCAATTCCTTCTCATAGAACTTCAATCTAAAACACCAAATTAATCAGTTAAAAAAATATAAACCCGCATGGGTTGGCTTGGTGGTATTGACTTGGGACCTGGGAGTGTGCTCCTCCTTGAGGTCTCAAGTTCGATTCTCCCCGATGCCAATTTAGATGGGCTAGTTTATCTTCTTAAAAAAAAAATCAATTAAAAAAATATAACTAAGAAAGATGAATTTACAAAAGGGAAACAAACGTGACGCCATACTACATGACCAAAAAATATCCTGCGATTTTGAATGGATTTCATGATTTTGATATGATTTTGCCTATTTTTGGGATTCTACTTTGGATTTGAATCGTGGAAGCTACGCAAAGTCGCAAAAACCTGAATTTTGGAACTTAAGTCGCTATTTTGACAACCATGGTCACAACACTTCCAACTTGGGATGAGAAATACAAACGTACAACAAACAAAAGAAATTACACGAAGAGATGCCGGAAACACATTGGCCAAGAACATAGTTAATAACCAAATTCTTATCCAACAAGAGGAAACCACAACTCAAGGTTTAACCGCTTGGGGGAAGAAGCAACAAAACAACGCTTAACCACCATCCAGTAAAAGCAAACATCAACAAAGCCATTTAAGGCACAACGCTTAACCATGAAGAGTTCTCAATCACTCAAGACAGAAGAACAATAATGACGCTTAACCATCCTTGGATATAAGCACAACAACGCTTAACCATTCATGACGGAAGCTTATCAACATGGCTTTACCATTATGAACAAAAGTACAATACAAGAATCAAAGCCATCATAGGCTAATAAGAGAGAGGATGAAGAAAATTACTGAATGCTGGCTTGCAATACATCCCTGCAAAAAGGATAGGCTCCAAACAGAACAACAAGCAAAAAATAAAAGACTTTCAGTAACCACTTAGTGTCAAACACAACTGGAGCAACTATTGACATAAGGCAATAGGCACAGTAGCAAGTACTCATAAACGAGATAATGCAACATAAGAAAACCAAACACCAAGGTACCATGGGCTACAAGTCTTCAACCTAGATGCTCAAAGCAACAAACAACAAAACCAGATGCAACAAAAGACATCTACCACGCCAAATTTTGGTAGCCAAAATCCAAGAACATCTTCATCGGTAGAGAAAAAACACCCATTAGAATCACAATTTGACAAGTAGTAGATAAAAGCTTCATCAACGATCCAGGAACATAATAGAAGGCAATCAATCAAAGGCTTCCAACTAAGAACTCAACTT
>Ga0228710_1008563_pt1 | contig 14629 bp, 10 predicted proteins | sample MedpolnodulmetaG_FD_177995 | JGI IMG/M metagenome (GOLD analysis project Ga0228710, IMG submission 177995) | Root nodule microbial communities from Medicago polymorpha collected in Santa Monica, California, United States - pink nodules | ecosystem: Host-associated > Plants > Roots > Nodule...
TTGATTTTTATTTATTCTTTTTTTTTTTTTTTTAAATTTCTTTTAGGTTTTGATGCGTGTGTTATTCTGTTTCTCTCTTTTAAGTTGGATACTATTGTGCATTTGTAACTTTCAATCTTTGGTTTGATGATTGATTATTAGAATTTTTATTTGTTCAATTTGTGTTGATGATTATGAATTATGAATTTTCTGATAAGGGTTAGTGATTTTTTTTAATATAAGCGAATCAGGAAGGGATTATCGAATCATTTTATAGGAAAATCAAAGTCATTTTCGGATCTATCTCAAGTGACAACTGTGACTGAACTTAAGAAGCAAGAGAATCCATTCAACAAGAGGAGAAGGCTTTTGATTGCATCAAAGTTATCAAGAAAATCTTTTTATTCTTGTTTCAATCCAAAATCAATGCCTCTTTTGTCTGTGAATGAGGATGATGAAGATGATGAAGATCAAGGAGGAGAGAAAGAAGTCACAACAAAAGGATCACCATCCTCTTCATCTTCTTCAATGGAGGAAAAGAAGAATCCACAAGAAGAAGTGATGATGAGACAATTCAACAATAGAATGCCTCAATCTTATGCTAATCATATGAGGCTTAGATTAGGGAGCTTTAAGTCTAGGAGCTTTTCTCTTGCAGATCTACAAGAACATGATGAGGTGGAGGAAGATGATGATAATGATGAGGACAATGATGAACAACATTTGGATTAAAAGTACACAAGTGTGGGTGTAATTAGTACTGAACTTTTAATTTCATTTTTTGTATAGATGGAGCTTTTAACTTTTTTAATTTTTGTTGGTATCATAGAGGGATCTTTTACTTTTTAAGGATATAAAGTAGGCATGTTCTATGGTGATGGTGGTTCCGTTTGTGAAAATAGTTTGAAACTCTAATGGTGACTAATGTTGGCCTTTGGAAGTGGAAGTTTACAACCCTTGTAACGCCTAAGATAATGATTTGATCGGTGTCAATTTGATAAAAGTAAAAGAGAACAAAAAGATGTGCTTCAAAATGCAATTCATAATTGTTTTCACTATTATTTTTTTATCAAATCGACACCATGACCTTTAACTTTAACTGTTAGAGGGGGAGGTGTTGATTGCCATCGAAAGTTTTGAGCAATTTTCGAGTAGTGGATTAAGGTAAACTACACTAGAATTTGTCTATAAAGTGCATGTCTGAATATCACATTCACAAAATCTCGTTAATCACATTAACGCGCAAAAACATGGTTAATTTAGCATGTGTTTGATAAAGCGTTTCATTGAACTAAATCATGGCAATTTTTCACGTCAACTCAAAAGCTACCATTTGGAGCTTCTTAAAATTGCGGTAAAAGCACATTGATTTTAGGGTAGGAAACTTCAAACCAAACACACTTAGTTGAGTAGATTGTTAATTCAATTTATGTTAAAAATAATGGTTAATTCATGTAGTTGAATTAAACATAATTTTTTTCATTCGTGAATTGAATTAATCAGTACTATGTAGGTGTGCAAAAGGTGACGTCCATGTATCACATAAAAATATAAATGCATACATTATTGAACAATCATATTAGAATACCATGGGCTGCTAGTTGCATCCTTGGTCAAAGGGGAACAAGAATCGAATTTGAAGTGTGTGGCATTGTTCTACTCACGCACTTCATTTGTGTTTGGTTTGTTGTGGTTTGTTTCTTACTTGACTTCCAACTCATTCTCCTATTGGTTTTGGCTATAACTGGATGACGTGGGTCATGCTAACTTTTCATGAATCCCATTCACATAAAAACACCTATAATAGAATACTGTCCATTCAAATTCATCCAATTATAGCTGTGGGCCATTGATCTATTATATCCTCTATCATAAAGTGTATGAAATTATTGGTCCTTATATCGACTGTGTATCTGAAACAATTGATATAAAGAATCCAATTTGCCAATTCAATCCTGCTTTATCGCTAATATAATAATGTCTCTGGTCACATTTATAAGCAACTTTTGATTTTCCTAATTCATTAAATAAGTGATGTATCTAGACTATATTATATATCAGATACATCAATTGTTTAATGAATCCAGAAAAGCAAAAGTTGCTTGTAAATGTGACCGGAGGGGGTACGATCCACCAATTATACACCAAACATTATCTAAGAATAACTTATTTAAATGGTTGAAAATTAAACTAGAGCTGTCGGTCTAACATTGACTAGCAAAGATGTGAATCGTATAATATCTTAAGATTTTATATGAAGATATAATTCGCAGGTCTTTTGGAGGTTTTATTAATCAATTGCTGCTTTGGATGCTCTCTAGACTCACTAATAGATTACACCATCTGCGAAAATTAGGAAGGATTTCTAATTTTGTACCATAAATACTAAATTTAACATCGAGAAATTCTTAGAAAATAACGATTCAATTTATGAATAATTAAGATTTCCTCAACTTTTTTTTTTATGAATAATTAAGATGGAATTAGATAAATACGCGTAATTGATTCACACTAGACGTGAATCAATTATGCATATTTATCTTCTCAAGTTTCCTAAATACCCGGTTACATTTTTTTTAGTTTGTTTTTACTTGAACTTCTTTACGTAATATTATTTTTGTTTTTTTTGCCAAAGTGTTATTGTATTGTTGTTTTTACTTGAACTCGGTTTGTTTTTTACTCCCTCTTCGACATATTTTCACCTTTCGGGTGACGAAGGGAGCAACGAGAGAGGTGATAAGAAATCGGAAGCCATAGGAGTCAAGGTTTGATTTCGTGGTTAAGGTAGTGTGGAGGAGTTAAGGATTTGGGAGACCAGTGGAGAGGCGAGAGGTTTTGTTTTGAGGAAACAGTTCAGTCGAAGAGGTTGTAAAAAATGTTCAACGACACCGATGGGTACCTTATTTCTGGCCTCAAAATAGAGATTAAGAAACACAGAAAATCCAAATATTTGTTAGCAGAACAAAATATACACATAAATTTAAAGGTATCAACTCCCACCACCACATAACTAAACTTATACAAAAAATTTATTGTTTTCCTTGATCAAGTACAAAGAACATTTTCCTTATCTAAATTTTTATCATATGAAATAAACAAGAGATATCATTTTGACACACAAAATTGATATTGTATTTGACATCAACATATAAAATACACTAAAAGTTAGTGTATTTTTCTTCACTTAAGATAAGAGAAAACAACGAGTTAGGTCCACTACTTTGAGAAATTTCTCTTTGAGCCTCTACTTGCTCACAGACCCCTCAAAATTCCAAAATCACCATTTACATAACAATCAGATGGGATCAGAATATATATTTTGATTTCTAGGTATTGAAAGATATGTTACAATCTATTTAAGAATAATACCAGAACATGAACCTCGTTTTGATATGTGTGACACTTGATTTAAAACATCAAAACATTGATTTCTTTACATCCAAACCATATGCATGTCGTTTAATCCATCGAAAGGATCTTCAGACACCAGACACAAGACGTTCTTGGATCGGACAATGGTGAATGGCCATATCTTTTCTCCCTATGATGATCATAGTCAGACGCGCATGTTAGAGTACATATGTTGGTTCTCTAGGTGTATTAGGTGCGGTCATCGTATGGTTTTTTTTCTCACTTGCTAGAGTGCATGCTCATGCAATATGGACATGTTTAGAACATGCCTGCACGAAATATTGCCTAAGGAAGTGCTCTAGCAATCGAAATGTTAATCATATATGATTTTATTTTCATTTTGTTAATTAACATAAAATATTTCCTTCAAAAAAAAATAAAATATTGTCATCATTAGTCTATGTGCCATCGTGTATGAAATGGTACACCAAAATTGTTTTCAAAGTTGAATTATGTTTATGTTTTTAGGCCAAAAAATGAATTATGCCAATGTGCCAAATTTTAATTTTGTCAAAACCAGTTAAGGCTAATCAGAAATTATCTTCTAGTTGCATCAAAAATTATCTTCTGATGCATATGTTTTAGGGTTCATAAGCATTGGAAGTTATGATGTACCTGAAAGTTGCATACACATTGAAAGATCCCTCCCGGTCCATATTTTTTCTTTTCTTTTTTATATCTCAGAAATCATCTTTGATGTTATCGATTTAAAACAAAGGCATTTTGCAGAGACCGTGAGCAATTAAGGGAGCTTATCGAGCAATTGATTATATCATGTTGCATGATGATTTAAAGAATAATTGATTTTACTCAAAGTTTGAATTCTTAGGTTTTGACTTTTACAATTGATTTAAACTTAAATTTATCATTAAATCTACTTTTACATAATCAACTCATTTTTACCCGGAATCAATTTTCATTGATCAGTTTATTCAAAATCAATTGACGGTAGAGACAAACATATAGACAAAAACTGAGGCAATAGTAATTTTGGTTCTTGAATGTAATGTATAATGAGTAGGCATAATAGTTCTTTATTATATCGAAATTCTAAAATAGTTCATGACTAATACGATAATAAGTAAATATATTAAAAAAAAATCAAATAATTCAATTTTCAAAGCATTGAATACACAAGTTTTGATAGAAAGTTACTATTTTAGACCCTCAGAGAGTGTTCGGTTAACATTCCCCTTTTAACTAATATACATGGTTGCACAATCAAGATTATTTTAAAAGATGAGTGATATTTGTACAATTAGACAACTTCGGTGACAACCACTTTTCTCCTCTTCTGATTGAACAAAAACAATGAAACGATAAAGATGAAGAGAGAGAATAAAAACAATGTGAATATGAGAGATAAGGTTGTTTCGAAAGTTGTCAAAAAGTTGTTCTCTATTCAAATTAACAACTATTATGATTATTATTCATTGTGCTTTAAGGACCAAATTGAGTATTACATATCGCAGATAGATTTTGTGTAATCGAGTTCAATGGCGAATGGATAGAGTAGAATAACCTTCATCATAAAAAATGCTTCTAACTCACGCTTTCTCTTCACTTCATTCTTCATACATTCCCATTTCTTCTTGTTCTTCATCTTCTCCAATACGACGTCGTTTATTTACCACTCCTTGCAAAACGAATCTGAAACACCTCACTTCACGCATAGTTCAACTCACTCGCCGAAAACAGCTTCGTCAGATTCTGAATGAAATTGAAGTTGCAAAGAAACGTTTTGGAAAATTGAATACGATTGTTATGAATGCGGTTATGGAAGCTTGTGTTCGTTGCGGTGATATCGATTCAGCTTTGAAGATTTTCGATGAAATGAAAAGTCCTGATGCTTGTGGTGTTGATACTGTTACCTATGCTACGCTTTTGAAGGTATTAAGATACTTTTTTTGTTTTGTTTTCAAACTTAAGTATTCTGATTATAGACATTATTGAATAATTGAATGGTTTATAAGGTATGTTTAGTTTAGATACAGTAGATTTTCATTTAAATAGAGAATTATAGAGAGATTACTTGTTATGAAATGGAGAAATGATTAAAGTGTAATTTTTTGTGATCATAATGTGCTATTCAAACTAATTTTACTGATAAGTGTTGTTGTGTGAGATTATATGTTGTGATTTTGACAATGTTATAATGGATTAGTGGATAGGACAATATAGGATTAGGGAAGACTTTCGGTCTGTTTGGCAAGACATATTTTTGAGTTTATAGTTTATAAGCTCATATGACTAAAAAAGCTCTGTTTGGTAACAATCATTTAGTCACAAGCTTATAGCATTTTTGGATAAGCTAATTCAAGTAGTTTATAGCTTAAAGCTTATCATTTTTTATCCCAATTTTACTCGTTACTCTAAATGAAAAAAATTAAATATTCATTAAATATATCTTTTTTATGTCATTTAACATTTATAAGATAGTTCAACCACTAATTTTACCAAACACTACAAACTCAATCAACTAGCTCATCTTCTATCAGCTATAAGCTAGCTTATAAGTCAACCGTTATAAGCTCATCCATTAGAAGCTAGCTTATGAGCTATCCTCTATATTTTTTTTTTACTAAAAAGGCCTTTATTGCATGAAAAGTGGTTGAATCTCGTTTTAGATGGGTTCGACATGTACAAACAAAATTGATTCTGTAAAATTAATTTTGGCTAAAAGTGAGTTGAATGTGACGTGATTTATGTTTGGAAACATTCATGTAAAAGTCGGTTGAACAGTAAATTCAAGGCTTAAAATCAATTGTAAAGGGAAAGCTCCAAATTTTGGCTTTAGTTAGAATCAATTCTACCCGAAACATCCAAACATGTGAAAATCAAATTTACACTCCTCTAAACATAAAAACAAGCATACAATAGTAAATCAAGTGAATGATTGTACAATAGGTAGAGTTACAGAGAAACCAAGGAAAATTGTAGGCTAATCATTAATAAAGACTTAGATTAAATAGTCTACCGTTTTTCATGATTTTTGTTAGGATACGCTAATTTTATTTTTGGGATATTGAAAGGATATATTAACAGATAACCTCGAAACTTTCAATCACCCATTATTAATCATTATAATCATTTTATAAATTTCATAATTAAAATGAAAAATATTAACAGTCCTCTTCCTTTAGCTATAAGTCCCTCCATCCAGACATACCCTAATAGTCTTAAAGATTATTTTTCATCTAATAATAATTCATTCTGGTATGGTTTTTAATTATATAATCTATTTAAGCTTCATTGGATTTTGTTTAAATTTATAAAGGGTTTAGGCAAGGCACATAGATTTGATGAAGCTTTTCGATTGCTTGAATCTGTCGAAAATGGTACTGCCGTGGGAAGTCCAAAGTTGTCAGCACCATTGGTCTTTGGTTTACTAAATGCCTTAGCAGAAGCAGGTGAGTTGGACATTTCAGTCTCCCTGATACCTATCCCTGTCGGATCTTTGTTGTTTATCTCATCATCTATTGCATTAAATGTTTTTCATTTCTGGGAATTTCTGACCTTGCTAAGTGTACATTTCTTTTTATTTTGTTATGATCTTTTTTTTTTCCTGATCAATTTTTGTTTTTGCATTGTATGGTCAGACATGTAAAAATGTATATGGTAGCTGAAGATATAAGAAGTTCTTGTGTGATTGATATTTTCATTATTTTGTTTGTTTTCAACGTTTAAGGTGTTAGATGTATGCTCTGGTTTTAGTCTATGATAAAATTCATTAAAAAGTCATGTTGACTGGTGATGTTTTACTTGCAATGCTATAGTGCAGGAGACCTGCGTCGTGCAAATGGCCTCCTTGCCTGTTATGGTTCTGTGCTTCGTGAAGGCGAACATTTTTCAGTCTCAGTATACAACCTTCTAATAAAGGTTTACTTCTGAACCTTAGGGAGAAAATTTCATTATGAATAGCATATTTCAGTAGTAGAGATTGAAAATATTTGTCTGAACCGAGCAATAATTTGAATGGTTATTTTTTTTTCCCACTAAATTAGGGGCATATAAACTCAGGCTGTCCTCATACTGCAATAAACATGCTCAATGAAATTTTACATCAAGGAATAATGCCTGACAGGCTCACATATAACACACTAATTTTAGCATGTGTTCAGAGTGAAAAGTTGGATGTTGCCATGCAATTATTTGGGGAAATGAAGGTAATAACTTTTATTTGAAATATAACTTTAATAGTTTTGTGGTAGATAAATCTGGACCTTCTAAATTCCAACCTTTTATATTATAGGAAAAAGCGCAGGAATTCATCCATGATGATCTGTTTCCAGATATCGTTACATACACAACATTGCTCAAGGTCAGATTTCTTAAATTTACTCACTTGTAATATTAGTTTGTTATAGTACGAAACCATTAAAATTTAAATCAAGTTTTGTTTTATTCTGTAGAACGTTTTGGTTGTTGGTGTCCGGAGTTATGTTCACTCATTTCAGTTTTCTTGAAATTGCTTTTATTTTATTGATTATTTATGTTCTCATAGTTAAGCAGTCATGTATGAAAATGCCATGCCTTCAACATTTATTTTAAACAAATTTAGTTATGGCCTCTATTATAATTCTATCAGGGGTTTAGGAGGGATTTGTGGCAGCATCTCTCAGTTTTTCTCTTTATTTGCAGGGTTTGGGGCAGGCAAAGGATCTCGTTTCAGTTATGCAAATAGTGCTGGAGATGAAATCATGTTCTCAGTTATACATTGATAGAACTGCTTACACTGCAATAGTTGATGCTTTACTAAAATGTGGCTCAGTTAAGGGTATGCTTTCATTTGATTCCGGTTTTCTTTAGTTGCTTGGAGATAGTTTCAGGAAGACTTAAAAGGATAAATGTTTATGGTAGTTGACATGAGATATTCTACCTTTTTTTGGATGGGTGGAGTAAGATATTCCTAACAAGTGCCAATAATCAAAATATGTCTGAGATTAAGGAGTTCTACCTGTCTCTTGAATTGAAGGGTGAAACATTGATATACTGCTGATTTGCATTTTACATTCTTCTAAGTCAAGTGAAGATTATGAATGTCGTATTTTATGATAAATTTCACCAATTATTTAGTTAGAAATGGATAATAGTTTAACTTTTGGCCGTGTTTACTGAAAGGTTATGTCTCATAAGGACTAATAAAACTTTCAGTTAAGTGGCCAGTTGAACCACATAGCAAGTTAAAATTTTAAATTTGTGGGTGTGGCACAAAAAAAACTATACTCAATTAAACATAGTAAAGGAATGGAAATCTACTGTTATGAGTTTCAATTACTAGTTCATTTTCTAATGAAGCTTGAATAGATACTATTAGTATTCTTCTTTAATAATCACTCTATTAGTGCATTCAGACAATCCTTTTGTTTCATTAACTAATTGATGAATTTGTATTTTGTTCGTCATATAATTGAATTATCTTGGGGTATATAGGTGCTCTGTGTATTTTTGGAGAAATACAGAAACAGGTTGGTTGGAATCCAGAGTTGAGACCGAAGCCTCATCTCTATCTTTCCATGATGCGTGCCTTTGCTTTTAGAGGAGATTATGATCTGGTTAAAAATTTGCATAAGCGGATTTTGTCAGATACTTCAGGAACAATCTTACCAGTTTCCCAAGAAGAAGCTGACCACCTTCTAATGGAAGCAGCCCTGAACGCTGGCCAGGTATTATTAATATTTGGGTTAATTAAGTTTTTAGTCCCTATAAATATTCACAGTTTTGTTTTTAGTCCCTATAAAATAAAATCACACTTTTTAGTCCCTGTGACATTTTCCTTAAGCATTTTAGGGACCAAAACTGTTGATGGAAATTTTTGACAGGGACTAAAAGTGTTGATGAAAATTTTTATAGGGACTAAAAATGCTGATGGAAAATTTTATAGGGACTAAAAAGTGTGATTTTATTTTGTAGGGACTAAAAACAAAACTGTGAATATTTATAGGGACTAAAAACTTAATTAACCCTTAATATTTCTGTTTCTAATTTTCAACATTTTGATTGGGACGAGGAAGTTAATAATTCACTTGTTCTTGACATTTTATGCGTGTTTTTTTTTTTATGCCAGGTTGATGTTGCTACTAAAACTCTTCTGTATATTGTTTCAAGATGGAAGGGCATATCCTGGACAAGTCATGGAGGCATGGTGTGTAGTTAGTTTTTCATGAATGTTGTTTTATATACATCCATTTAGTAGACTTTTAAGTATTAGCATTGATTTATATATCTGGTTCGTTTCTTATCGCATTAATTTATAGGATCAACTGGTACTTCAGTTTATATTTTTGGTGTCCTGTTAACAATGCAAAGATTCCTTTGCAGAGATTGGGTTCTTAGCTTGATTTTGTTTTGACTTGGTGTTTCTTTTATAAGTATAATATTAATGTGGATTACATTTAATACAGTTGCCAAATATTGTTTGGTAGTAAGTTTCTGAACAAGCTGTTAGGCATTTAATTGTTGTATTTCCCTCCTAAAATGCTAAGGTTGGCAGCAAGTCAGGTTCTTAATCATTTGCCTGTGCTTCTGTAATTTAGGTTGCTTCTCGTATTGAGGCCTTATCAGGATTCTCAGCATCTTTATTCAATCCTTTCTTACTTCCACAGGTACTTAACATATATTCACTGACATCCTTTTCACTAGGTGGCATTGAGCTATATTAAGCTAAATAACAAGTATGCTCTATTTGTTTGTCAATGCATTTTAACCTAGTTTGTCTAAAACTACTGTCTTGCAGGCTTTCATGCTTTTATTTATATATTCATAATTCACAGACCCTCTGACTCCAGCCTTTGGCTGTTTTTCTGCGTTGCACTGCATTACATTTTTGGTAGTTTCTTCTTTCTTCTTTGAGAATTTGTATATAGTCTTATTATGCAACCTCGTGGTTTAGGTTTCACCTTCTGAACCGATTGAGGGCTTCATGATGCCATTTAAAGCAACACGGCCCCTACTAGGTACCATAAAGCTGAAGGATGTGGTATCACGTTTCTTCAATGATGCAGTAGTTCCTATTGTAGATGAGTGGGGAAGCTGTACAGGGCTTTTGCACCGCGAAGACTGCAATCAGGTATGTTTTGTGAGATTACCATTTGATGAAATAGTGTTGTACTATAAAGATATGCATTCTATAGTCTTTAATTGATGATCCTATTCTTCAAGTCACAGACATGGACAGAAGCTAATACTAATGCATGTACTTCCTGTCTTGGGCTATTAAAGACCCCCCGTTTGTTCATGCTTTGTCAAAGAAATCAACATTTTTTTAATTACAAAAATGTTTTAAAATAATTTAGAACAATACATAGACATCAATACAAATTAAAAAATAATTCTTCATTCCATGTGTTGTCAATTTCTCATTTGGCCTTTAACTATCTAATACTATGATGAATTCATTCTGCAGTTGGATGCTCCACTTTCAACAATGATGAGAAGCCCTCCTCCCAGTGTTATAGCTTCAACATCTGTTGGTCATGTAATTGATTTAATTTTGGAGAAGGGTTACCCAATGGTTATCATTGTAAATTGCACCGACTCATATGCTACTTCATACGGCTGTAGAGCAGTTGGAGTTTTTACATTAGAACAATTGAATAGGCTCATCAAACCTGTATCAGAAGTGAAAGAGACAGATCTTTCACTCTGCAGAACATAGTAATATAACATGTTTAGTTGGTACGAAAATGTAAAATTTTATTTTTAGTGGTATTAGAAAATGCATTAGCTCAAAAACCAATAGCTTCCACTTTCTACAGTGTTGGGAAAAAAAAAACCATTTCTAGTGCACTGCATTTCAACTTAACTGTCACTTAATGTTTTGCATCGAGTGCCTTGACTAGGAGTTGATGCAAATATCTTTTTCAAATGATTTAAGGGATTCATATATGCAGCAAAATCCATTCTTGAATAGGCAAAAAGGTGTTCAGTTCTTTACAAACCAAATTCTTGTTCTAGGACAAGTTCCCAAGAAGAGTCTACTAGAAAAGGACAAGTTTATTGCATAATTGAGCCAAAAGAAGCTAAGGAATTGTCAAATGAGGTTGAACTATTTGTTGAAGATTTTGAGGATGGTGAGTTGTCCTATATCTCCAAGATCTAAACCATGTAGAAGAAGGGAAGACAAAGGAGGAATCAGCCGTTTTAGTAGGAGTCCCAATAGACTAAAGGGTATCTGTCCCCTGCTCAAGGGACACAAGAAGTTTGCTGTGATATAAGAATCAGATTGTTTGATGTGATATAAGAAGTCTGGGTACATAAAGGGTATTTGTCCCCTGCTCAAGAAGGGACACGAAGTTTTTTCAGTAAGAAGAAATAAATGATGGCAATGTGGGAGAATTTTGGACCTTTTATTGTTTGATAGTGAAGATGAAGTAACAATGCAAGAAGTCAATTTCTTCCGTCTCATGGCAGATTTAAGGAACAAGAATGGAAGGTAGTTTCTTTTTTATCTAGTTAAACTTCACCTAGGAAAAAGTTGTTGTAAACTTTTAAATAATTATGAAAAAGTTTAATAGAAGGCTTTTTCAATAAATGAGATGTACAGACTAAAATCAATCTATACCAAAAGATATAGGTTAAAATTTTCACAAGTGTTACAATAAAAAATCAAATATATTCTTAGTCCAGAATATCAATCATAATCGTCAAATCATATCAACTAATATCTTCTCGGTGAATCAAACACAAGCTTTTGAGTTTCTGCAGTTTGTGAAGAACAAAAGAAAGAGAACTGTCAATTTGACAATAGACTGAATAATTTATGTAGTTTACAATGGTATAGCACTCAACTCTTTTGTTTTGTTCTTGTTTTTTCTTTCTTTCTACTCCTGAGATTTTGTCCTCTGAATTGAGAAAGTTAGAAGGAAAAATGATGAGCTATAATCATTACTTGGAAAATCAATAGTTGAAATTGTAATTGCAATTGCAATAGCACACACACACATATACATATAACAAAGAATTTGTTTAAATCTCAAAAGTTGATTTTTCAATCATGAGTATAAGTCTCACTTCTCTCACACTATTCCCTTTAATTCCAAAATGAGTGTCAGCAAAGTATAGTCTCACATAAAATAATACAAGTGTGGCATGCATGCATGGTTCATTTGATTTGATGATCAATGACAGTTTGAAATGCTCCAGCCAATGCAAGAACCTTGTTCTTCCTCCCCAATAGCTTGCTTGCAGTCTCCTCGATCATACCATTAGATACTTGAGATAAATCATTCTTCCCTTTTACTGCTAATTGTTGTTGCTTTGGTTGTGCTACCTCAATCTTAGCTTCTTCAACTTCTTCACTAACCCCTCCTTCAACAGTTTCCTTCTCTTCACCTCCCTGTTCTTCTTCACTGTTGTTCTCACTTTTTTTATCTTCTATTACATTCTCACTTTCATTTTCTTCCTTTTCATTCACTGCAACTTCGCTTTCAACCTCAGAGTGATCAGCTTCTTCTCTCTGATTCCCACTTTCAATTTCTACCTTTTCATTACCAGAAACTTCGCTTTCAACCTCGGAACGATCAACTTCTTCTGTCTGATTCCCACTTTCATTTTCTTCCTTTTCAATCACAGAAACTTCGTTTTCAACCTCAGAATGATCAGCTTCTTCTATCTGATTCCCACTTTCATTTTCTTCCTTTTCAATCACAGAAACTTCGCTTTCGACCTCAGAATGATTAACTTCTATCTGATTCCCATTATTGTTCTCTTTTTCTTCATGCTCAACTTCATGTTCCTCTTCTTGTGAATCCTTTTCTTCTACTTCTTGGTCTGAAACTGTAGAAATGACTTTCTCATCATCAGTTTGATTCTGAGGTGGGTCAGAATCCTCAAGAACTTGATCATGTTCATGTTGTTGTGCTAAGTCAGAGCTGACATCGGATGAAATCTCATGAGATACATATTCTTCATTCTCCACCTTGATCACTTCAACTTCTTGGTTTGTAACCTCTTTAACATCCTCAATTTCAGCACTTGATGAGTCAGAATATGTAGTCACAGCTTTGATCTTTACAGGGATATCAGAAGCATGGTCATTAGCTACCTTCTTAGAGGTTTTAGAAGTAGAATTGTTTCTACTAAGAGCACTCTTATTTGTAACCTTTTTCCCAACTAGCTTATTTTTTGCATCACTTGGTGTCTTATTTGAAATAGGTTTAGAAGGGTTGGTACTTTTAACTGGAACATTAGAAGATCTATTAGTTAGTGAAGCAGATCTTTCTCTAGGACCAGGGGAAACAAGGGCTTTGTGAAGTCTTGAAAGAGAGGTTTCTTTTTGTTTTGTTGCTGTTAAGTTTGAAGATGAAAGTGGTTTATCCAATGATCTTCTTCTTAATGGAGAAGGCTTAATTGGAGTCTCAGTTTTGAGCTGTTTGAAACTTGTTGTGGGCTTTAGATAGTTTGGGATGTTTTTCTCTGATGGGGTGGTTGAGTTACTCTTGTTGGTTGTGGAGGTAGTTGTTGTTGTGGATGGTTTTGTAGTCCTTTTCGTTGTTGTAATAGAAGATGGTGTCTTCTTCCTCTCATTCCCAAGTGTACTACTTTCTTTAGCTTTTGTTGCCATATATGATTAGGTATTTAAGCTAAGAAATTCTTGAAAGAATCTGCACACTGCAAAAAAAAAAAAAAAATAGTACTTAAGCTTAACCATCTGAATTAACTCTGAGCAATTCACTTTAATGCTTTGTTTAATGTACACAAGTAAATTAGTCTTTCATTATACATAAATTGTTTTCTACCATTAGACCGGTATGTCACATCATATTTTATTTATTTGATCTAATGGAAGAAACAAAATGTGGAAAATAAATTTATGTGCAATATCTATCTCATTGTGCATCATAGAGTTGACCTCACTTTAAAGCTAAACCCACAACCTTCGATTAGAAAATCACTTATCGATGAGAAAATCTAATATTGTTATTTTTTCATATAAATGTTAAATCATGGATATATACTCAATAACAATTGAGACTAATTTCTTTACATTAATTTCTGGGAGGAATCATCCAATATTGTGTTATATACCCAATTTCAAAAGATACACCTATGCTCTTTCTTTCAAAATATTGTGTTATATACCCAATTTCAAAAGATACACCTGTGCTCTTTCTTTCAAAATTTAGGTTTGGATATTGAATCAATTGACATTGAGAAATAAATTTGACTTATATTTTTGAATGACATTCAAGAAATACATTTATAAGAACTGGTTTTGCTTGAATAGGGTATATATAAT
>Ga0228710_1008564_pt1 | contig 14628 bp, 11 predicted proteins | sample MedpolnodulmetaG_FD_177995 | JGI IMG/M metagenome (GOLD analysis project Ga0228710, IMG submission 177995) | Root nodule microbial communities from Medicago polymorpha collected in Santa Monica, California, United States - pink nodules | ecosystem: Host-associated > Plants > Roots > Nodule...
TTATAGTGGGGTGAAGATCCTCTCCATTTATTTAGGAAATGGAGAGGATCTTCACCCATTATAGTGTGTTATCATGTTTCCAATCCATAATAGGTGTTGCACAACTTTCCCTCTGAGGCATTCACCCAACCCTCTCTTTTATTGTGTGTCCACTCATCCAACCTAACATTCTTATCTCTACAGCAATGAGCTTTTTTTCTTTCTTATTAGCATTTTCCCATCCAACATTTATCATAAAAATGTCAGTCCTATAATTGTGCAATAAAATTTTCCTTAACATGGAGTGGTGTTTCTCTCACCAATAGCATGTAAAGACTACACCATTTCACCCACCTGTTCCACGCACTATTTCCTTATCATTTTATATGATAAGCTCAAGATACTTAAAATTATGAATACTGCATGGTCTTGAAATATGGGGGAAAAATCAATACAAGTGTCAGTTATTCTAAACTTACTTTTAAGTAAACAAATCAATGTTTTAAGGGTCTTGTTAACTTGTTCCCTTGGGGCACAAGATAAGAAACTAAATGTAGAAATTTAATCTTGGAAATTGTGCTTTCATAACCTTAAAAGCTTAAAAACTTGTCTTTTCAATGCAATATTTATTTATTAATTCTATTTTAAGATCTCTATCTTATGCCTTAAGGGCTTGACTCTTTCAAAATCATTTGTTTTATCATCAATTACTCAACAAAAAATAAATAAATACTTGAATCTAAAACAAATGGACCCCCCAAGATGTCTTACCCTCTTCATCCTTAATGCATTAAACTTGGTTCAAGTCGCTGGTTTTCTTTCTCTACCATTTAATAAGCCTTTGTAAACTTTGTTGTTCCCCAATTTAATCTCTAAGGATTGGTATAACCTTCCAAATGTTTTAGCTCTTGGTTCACTTTCCACTTTCTTGATATCTTTTATTTGGTATCTTATATTTTATTTTATCCATTTTCAATATTTTTACGCAAGAAACCTTTCTACCACCATTATTCTTTACCCTTCCATCCAAAGCCTCTTGTGTCATTGAGCTCTACCTTCCTAATCCTTTTAACCATATCATTTCACATATCGTTATAACTTTCCTATGCCTCCAAAACCCTTGTGCGCTCGCGATAAAGACCCTTTGCTAGGTAATCAGGCTCTCCAATTGATTTGAAAGCATATTCACCAACTTTAGCATGTGATAAGATGCTTGTTGGAAATTCCGCCTTAATTGCGGTCCGCCCCTAGTCGCTTAAATTGCGACCTTTAGTTAGCCTTAATTGCAGCCTCCAACACCTTCATTGTGTTGGCTTTGAGGGGGTGGATTTAGCCCCACATCGGATAGATAGAACTCTTGTGAAGAGTTTATAAAGAGGAGGCACACCTCACCTTACAAGCCGGTTTTGTAAGGATGAGTTAGGCCCCAAATTTCAACAATGCTTATCTCATCTCCTTATACAAGTGTTGGCTATTAGGAAATTAAAAGTTAAAGCAACATCAACAAATGCTTTATCCTCTGCATTAACTTCCAAAGATTTCATCCCCATGCAAACCCTCGGTATCCTATAAATACTCTCGGTGCATGACCATTTAGATCTGCTACAAGAATCTTATCTCCTAATAGTATTCCCTTATCTAAACCTTGCGGATCCTCCCAGAATATGTGTTCGATAAAAGACATCTGGTGAAAGATTCAAGGTAGCATATCTAAGCTAAAATTATAAATCAAACAAATAACACACATTCTAAACGGAAAAAGGGCTTATCAGGTATAGCCTTGCAACCGAGAAAACTTCCACAAAAACAATCCAAACATTGAGTAGTAATGTTGAATATCTTAGCTTACTCTGATTTTCGTGAATTTGATTTAAACTGCTCCTGAATGTGCCGAATGAGAAGCCCATTTGCTCCCACTGCTTTTTCCTCATTTTGCTTCCAGTTCACAAGATTGAGTATACCATCTAATCCCAGCAATCTATTAAAGCTATTTTCTTGCTTACTTTGAGGTGCAGAAGAATCAGCCTTCATCTTAATTTCATTTCTAACAATTTTATCATAAAGGGCCCCAAGATATTCCTCCGGCAAATCCTTTCCATCATCTATTCCTCGGTTGTTTCGGATAAAATCAGCCTTTGTCATCTGAAAAGCCATCAACATGGAATGTGCACCACAGAATCCATGTCAAAAACCATATTCAACACCTTAGAATCACAAGACAATATATCCTGAATTTGCAATGTAACTTGTGTAAAAGAATTACAATCATATATTGTCAAAATTAATCACAAAAATATGCTGAAATTTACCATTATTACCGTACATCAAAGTAAGAAGATAAAAGAAATAGAAATAGGAAATGATTGATACTTAATAAACATGTATTTATCGCATTGTACTGTTGACTAATTCTGCATGGTACAAAACATAATTGTTTAATTTTCATCCGTCAAATAATTTGAAAAAGAAAACTCAGAATTCAATTAAGCCTAATCGAAAGAATACCCAGAGTGAGAATGCCACAAAGCAGATACTCAGACCATTGATCCAAAGATATAATATTGAAGATTCAGTTAGGGCAAACCTTATCTTTCACCATATTATTATGAGCGTCAGTATTGAGCATTATCACAGAGTAAGCAAGAACGTAGGCTGTATCTGCACTGCTGAAAGAACTAGGGTTGCATTTACAAAAGCGCTCAGCAAATTTCTCCATGATGCGATCAATTTTCTGTGCCTCACCAGGCAACCTAAATCCCTGAAGAAAAAACCGTATAGCTTCACCAAAGTCCATCCCTTTGAAGTTAAAGGAATCTACATAAGCATGCATAACTTTTAGAGAAAAATCTTCCCTTTCCCCCAAATAGTCACCAATCTTGGCCTCGTCAAGGCCACCGGTGTTCTTCAGGAACAGAGCCACTTCTTCTGGAGAACTACCAATTTTTTTGTTGCTTATCAAGAATTCAATACCCTTGGAAGGTTTTCTATTAAAAAGAGATATACCTTTCTGCATTTAACATGGAAAAAGCATCAGCACATGATATGGAAATATGGAGCTTAAGAAGATGAGATTATGCATGAATTGAATCCATAATTGGAGCATCGGGGAGATAAAAAAAAGAATTTACCGACACAACACAGGTATGTTTTTCGTGTAAAATCAAGCAGTTGTTTATCAATTCTATGTATAAGATGATATTTAGCAATATGACAATATTAACAATTTGTCATCCACAGAAGGCAGATAATAACAACCTGAAGCTCAGCTTTATATGCCCGGCGCTGCTCTAATGTGGCAGCATCTGAGAATTCAGAATTTATATCGGGATGTAGCTCAAGATCAGAAGCGTTTCCTTCTTCTCCATTCAGAGTTAGCTGACTCTCTCCTAAACTAGTGCTTTCAGGGCTCTTTACAAGATTCAAGTCTCCTGGCCTTATCTGCTGGTCCATCCAAGCTCCCATTGACTTAATGATGCTGACCAAGCACTTCACTGATTCATGTCGGAAAGTAATATCTTGTGCCGGAGACAAAGATGTGGTCGACCCCGTAGGTGGTCCCAGAGCAGTTTTCAGAAGGCCGTTGACTATCCTGCAAATATCTAAGGAATTATAAGTGTTTAAATACTAAAACAAGATAGAGAAATCAAGTATGGATAAATAAAGGAATAAAAGAATACTGTGGACCCTGAATACGATTTATCTATTGGAAAGATACTGCTCCAAGTCTACCATATAAACAAACTACTCAAAATATGCAGGGAAAATGGTTTGACCCTAAAAGGCTAAAACCCATGCTACTGTTTCCAACCGTGCCATTCTCCTCCAAACAATTAAATAAAAGGTATCCGAACAATTTCTAATCTTCCTAACTCACATAGAAAGTGTTCCAACAAACCAAATCTTACACCAAACACACTCAAACAATTGCCCCTCCCCAACGGCCCTGTACCCAAAAACTACAATTAGCTTAATTTTATATGATTCTCCAGAGTACTCCTTGAACTTAATCAGCTGCAATCTACCACGAGAAGGAAATAAGACTACAGAGTATATGTAAACTATGCACTGCCTTTCTATTCGTCCACATGTTTAGCTACTTAGTTGTTCAGTTCCTCTGTTATTGCTAATTTCAGTTAGTTAAGTGTTTGTTAGAGAAAGCTTATATTTACTGTTTCTGGCTGTTATTATACTTGTCTTCTGCAGCATTCTTTCGCATGGTTTCTGTTGCATTTACCTATCTTTAGTCTAGAACAGTTTATTGCAAATTCTAGTAACTTCTGTTGGTTAAAATATGTTAGAATCAGTTACTAACTAACTGACAGTTAGATTCAGTTACTCTACTGATGAACCTAAAAACAAAACAGAGGTTCAAACTCAGTGTCTCAATTTACAAATGAATAAAATTTCAGATACTTGTTCTACACTCATCCAATTCTCTCTGCTTCCTTTCATTTGCCCCACGCTGTTTCTTACTTTCTTTTTTCTGTCATTTCATAGGAAATCACAATCACAACCGATACAATACAGCGTCTTTTTTTTCTTCTTTTCTTTCTGTCAAGGAATCTGCATAAACAGGGCTATTTTCAATTTATCTTTTCTGAAATCAAGTTTAGTTATCATCTGAGCTTTGTGAAGTATTTGTCCCTGTCTGTTTTTGTAAAGTGATCATTGTCAAGTGATAACAACGGCAAAATATTACAAAAGTGTGATACCTTTCAAATATGTTTGAAGCATCCACATCACAATCATAATTGACAAAAATGTCAATAATAATCTGAGGATCTTGAGATAATTTGTCCAATAAGTTCAGGACAGTCATTTTCTGCAGAAAACTGGGCTGAAGAACATTCTCAAGTACTCGGAGGATAAGCATGGGAAAAAACATGCCGATTTCTTTTTTCAAGCCTGATCTAAATTTTGATAACAAGTTCATGAAAATGGAACACTGAAGCTGAAAAATGGCCATTGCTGAAAGGGCGCTGTTCTTTAATAACGACAAGCAAAGATACTGCTTGATGCCATTGAGAAACCTGCACCATGTAAAAGAAAATATAGATGACAGTAATATCAATTATTATATAGAAAAAGAAAGATCTTGGGGGAAATAGCCTTTTTTGTGTGTGAATTTCATTATACACCTTAAGTGTTATTTATCTTAGCACAAAATAAATAAATATATTTTATAACTAGGGTAGCATAAAATAGGGACAACAAATTCAAGATGCAACAAGTAGCGAGAGATACAAAACTGTAGCAAGGCAGCACAGTCTCTATTTATATAATAATAAATTACACCTCCCTTAAAGTACAAACATGTGCTGATCTTGTAACAAGTTTACCAGCAAAGAGGTTTTCTAAGACATACGAGTATTCCACTCCGACCAAACACACCAAATGACTACTGACTACATATGTAACATTTTCAACCAAATGCACTGTCTGTATTTATGTTTTTTTTTACCAAGAAAACCAAAGTCGCTCCAGAGTGAAGGACATATCAAGTACTCTCCCAGAACGACAAAAAGATTGTTCCAAAGAAAAGCAGGGGCCTTATAATTCAAGAGTTGTGGATCTGCATTCTGCACCAAATCAATTGTTTTAATTAAACATGTTAACATGGAGGTTTGGGACACATAGAAATGACCCTGTGGCTTTGAGATGGTTTTGTTGGGAAAGTTTACAACTAAACATTCCACAATAGTTCAGAGTTCAAACACAATTGGTCGCAATTCACTAGTATCTGTATAAACTCTAAACAAAAATGAAAGTCCAGATTTAAAAAGAAAAGGTGACTAGAACTTTGAGTTGACAGTGTCTGAATCATGCCTACAATACAGATTAAAATAAGTAGATTCAACAATTAGTTTTTAAGTGAAGAGTAAGATAGTACTTGCCTCTCGTTGTTGCGCCATATTGAGCTGCCATTATCCATGACAACGTTAAGGAGCTCCAAGGACAAAATCTTGCCTCTTAAGAGGATACGGTCGTCAGGGTGTTGTTGAGATGAGAATTTCATGGACAATTTGCACAGGTTTTTAAAAAGAAGAAAACCATCCTCCCTTATTTTACTACTACTACTACTACTTCCATCATCGGGTCCAGGTTCAGTGGTCTCATCCACTTGTTTGGGCGTTGACACAGGTGGAGAAGCATTGGGTATTTCTAGGTTGAGAGGAACACCACCCTGGGTGGCCTCGATGACCTCATTGATAAAATTTTGGCAAAAATGTATGGAATTACCCTCGTTCAAATTCTTATCGGTGAATTCCAAGAGTTCATTAACAGAAACTCTTTTAACGGATACATCCATGGAGTCTTCCTCGACTCTGGTGAAAACAATGGTGACGATCTGGGCAAGAACCGACTTAGCACAGATCTGATTGGTTCCGTTAACTCCACCGAGGTAGACATTATAACAAGTTCTAACAATCTGAACGAGACAATCTCCACGGATGAGAATGCAAGGGGATCTAACAGCTGAAAGAAGGACTCTGAGAACGCCCAACTCGATTGCCTCCTCGCCAAGGCCACCAGATTTACAGATGGCATCGATGATATTGAAGAACAAGTGTTGTGAATCGATGATCTCGCCGCGGACAAGACCTAGAGAGAGAAGCTTAAAGGTGCAATCGAGAGCAGGTTCAACAACCTTGGCGTAAGAGGAGTCAAGGGCGAGGAAGAGAGGTTGAAGGACATATTCAGCATCGGAGGAAGGGATGCCTAAAAGAGGGGATTTGGAATCAGAATCATCGCATTCGGAGAGAGATTCGAGCTTATCGATGGTGGATTTGCAGGAAGAAACAAGTTGAGAATGCTTACGCCATGCGGCATTCTTGATGATCTTATCGAGTGATGGACCCACCACTCTGCCACACCGTGAAGGACCTCCCAGGGATTGCGATGCCGACATTTTCAGCGATCGATGAATCGATCAGTAGATTGGATCATACAAAATTCAGTTCACAAAAATAAACCTAAACGCGTCCATTTCTATTCTATTCTAATTCTTCAGCTCAAGATTTCAAATCCAATTCATAGCGAGCGTGTGCATGGAGCATAATTAATCCACACTGCTCCGTCATTTGCCTCCTCGGCATACGTTTCTGCGTAAATAAATAAATACTTAACTCTGTCCCAAAATATAAGATTTTCTTTTCCAAGTTAAAGGATTAAAAAAAGTAGATAATATATTAAAATTTCTTAAATTAAGGTTTTTTATTTTTTTCGATGGAACCCTAAATCTAGCTTTTGAATCTTCGTGTCAGTTGATAAGGATGTTGCATATTATATGTAAGGGTCGGGGTTCAAACCCCGGACACACTCCACTTCTCCATAATTAAATTTTGTGAGTTCTATCCACTATGCTAATTGACAAAAAAAATTGCTTATAATTATTGTTTCTATAATTATATCCGCTATTTTTGTTGTGTTAACGTTTGAAAATTATGAACGGTGTTTTTTTTTTATAAAATTTTGATTTTGATTAAAACAAAAAATATAAATGTTTGTTGATTTTAAGTTATAACAAATAAAACTAATCGTGATTAAAAAAAAGTTGGTGTTTAAGGGTATAATTGGGATAACGAAAAAATAAGTATAGATACAATCATCTACTTTGTTACACTTTTATATGATAAAGGAAAAAGTGGACACTTGTCTTTGTTACACTTCTATTTTAATATTTAAATTTATTCTTATCTATTTGTTGCATGTGTTTGTATTAAAAATCAAGGGCATTTTTTGAAAGAAAAATTCAACTCAAAAGTGCTGAAAGGGGTAGTTTTCTTTATATATATATATATGGAAAGAAAGACTTGGTTTTTGTTTTTTGCTGACTTAGAACAAAACGAAAGAAGAGAAAAAGATGATAAAAGATGATAGGTCCGCAAGTGCACGGAAATATCGGTTTTAGTATAAAAGATGTCGAATCCCACAGAGACCAATGTCAAGTACCGTTATCTATTGTCACGTTGTTTATCTAAGACGATGCTAATTAGTATAGCTGCAAAATTGGAAAATAACTTGTTTTTAATTACTTTAAAAGACAAGAGACCGGAATATAATTTGCGTCGTTAAGTTATATTTTATTATTGTAACAGGACAATATTCTCGCTCGTAAAAAGAATTAATTTAAAGAGGTCGCCAGCTTTCGCGTGTACGACATCGAATTTTGACTCTATAGTCTATTCGACCGCTTTCGCGCGTACGCCTTACAATTTCAAAACTCTGTTTGAAAAATAATCAATTTATGCACGAAAAGTTATTTTTAGTAGAAAAATTAATTTAAAGGTACCGTCGGCTTTCGCGCGTCCGTTACCGTATTTTAAACTTGTAGACGTCAGCTTTCGCGTGTACGGCTACAAGTTTAAAATATCGTTTTTGAAAATCAATAATTTCTAAATTAATTATAAAAACGTTGTCGCTGAATTTTAAAATCAATTTCTGAATTTTCTATGGTCAGATACAAGTTTCACTCTTTCGATATGAAACCGGTATCCCTTTATTCCAGCTTTCGCCGTAAATATTTATCGTTAAAAATCAGAATTTTCAGGCTTAAAATTAATTCCTGTTACAATTTATAATCATACAACTTAACAAAATATCATCGGTACAACGTTCGTCATATTCCGGACTCTATAAAAATCTACTCGGACATAATGGTGATAATAACAAGCATACTTTTCTTCATGCTACTAAACATTTTCTACACTGTGAACAATATGAGAAAATAAGCTTGAATAGTAGCAGAAGAACTGACCTGAACCTGTTGGATATACTTTGGATTAAAAGAGATAGACACGGCTACAGTGCACAGCAACAATCCAATTTGAATAGAATATATGCCCAAACCGCAACAACATAAACAATTGGAATTGAATGATTACGTATCAACACCTCACACCAAGTGACCAACACTTAAACGCAGCAACGGTGAATTAGTAGATACAACGGCGGCAAACAAACACACCAGCAGTACAAATCATCGAACAACAAATTCAATTATATTAATAGGCGATGATTTGCACAACACAGTGACCGAACATGTACGTGAAACAGCACAACGAACAACAGAAATGAAAAAAAAGGACAATAGATGAAACTGGAATATGGAATTGAAATAGTACTTCTTAATTCAAAATTTGCAGGTAACAAGGTTCTGAAATTGTACGTAGCAAAAACAAATAAATTGAAAGCTTCTCAAAAGCAGTTTCTAAATTGCTGAATTTATCTCTATAAGCTTGGTGCCTCAACTGATTCTTGAAGGTCCCTTTTATAGCCAAAGGTTCATCAAGGAGTGCTATCATGTCCAAGGTAGTGGAGAAAATGCTGGAAGTGGGCAAACTGCTTCTGAAACGTGGGGAAAGAATTGGTCTGGCTTTTACTTCCCACGACTTCTAACTTTTTAACCCTTTTTTTTTTCCTTTTTACCCTTTCTTTCCTTTTTTCGCCGAATTTCATTATTTTGATGCGCGGACACCTTTAACCGATAAATACCTGAAATAGACACAATACCAGCATAACATTGCAAAAAATTATAAAAATCAAAATAAAAAGATGTGTAAGACGAGTCAAAATAATAGTGCATTTTACGTGTTATCAAAAGACACGTTAAGTGTCAAAGGCATTCTTACACCATTGATCGAAGAGGTCAAATGGTGAAGTAAATGCCTTAAGCGAGAGTTTTTTGGCTAGTTTTTCTCCAGGGCCTGTTGGTTTTTGTTTGTTGTTGTGATCTTAGGGTGTTGGTGTGGGCGGCCTACTTTTTAGTTTTGCTACAGGGTGCCGGTTTTGGGTGGATTTTATTGTTCTATGTTGAGTTTTTCTGCTAGCACATCTTCATTAGTTATGAAGCAACCACCACATAGAGCACTAGTTGTGAAATTACGCCTTCTTCGAACATTGTTGACAGGGAGTGCTTGGTAGAGGCGGAACCAAATAAAATGTTGGATTTTTGCATGTGCCTAAATTCTCCAAACCCTGTTCCAAGTTTTATTGCAAGCCAACAACTACTCATAGCCAAATTTACATGCAGAAACCCTCGTCTTAGAGTCATTTCATATCCACATGTAATGTCGCTCTTCATTATAAGGAATAAAACGTGGGTGTTGATCAACAAAATGAACAATATCAGAAGGCGCACCGATCAATAAAACATTCCAATTCCAACAACCATTTGAACTGACCTCCCTGAGCGTTGGACGAGTACATGAGATGTTGACAAAATCAACCTTGTGACAAAATTTCCTTGTCCTGACGGAATTGGAAAACCAAAAAAATAAATTCCCATCATTGATGGGGTAACTAAAACCATTTATAAGATTTTGGCTACCTCCAATATACTTTTCCAAACTAGATAAGGGTTTCTTGTTGCATCATTGCTCCATAAAGATCTACGCTTGTACATTTTTCACTCAACAAGCACACCCATAGTTTATTCTTATCATGTAACAGGCTCTACACCAATTTTCCAAGGCTAAAATAGTGTTTTCAACATCTCTGATAACGAACCCTATAAACTTTCTAGGAGAAGTAATTAAGGTCCATTTAACTATTTCCCACTTGCTTGTTACTCTACTTCGTCCCCAAATTAAGATTTTAGTAATCTTATCAATAATATCACATAGTTCGTTAAGGAGAAGATTATTTTGCATATGATACACCTACATAGAGGTTGTGACTGGTTTTGCTAAGAAAACTCTACTTGCTTTATTCAATAGGTTACCTTTCCAAGTAGCCAACCGATGGTGCATTTTCTCAATAATATGTTTGAATGCTTCCTTGGTGATTCTCCCTTAAACTAGAGGAAAACCCAAGCAATAGCCCGAGTTAGAAACCAAAAGGATCGATAAGATACCATGAATATCTCTTTTAGTCCTCTCTGAAACCTTATTGGAACAAGAGAAAATCATCAACAAGAAGGAAATTGAAAAGACTTAGGCCATCCTTTGAAATATGAATAGGTCGGCAACTCCATCCTCCACTTTTCCCTGTATACGCATAGCTAACTTTTCGGAGAAAAAAAAAATAAAGAGAAAGTGGGTCTCCCTTTCGCAAGACCCTGGTGGGCTTGAATGTGTTTGACTTAGCACCATTATAGATAATAGGCAATTGGCTAGCCTTAACACAACTCACGATTAAGCCAACAAAACGATAGAGAAAACCAACGTCATGTAATGTTAGCTCTAAAATGGACCATTATAGTTTATAATATGTTTGCTCAAGATTTATTTTTAGAGCTAACGTACCTTTTCGGGACCTAAACGTGTGCATGCAGTGCATCACTTCATGAGAAATAATAGCATCGTCGATTGTGCCTCGTCTAAGGATAAAGCTACTTTGAAAAGGACTAACAAGTTCATCTAGGAAGGGAGGGACATGGTTCGTTAAGACTTTGGTGATTGCTTTGAAAATGACATTACACAAACTTTTGGGCCTGAAATTCCCGAGGTGAGTTGGGTTATTCTCTTTCGGAATCAACTCTAAAAGTGTTTCGACAATAGCCTTTTCTATGACACTTCACGTGTCTTTTCCCATAAGTGCCTGAAGAAAAGGGGTTGAAAATCATTGAGACTCAATGCTTTGTAAAATTGCATGGAAAAGAAAGCACCTTTAACCTACTCTTTAACGACCTATGAGTTCAAACCATGGATACCAAGCTCACATGATTGAGGAATTAACTGAACACGCAAACTATGGGGATCCACATTGTTATCTTTATGAAAAAAGATCCCGGTAAAAATATATTGTTGTTGTTTAAAGTTGGATATCATCAGTACACCATGTACCATCATCCAGATGAAGACCATGACTTTTATTAGGTTTCCTACACACTATATTTTGAGTGAAAGTACTTATTATTCTTACTCCAAATTTGACCCACTCTTATTCTAGACTTTTGAAACCAAAAAAGCTTTTTCTTTTGAAGAACTTATCTATATTGTTTTTGGAGTTGGCCTTCTCAGAGGTTAAGCCAAACAAAATATACTTTTTTTTTCCATACGTTTGTGAATTTTACAAGTTTGAAACCGAAGGTCCTTTTTTTTTCCCTTCTTAATATGTTACCAAAGACTTCATCATTAAACACCAAAGCTTCATTACGCACCACGACAAGGTGAGTTGCTATAACAACACAAGTATGGTGTCAGACTGAACTTTTTTTCTCTTTAGATGAAGTTTTTTTATTCTAGAAATAAAAAAATTACACAAGTGACATATGACTTAACTAAGCGGATGTATATGCGCTGACTTAGTCAAAATTAAATTTTTGCAAATAGGTCTAAATATGGGGTCAAATGTGTTATTTTTAAGGCAGGGGGGCCAAAATCGTCAATTTGTGAAAGTTAGGGGGTAAAAGTGCATTTAGAGGCTATTAGTTATATTTATTTATTTTTACAATTTTTCTTGTTAAAAAAATCACTATTTAGAAATTGCATCCGTTTGTTATATTTTATTTAAAAAATAAATCATAATCTAAAAACAAATTCAAATGAGAAACGATTAATAGCAACTTTTTTTTGACCGATTAATAGCAACTTTTAAAAAAAATAGAGAGAGAAAATAAAAGTGTCAGAATATCAAACTAATTTTGTAGCAAAAAATATCTTTTATAAAATTTTATCCCAAAAAACTAAGGAGGGTGTATTGAATTGGGATTTCGAAGGATTTTAAAAGACATTTTTGGTTATAGAAAAATCACGAGGTATTTAATAAAGATTTTAATAGATTAGAAATAATTCCGGTGGTATTCAATTAGGATTTTCATGATTTTTCAAAGAGTCCAACTAAGGAGGGTGTATTGAATTGGGATTTCGAAGAATTTTAAAAGACATTTTTGGTTATAGAAAAATCTTGACGTATTTAATCAAGATTTTAATAGATTAGAAATAATTCTGGTGGTATTCAATTAAGATTTTCATTATTTTTCAAAGAGTCCAACCAAATTTTGTGGTATTCAATTAAGATTTTCCACAACTTAAAAATTGTTTTTTGGTATTCAAAAATGTATAGATTTCAATGGATTACTTGGTGTAATGGATTTTGTGAGACTTTTTAGTTGAAAATTTTAAAACTAACAATCTCATGCAGAGACATGAGATTTCTTGATACTCTTTTTACTTCTCACATTATGTTCTTTCATCATTTCTCCCACTTCACTCATCAACATGTGTTACTATTGATATTCTCCTTTCATTTTTTTTCTTTTCTTTGAGCGTCGTTATGTCAACAATAGTAGATAATTCACAAGAGGCAAGGCTTTCTTTATGTCATGGAGGTGTACGTAGTAGATAATTTCTTCTTTCATCATTCTTATTTAATCATTATTTTTCTTGGTTTCTTTTCTTTTTTTTTCAGATTTTAATTTTGTGGTTCTCGTCGTTTATATTTTCTTAATTTACGAAGTGGTTGTCATCGTTGATCACGTTATTTCATTTTTTTTACTCAAGATCACGTTACCAAATGTTTTTTCTTTTTTTTGTCCGATTCTTACATGTTTATTCTATTGTCTTAAAAATATTAACAATTTATTGTTCAAAAGGAACAACGTGCGTAAGAAGATGATAATTTATGGTAGAATAGTTTAGCCTCAAGTATGTGAAAAAAATATTACTCAAGAAGACATGAAACTAGAACCACTTTGTTATTGAAAAATTTAAAAATTGTGTCAATTTTATTTTTTGTTATGCAAACTTTTTATTTTTTTATTATCTTTAGTGATCCACTCTTGTAATTTTGTATTTTTGCTAAAATTTGATAGAATTATTTCAAATCTTACGAATTTTCATAAAGTACTTTCAAATCTTAAAAGTCTTTTATAAAAATCTTGAAAGTTAATACATTCTTACACAATCTTTTAAAATCTTTAAGACTTTTTTTTGCCTAAATAGTCTTTTAAAATCTCAATCCAATACACCCCCTAATGTTTTTTATTTATTTATTTATAAAAAATGAGTTTAATATTGATATTACGAAAACAAACTAGAATAACAAGTTTCATCCCCTCTCCTTCTAAAAAAAAGTTTCATCCAAAATATAATAATATATTAAAAATTACTATTACGAAATTGCAATGATTGATCATGTTTGATTTTTATTTCATTATTAATACACTTTAGTGGTTTATCACATTCATGAAAAAACACCAAAGAAAAATTAAATATGAATATATAAATCAAATAAATATTAATATAACTCAAATTATTTTTAAACTTATTTCCACAACCCATATACTGGCTATAACATGTTTACCAAACGTTATCAATTGTACAATCTCAACATTTTATGGTGGTGTCGGTATCTCAGCCTCCTGTGCTTGTGAATTTGAGGTTTCGATGAAGTCTCTGTTGGAACAAAGGGTGTTTCACAATATCACCTATTGAGTTTTGATAATAACAAGGTATTAAAAATCATCAATTGGACTTGCTAAACAATTTGTTCAAGTGTACAGGATCCAAAATCAAAGTACTATTCATAAAGATTCTGATTGAACAAGTTCAAGAGCAAAGGAATTTTTGAAGCTTAGAAGCATCTGGAAGAATGCGTCTGAAGAAATGCGTCTGAAGAACTGCGTCTGAAGAAACGGGTCTGAAGAAGAGCTCCTGAAGACACGTCATCAGAAGCAAGGTCATCAGAAGCAATGGTCATCAGAAG
>Ga0228710_1008576_pt1 | contig 14609 bp, 12 predicted proteins | sample MedpolnodulmetaG_FD_177995 | JGI IMG/M metagenome (GOLD analysis project Ga0228710, IMG submission 177995) | Root nodule microbial communities from Medicago polymorpha collected in Santa Monica, California, United States - pink nodules | ecosystem: Host-associated > Plants > Roots > Nodule...
AAAATTAACGATTATATATTAAAAATTGTGACAATTTACTTTTTGAAAAGTTAAAAAATAATTTCTTCAGTTAAATATTTGCTATTTATGACATACCTTTCACAAAGACTAATTTTTGATAAATCAGATAGACTAATTTAAAAGCACATGTCCTCGTCAACAAATCAATAGCATTTGTATCACGCTACAGAAGCATTAATCTTGGGCGAAAACAATGCAAAAATCATTCATTGACTGACTTGAGTCTTCATTATGTTATTGAGATGAGATGTAGTTTCCTATATGATGTGTTGTGTATACACTATACAAGCATAATGAATATTGATTGGGTCAAGAGAGAACCAGAAACAGAATATGCCTTTTGTGATGAGGCAATTGTGGGGCCACTCACCCTATGAATATGAAAGTCAAATCACATGGTTAGTTTAGTACTAATGAAAGATTTTTGTGTTTGAAAATAAACTTAATTGCAATTTTGGTTTTTTTATTTTATTAAATAAATAATTTTAAGTCTTTCTATTTTTAATTTAGCAATTTTGGTCCTCCTAATTTTAATTTTTTTTCCGTTCATTTCTTTCGATCATGTCTTGGCGATTTTAGGCCGTTTTGTGAAAACTGGTGAACATTTTGCTGTGTTTAATGTGTATGCTCCTTGTGATTCTAGTCGTCAGCAAGCTCTTTGGAATAACTTATCAAACAGATTGAGTTCTTTGTCAGATCAAAATTTATGTATTTGTGATGATTTCAACGCGGTCCGGCATGTGGAGGAACGTCGTAGTGCTGGAAATAATTTTTGTTTTCAGATGGCTATGTCGCGTGGGTTGTCGGATCACTGCCCTTTGGTGCTTTCCATTGATGTTGAAAATTGGGGACCAAAACCTATGTGTTTGTTAAAATGTTGGGAGCTCCTTCCTGGCTATAAGTCTTTTTTTCGTGTTAAATGGCGGTCTTTTCAGGTGGACGGTTGGGGTGGTTTTGTGTTAAAAGAAAAATTGAAGCTAGTTAAATTGGCTTTGAAAGAGTGGCATCAGCGTCACACTCAGAATTTACCTGCTAGAATTTCAACTTTAAAGGATCGCATTGATGCTTTAGACTTGAAAGGGGAGACAACGGTCTTATGTGATGAAGAGGTTGATGAGCTTCATGGGTTTACAGAAGAGTTGTTTTCTTTAGTCCGTATAAAAACCAGCATTTGTTGGCAATAGTCAAGAGTTCAATGGTTACGAGAAGGGGATGCTAACTCCAAGTTCTTTCACGGTATTATGTCCAATCGACGTCGAAGGAATAATATTCCATTTTTTCTTGACAATGGAGTGCTGATAGAAGGGGTTGACAATGTCCGCAATGTTATTTACACACATTTTTCTTCTCATTTTCGGCATGTTATAGCCTCTCGGCCTAGTATGGAAGGTTTATCTTTTTGGTCTTTGCCTTTTAGGGAAAGGGCGGCCTTGGTAATGCCCTTCTCATTGGACGAAGTCAAGGTTGCCGTGTGGGACTGTGAAAACTTTAAATGTCCGGGTCCTGATGGGATAAATTTTGGTTTTATTAAAGACTTATGGGACATTATGAAGGATGACGTTATGCGATTCTTGGTGGAGTTTCATCGTAATGGAAGATTGGCCAAAGGTATAAACAACACTTTCATAGCTCTTATTCCTAAGGTTGATAGCCCACAACGTCTGAGTGATTTCCATTCGATTTCATTGGTGGGTAGCTTGTATAAAATCTTGTCGAAAGTGCTTGCCAATAGACTTCGACTAGTGATGGATTCTGTTATATCAGATTCTCAGTCTGCTTTCATTAAGGGTCGTCAAATTTTAGATGGTATTTTGGTGGCTAATGAGGTTGTTGATGAAGCTCACAGGCATAAAAAGGAAATGATTCTTTTTAAAGTAGATTTTGAGAAAGCGTATGACTCCATTGATTTTGGTTACTTAGATGAGGTGATGTTGAAAATGGGTTTTCCTACTCTTTAGCGAAAATGGATAAAAGAATGCACTGGCACGGCTACCGCTTCAGTCTTGGTTAATGGGTCTCCAACTGATGAGTTCACTTTGGGGAGGGGTCTGAGGCAGGGTGACCCTTTGTCGCCTTTCTTGTTTCTTTTGGCGGCAGAGAGGTTTCACGTGTTGATGGAATCTATGTTGGTTAATAATTTGTTTACTAGTTTTCGGGTTGGAAATAGTGGCACTACGGTTGTTTCTCATCTCCAATTTGCAGATGATACTTTGATATTGGGTGAGAAATCTTGGGCTAATATACGGGCTATGAGGGCTGTCCTCCTTCTTTTTCAAACTTTGTCGGGCTTAAAAGTTAATTTCTCAAAGAGCCTTTTGGTTGGTATGAATGTCGCAACGTCTTGGTTAAATTAGGCGGCTATGATGTTGAATTGTAAAGTTGGTTATATTCCTTTTATGTATTTGGGGCTGCCTATTGGTGGGAATGTCCGTCGATTATCATTTTGGGAACCGCTCCTTAACAAGTTCAAATCTAGACTGTCGGGTTGGAAGTTGAAACATTTATCTTTGGGTGGTCGTCTGGTTTTACTGAAGTATGTCATGTCGTCATTGTCTGTTTATGCCCTTTCCTTCTTCAAGGCTCCGTCAGGTATTGTCTCCTCTATTGAATCTATTTTAAATTGTTTTTTTTTGGGAGTGATGACCACAGGAAAATAACTTGGGTGGATTGGAACATTGTGTGTAGTAGTAAGGAGGTTAGAGGCTTGAGGGTAAGGAGAATTAGGGAGTTTAATATAGCTTTGTTAGGAAAATGATGTTGGAGGGTGATGGAAGATACTCATAGTCTTTGGTATAGGGTGTTGTCAGCTAGGTATGGAGTAGAGGGAAGTCGGCTGATGGGGGGAGGCCGTGATGCCTCCTTATGGTGGCGTGATATTTATGCGCTATGTAGGGAGGAGTGGTTTTCTCATCATGTTAGCCACTCGGTGGGTAATGGTAGGAATACCCGGTTTTGAGTGGATGGCTGGCTTGGTGAGGTGGCGTTTAGTGTGAGGTTTAGCAAGTTATATGATTTGTCATTGGATAGGGAGGTATTAGTGTCTGATATGTTTCAGGGTGGGTGGGGTATTGATGGTGAGGCGTGGAGATGGAGGCGGAGGTTGTTTGTGTGGGAGGAGGAGATGTTGGGGGATCTTACGTTACTTCTTCAGAATGTGATTTTGCAGATACATAAGGATGACAGATGGCTTTGGACTTTGGAATCATCTAATGGTTTCTCTGTTAAAAGTGCTTATAATGCCCTTACTTCTCAGCCTCCAATTGAATTACCGGTGGTTGTTTCCTCTTTGTGGCATAAAGATGTTCCTTTGAAGGTTGTGCCCTTTGCTTGGCGGCTGTTCCGTGACAGGTTACCTACGAAGGACAATCTTCATCGTCGTGGTGTTTTAGATCAAGCCTCCATGTTGTGTGTGTCAGGTTGTAGGTTGACGGAAACTTCAAATCATTTATTTTTACATTGTAATATTTTTCGGTCAATTTGGCACTTCATTAATAGGTGGATTGGCACATCCGCGGCTGCCCCGTTTTATGTGTCATACCATTTTAATCAATTCAGTTTCAGTGGTGGTATCTCCAAGGTGCGCCGCTCAATTTTACAGGCTATATGGTTTGCTACGGTGTGGGAAATCTGGAATGAAAGAAATAACAGGCTCTTCAATGATAAAGTATGCTCGATTATTCAGGTGGTAGAAAAGATTAAGTCTCTTGCCTATACATGGTTGAAGGCGAAATTTGTTTCACTTCCCTTCAACTACCATGGCCGTGATGCTGGTGGCACGGGACGTGCCAAGTCTCTGACTTGGGGGTGACATATTTTTGACCCATATTTTCGTATTTTCATCCTGAATCAGCTCCTAATCCTCTTTCTTTTGCTCCAAGACTCAATCTATCAATTATTTGTTCCTGAAATATAATAACTTGCAATTGAAGTAAAATAGTTCTAAAAAGGAAATAATATTAAATAAAACGAAATCAAATCTAAATAAAACGGACTCAGATGTTATATTAAAAACACTAATTATTGACTCATCAGCCTGCACGAAAAAGAAGATAACCTGGAAGGCCAAAGAAACAAAAAGGAAATATGCATCTGAGGGTCCTTCTAGTTCAGGCAATGTCTGGAGGTCATATTCAGTGCTAACAAGTTCAAGGTGTGGTTTAGAAGGTAACCATAATAGGTTTGACTGCACTAATCAAGGTGTGATGCTTATGCCTCCCAACTGGGTTCCACCACCACCACCACCTCCCAACAATTTGAGTTAAGGAGAATAAGTTGTTTTAGATTTGTCACAATCTGCCCCACAAACACAAGAGCAATTATTTGATTTGAATGTGCAAGGACCGCAACCAATAGAAATTGGACAAGGAACTTTTGATCCATCACCAATTAGAGTTAGGCCACCACCTATTAGGGGTCAAACTCCAAATTCACGTATGAATGAACAACGAATGCTTACATTTTTCATGCCAACTCCATGATTTACTTCGAGGGGTCCAAGGCCAACTATGTGATGTTCATTAGTTTATTTATGTACTGAAGTTGTTAAATTATAAGCACAACTGCGGTGCAATATTTTGTTTAATATTTTGCTGAATCATTATGTAATGACTTATTGAATTATATGTCCAAATGTGGTGCAATCGTTTGATTACTCTATGGTTGACCTTTATGTAATGACTTAATAGTTGTGTTATGGAAAAAATTTGGTATTCAATTATGGAATCATTTTAGCAAGTGTTATAATAGTTTACAAGCTTTTACAACTAATGGCTTATTGTATTTAGTAGGTAGCATTCTATTAAACTAACAACTTGTCAGGTACCTTAGTGAGAGTACATGTTTACTGTCAAGGACTTAACTGAGAGTAAGTATGTACAATCAGGGACCTAACAGTAAGTTGGTGTTTCATGAAAGATTTATTTTGAACAAAAGAGATAATTAGATGACATTTAGGGATTTGAGATTTGGGGATATTAATTTTTGGTTCAGGGACTAAAGTGACAATTTCCTACTTTCGTTTTAGTCCCTGTGACAAATCATATGTCATGTCATCGTATAATTTGTATCACATCATCAATTAACAGAATTATTTAACGTCAAGAACTAAAGTGATAATGGAAGTGCAAAGTCAGTAACTTCTTTGTATTTAATTCTGAATTAGAGACCTTTGTGACATCGAGGTGCAGAGTCAGGGACTAAAGCGGTCAATTATGCTCTTCTCCCAACAAAAACACTCCTTCCCAATTGAATGGATGAAATTACCCATGTGTGACTTAACTCATGCAGAGTACTTTCAGCGTGAGTTAACGCACGTTGCGTGACTTAACTCACGCACCTTTAGTCGATTGCGTGACTTAACTTACGCAACTTTGGCCGGTGGCACGACTTAACTCACGCTCCTTTCTGCACCACATAAAACACGTTATTTGGACAGTTTGGATGGTGGTCAGATGGTAAAACTTGTTTTTTTACACGTTTTTTGACTCACCGTAATGCTTAGATACAACCTAGGCATCCATTCCCCTATAAATACCTTTTCAACCTTTACTATTTCTCACACCATCTCACATTCTCTCCTACCCACTCTCTCCTCCTCTTCCTTCTTCGATATTTACATTGTGTAGATATGTCTCAGAATCAAGGTGATGTTCAGTTGAAAAATGAGTGTGAGAAGAAGAAAGTTTGGTTGGGAGTGAGCAAAACTTGTACGGAAAAGAGCATTTTTCCCAGAAGAAACCCTAAAAAAATAAATATATTATCGTCCTAATTTACAAACTAGTGTAAGCCTAAGCCCACTAATAGCAGAGATTAGTTACATAACCCTAATATATTTTATTTATTTTCTCAAAATTTTGCGAATGGATTCTTCTCCTTCCGACGGCAGCAAAAGGTATTAATTATTTCTGAGAGAAGTCGATTGAGAGGCACAATAGGATTACAAGGTATCCAACCAAATTATTAATTTTAAAAATCAATTATGGTCTCTCTAAAAGTGAAACCATATTTTATAGGATAAAAAACATATTTAATATTTTTTTTTAATTAGGTTAGATTTCTTGATCACTTAGTTACACATTTGCTTGTAGAATTGTTTGTTTATGAGATAATGGCCAGACGAAGGCAGTGTAAGAGGCAACGTAAAGACAACAAAAATGAAGACTTTATCAGTGACTTGACCGATTCGGTTCTCCTTCACATACTGTCCTTTCTAAACGCAATACAGGCTGATCAAACATGCGTTTGTGTCCTTTCCACTATTACACTAAGATCTTCATACTCTAGGCCCAGAAAAAGGTTTGATGAGTTTGTGTCTCAGATTTTTTCTCTTCGTGATGGCTCAACCGCCATCCACACTCTTGATTTGTATCGTCGTCATTCCATGAAGCATAGCCTACTCCGGAAGATCATAGAATACGCTGTTTCACACAACGTCCAACACTTACGAATTGATCACACTTGTCATATTGAAAAATTTCCGTCTTGCCTCTTTTCATGTCACACTTTAAAGTCTCTTAATCTTTCTGGTTTCTTATACAATACATTTATCAATCATAAACCAGTATTTCGAAATTCTCTGAATTTGCCATCATTAACGAACTTGTCTTTAAAGTACTTTGCCTTTGCTCGAAGTGATAATGATTGTGTTGAGCCCTTTTCCACATTTAAAATGTCGAATAGTTTGATCATTGACTGTTGTATAGTTCTGGACGCACAAAATCTTTGCATATCAAGTACCAAGCTTGTCAATTTAAGTATACTTATGTGGGCTTCTGTTCCTGAGACATACATTGGAATCTATTTTGGAATCGAGCTATATGCTCCAAGTCTTCATAACTTTGCTTTTACGGGTCGCTATACTCCAAAACTTTTTGGCAGCAAGAGTGTTCTCTCTTCCATCAAACTTGTAAGTATTGATTTAAGATGTCGTTTGATCTCGGAGTCGCGGGAGTCTTCATCATTTCTACTCAATTGGCTGGTTGAGCTTGCTAATATCGAATTGTTGACTTTTTATTCAAATACTCTCGAGGTACTTTATATTGTATCATTAATGCTACTTTATATTTTTGATAACTTGCATTAAACTGATCGTAATACTTCCTGATTGCTTAGGTTCTTTCTTTAGTTCCTGATTAATTGAAGGCTGAGCTCCATTCCTTGTGTAACTTGAAGTCGCTGAAAAAAAAACGGACCAAACTACATCTATAAGTAATGATGTGGTAGAATTTTTGATTCAAAACTCATCCTCGGCAAAGGTTGACATCATACGTTTGTAAAGGTAAAATGTACATTCGACAACATTTTAAAAATAGGTTGATTGATTTAGTAATTTTACATTTGCATCCTTTTTTTATTCTATTTCCCATGATGTCTCTGGTTATAATAACTTTATTTCGGAGGATACATTACAAAACCCTTATTTAGTGCAACAAATGTTTGTGTACAATGTGTGCATGTTGACCTGTGCATCTTGAATCACTTGTACAACTAGTTTGAATTAACTTCTAGCTTATAGAATATTGACAACAGATATGAACTTGAGTTGCTAGTTGTGAAAAAACATCTTGAATCATATGTTGGACCAGTAATTTAGTCATTTAGCTCATAGGAGCTTCACTGATACTAATTTACAAAAAAAGTCGCTATAAGTCTATAGGTATTTACGAATAAATTAAATAAGAGACTATGAAAAAAAGATGAGGTGGAATTAAAGTCATGGTAATTATTCCAAAAAAAATTATTTTGTCTAAGTGTTTTTAAAAAGTTTATCAAAACAAACCAATAGTTTTCTTTTTAGTTGATCATGTGATTTGCTTAGTCTTTTACCCGTCCTCGAAGATTAAGGTTGTTGATGAAAAGTGGGAAGCTAAGCTGCCACTCAGCAGCAGATCAGTTTTAAGTTGCCTTTTCTTCTAAATTCAAGTAACATACATTTATAATTAGGCCATCTCAGTAGTTAGTCTTCCCACATGTTAATCAATTATAATGCAATCATATAAACTTCATGATTACAATGCATAAAACACTTGGGTTGTATCCAGTCAGAATGGTGTGCATTCATGCACATCGGTGGTCATTTGATCAAGGTTGAACGGTGCAGAAAACATGCAGATTTTATTTTTTTTAAATATTACCGATGTCTTGACTGCATGGAATTTCAACAGCATGCAATCTAAATTCATTTATTCAATCCGTATCTCATCTAATGTGAGACTGTCTACTTATTTATTTTTGTTATAGGCACATCCAAGTGCGTCGAAGCAAGAAAGGAAAAGTCTGTGTAGGTTGATTGATAGCAGGAAACTCACACCAGAAGCCTCACTTCATGCAGCTCAAAACGAACGGTGGCCTGCAGTGAGAGCTGTTATTCAAGTTCTCTTCTCTGAACAAACGAAACTCAACTGCCACATTGACTGGAGTGCTTCTTTCAGTAGCTGTTAATGAATCTGTTGATGTCGTTGATGTCATATTCATTGCCAAATTTGAGGCGGAATGATCGTATTGGTAGCTCGATGTCTCGTGATACAATGACTGAGTATGCAGCGTGGCGAAAGATGATGTAGTCTTTGAAGGTTTGGGCGTCAAAGTTGAGATCGAAAACTGAGAGCCCCAATGGATTCCACTGGTTCAAGAGGACGCTTGTATGAGACTGGATTAACAAAATATGATAACGAATCTAAAGAGATGGTTAAGGTTTCAAACTCCAATAGAAATGAAGAGCTTATAAAAGAAAAGTCCAATATAAATGTGAATATGTATTATGTTTTAGACCGAGATTATTGTTGGTCTTAAATGCAAAATTGAAAATGTATTTAGTCCAACCTGAAAATTTAAAAATATCTATGATTTGTAGAAATTACAGGTGTTGACTGTGATGGTCTTTTATTTTAGACTAGACTATTCCTTTGGTATCCAATCTCAATCACTTGGTTACAAAAAAACAAAACAAAAACTATTCTTGTATGTATATACATCTGTAACCTAATATTTACTCATCCTGGTGATAAAAATCTGGACCTAAATAACCAAGATAGATTGGGCATGAAAAGCTTGAGTGGGACAAAACCATGGGATTCCTCTACTTCATGAGAAATTCTGGAACTGCTACTGTTTTTTATGTCAAATGGATCAGTCTTACCCGTTCCATGGGCTAGTTTAGTGGTTAAGAATATGAAAAACGTTTTACAAAATTGGAGATCAATTCAAAATATTTTATAGTAAAATGCAAACATGTGTCGGATATACCAAAATTAACGATTATATATTAAAAATTGTGACAATTTACTTTTTGAAAAGTTAAAAAATAATTTCTTCAGTTAAATATTTGCTATTTATGACATACCTTTCACAAAGACTAATTTTTGATAAATCACATAGACTAATTTAAAAGCACATGTCCTCGTCAACAAATCAATAGCATTTGTATCACGCTACAGAAGCATCTTGGGCGAAAACAATGCAAAAATCATTCCTATAGGATGTGTTGTGTATACACTATACAAGCATAATGAATATTGATTGGGTCAAGAGAGAACCAGAAACAGAATATGTCTTTTGTGATGAGGCAATTGTGGGGCCACTCACCCTATGAATATGAAAGTCCAATCACATGGTTAGTTTAGTACTAATGAAAGATTTTTGTGTTTGATAATATAAGGGATAATATAAAAAATGTTTGTCTCGTGTGTGTTTGCTAATATAATCGTAATCAATTGTTTTCATTCAGTTTTAACATTACAATTTATTTTTTTAAAGAAGTTTTAAGACTACAATGATAATCAAAATTTTCATTCATCTGAATATAAATTATGTTTTTGCTAACTAGTGTCTTAGTACATTGTTTAAACAACCAAAAAATAAAAAAATAATCTTGAAAATAGAAGTTAAACGCATGTAAAGATCGTAACTACACAATTTCTAATAAAAATTTATTACTTTTGGATGTTTAAACAACTCCCAAGTAATACTTGTTAACATTGTCCTATAAATTATAATCAAGAATACGATATATCGATCGATAGGGTAAAGATAAACAATGAAAGGCAAAACACAAAGCACACTAAATACAACAATATAAATGTTGAATTATGAAATCTAGCTCTTGTTCAAGATAAAAGTTGCTGCAAAAAGTTCGGTTATTTTCATAAATAATAATGTAGTATATATGAAAAATGTATTCATTCTTTCCGGTTTCAAAGACTAAAATTCAACATCCACTATCCATAATGCAGTGCTATTGAGTAACACATGACAATGAATACATACATAAATGCAGTGATCATTTAAACTTAGGCTTGAAACAACATAAAACTGAATCATTTTCTTTAGTGTTGACGAAAGTATCGTTATTAACAGAGTTGCTAGTAGTAAATATCTGAGGAGAGGGTGAGGATAACATCATTTGCTCATTAACTTCCTTCCCTTCACATATAATTCTGACCTTGCAACTTTCTGGTGCACTCTTTAGTACTTGATCGCCCACACTGCCACTTCCTTTCCTTGATTTTGATTTTCTGTTCATAAAAAATGCTTAGTTAAAATAAATTAATGTTTGATTTTTTTTTTTACTCTAAATAAATACTACATACCATACCTTAGATGAGATTTGTTTGCTCCAATGATTAAATTGGTGATTTGAAGAATTGGAATAAGGTCGAGGATGGCCTTTGCAACCAAGTCACTCTCTATTAGGATGGTGTCCACCTTAACCTTCGAAATAGAGCAAGATTGGAGGAATTTGTGAAGGAGTTGTCTCCTCTTATCTTTTTCTTGATCCATATAACTCTCCACCTGCTCACCACTCACTTGATTCCTTGGAACCATCCCTACTCCCACTGCATGAAACATAGATTTATTAGATCTATTAATTTTGATATGATTATATATGGAGAGGTTAATTGGTCAACAACAAGAACAAGAACAAGAACAAGAAAGTATATCTATAAATAGATGAGAAATTACATGGATTTGGAATGTGTTTGATCTCAGGGAATATATGTATGAGATAGAGAATGGTATTGGTAGAGTGAGTAATAGTGAATAAGTTATTGATTGTCCATGAAAGAGCTTCCATGCTTGTATTGCTTTTACCAACTGCCACATAAACACATGACTCTTCTTCAATTTCATTACCAATAATATCATCAAAGTTGTGGTTGATGGTTTCAATGCTATCATCTACCTCCTCAATCTCATTGTTGTTGTTGAACACTATTTGCTCCAAGATCTCCGTTGACTTGGCCGACGACATTTTTAATGGTTGGTTTGGTTCTTGTTTGTTTGTGTATAATATAGACCAATTATTTACATGTTTGTGTGTATGTGTTTTTTCTCTCTAATAAGAGAGAAGAAGAGGAATGGGACGTTCTTCTTCTATATCTCTTTATTTTCATCTACAAATAAACATAAAACATTGGATGCTCAACTGGATTGACCGAATAAAACATGGTAAATTTGGATATTTTTTAGTAAAAGTTTGAATAATTTTATATGCTCACAATTAAGAAAAAACATACACATCATTAAAATATTTTAATAAACCTAAATTGATTTTTTTCCTTTGTACTTTTTTTCCTTTGATATTATCTTTGCCATTTATGTTCAATTATGATTTGAATTGATATTGAGAAATACTTTTTGAATCAAGACCTAAGATAATCATCTATCAAAGTTTAAATTCTAGAAATAGAATTTAGGTTTTGATAATCATTTCAAAGATCAAAGCTTAATGCTATCAGATCGTTTAATAGATTGAGAAGTCGTCGATTAAGCGATACGGTTGAAATCACAACGTTATTTAGATATGAATAATGTTGTCAAGTGATATATGATAATATCGATTAATAGCTAGAATTCATGTATGTGATCATAAGGATATATACAAAAGTTTGATCAATGAAATCTAATCCTAACGCTCTTACGCCTTTATCAATCTCATTTTAAATTACTATTTTTAGTTCGATTAAATTTTAAACAAACAAACAACCAAACCGTAACTTAAGATGATAATCAATATTGAATGGTTTGTGATATCGCATTAGTTCTTGAGTAGACGATACAAAAATACTTACTTTTGATTGATAGCAAAATATTACATCACGAGACGCAATAGTTTGTATAGTACTTAAATTTGTCAATAGGCAATAAGGTTTTGAAATTTGTATGATTTTAATAAAAAAAAATCTAAGTTTTATCTTTCTATAAAACTATTAAGATGTTACATATATAATGTGGATGTTAGATGTATATGTGACAAGTTCACATATAATCTAACTCCTTGTCGATCTGTCGTATCTTAAGGACTAAAATGCTTGTTTTTAAGTATTGTATCTTAGCATCCTTTCAAAAAAAAAAAAAAATATTGTATCTTAACATTGAAGTCTTCAAATCTTTTGATGGTGTTGAGTTTGTTGAAAATTGGCAAGGGGATACCGTGAGAATTAATCTCCATTTCCAAAGGGAGACAAGTTAAAATAAAATAGAAACTAAATCTTCCTCCTCCATGAGTGAAAAAATAGTTGACATTTTTTGATACATTATATATAGTTTAATCAAATGTTTAAAAAAAAAATACTAGCATTCCAAACTCCAAATAACATTCTAATGGATATTCTTATATTCTTTTGATTGGTTATATAAAAAACAATCGATGGTTTAAAAATTATGAAGCGTCGGGATTATTACAAAGATGATATGATATATAATTGATTCAATTCAAAGTTCCCAACCATGCAAATGACGTCGTTGTATCACTTGTTTCAATGATTCAATCAATATCAAGCTGTTAATTGATTAATTTTAACATATGAGAAAAACTTTCTACTTGTTTTGCATAAAAATCATAATTACTTTATCGAAGTTATTTGAGCCTTATTATTCCACTAAATGTACCATTTTCTTTTCTTTGTTTTTGTATAGATGTATCTAGGGGTGAGAATAGGTCAGACCATGTTTTGATAGGCTTGAATCTGATCTACGAAAATTTTTGCAAGCTATTGACTATGACCTTTTGTAGAGTCAATATCCTCTCCATTTATGTCCTTCTCCATTTCCTTCATTTGGAGAGATAAAGACACATAAAGTTTTGAAAGAAAGAAAAAAATTAATGAGAGTGGGATTCACTTAGTGGTAGGACTCACATCCTACTTTTTGTGTATATATCTCTCTAAATGGCATCTTTCATTTATTTTCATAAATGGAGAGGATCCTTACTCCCTTTTGTAGGCCTAGTTTTTTGGTCTCGTCTGACTTGACCTAAAAGCCTATTTACATGCATACTTCATATTAAAGTCATTAAATAGTCAATTTAATATACTTTAAATAGGTTAAATCGATATTAAACTTACTATTTCACTGTAAGGCTTGTATATCATTATAAGACCTTAAAAGCTTATTTTATCATAAAGCCTTAAAGCCCGATTGTAGGCCCCTGTAGACCGGTCTGATGTATTCCTAACCCTAGATGCATCCTTTCCTATCACTCCAAAAGTCTTGAATTGATTTTCATAAAATCACAAAATGATAAAAAAAAAAAATGAACAAAATATAATTTTTAATGTTTTAAAATATTCTTTTGTAAATTCAACTTATATATTGATTACAAATATATAACAAAAAAATTCAAATAAACTTTATTTAATTTTTATTAGTGATCAAGACTTCTAGTCAAACAATAATTTTGAAAAAGATTTCAGAGAGAGAGGTGTATTAGTAGAAAGGGGTGCAGATCGTAATCCCTCATTAATAATAAATACTAATGGTAGAATATTTTACCTCCTCGTCTTAAATTTGTACCTTTCCACCCAATGAATAAAAAGTATTTTTCAAAAATTATTTTTGACGTGTTGATAGAAGATATCAAGATTGTCTCGGGAGTTTAACTCAGTTGGTAATGACAATGTATAATATATGCAAGATTCAGGGTTCGAACCTTGAACACTACCAAAAAGAAGATATCAAGATTTTTGGTTTTTAGTCCTTGTAAAAAAAATTGTCCTTGTAAAATTTATTAATATTAGAATATTTGACTTTACTTGAAAAAAAAAAATATGATTTTTGTTCCTCAAAATAAGAACCTAAAATGAATATTAGATGATCAATTTTAATATGACCTTTTTCATGGACTAAAACGAAACATCAAAAGTAAAAAATGATATAATTGAAAGGACTAAAACGAAGAAAAAAAATTAGAGGAACAAAAAGCTAAAAATGTCATGGACTAAAGACATAATCTCTATTATAAACATTTCCCTTATTTTATTTTAATAGTACACGTGGCAAGCTTATAATGAAATATGCATTTAATGTTTTTCTATCAACCAATTAGAATGAACCATGACTCATAATTTTTGTATTAGCCAATCAAAATAGATCATGACTCATTTCTTAAGTGCATATGGCATCTTCACATTCTACATCTCATTTAATGCTTTCTTATCATCCAATCAAATTGATTAATGACTCATTTATTTTTTTATTAGCCAATCATGATGGACCATGACTCATTTAATTTTCACCAACCAATCAAAATTGATCATGCCATGATTTTTCTCTCTATATATAGACACTTTGTTTTTCCTTATTTTCATGTG
>Ga0228710_1008579_pt1 | contig 14608 bp, 10 predicted proteins | sample MedpolnodulmetaG_FD_177995 | JGI IMG/M metagenome (GOLD analysis project Ga0228710, IMG submission 177995) | Root nodule microbial communities from Medicago polymorpha collected in Santa Monica, California, United States - pink nodules | ecosystem: Host-associated > Plants > Roots > Nodule...
ATTTTTTTATTTTTTTTTTTTTTTTTTTTACTATATATGTATATATATATTATGAGTGAGTAGCAGAGATGAGAGCTTTTAGAGGTGTCGGCCTAGTCGGGATGTCTAAGTTCTCTCCGATGTTTTCCTCACTCTTGCCTTATTCAAAACTTCTTTAACAAGTGTTTCAAGGCTACTTGTTAACATAAACCTAATCATAATCGCTACATATGAAGAAAAAAAACATGTTTGAAGAGGTAAACCTCAAATTGGATTTCACTTATTAATCTAAACTTGTAAATGTTAAGCTGTATTAGTAATAAACTGGAGTTTCCTCTTCTTTCTTAAACTTCCCTTTCTTTATGAGGCAATGGAATCTTACATATTTGCACAAACAAGAGAAGTTGAAAACATGAAAAGGCTACAAAACCACTTGGAAAAAATGGAGTTGCTTGTTCAAGAGTACGTGGAAATTTAGACTATAGATGTATACAAGTACGTGGAAATTGTAAATGTCAATATTTTTTTTGAATTGAAGGTTGCTACTCAAATTAAAGGTAATATTTTTTTTTTAATAAGCTTTTTTTTGTTTTGGAATATGCTAAATTAGCCCACCCAAATTGATACCGGAGAATCGAACCTGAGACCTTGAAGGGGAGCACAATCCAAGGTCATGAACCAAAACCACAAGACCAACCTAATTAAGTTTTTAATGTTGATTGAATGATAGATATGAAGTTGACACTGAAAAATATAGTCATCATCATGTATTAATTGTATCAATACCTAATGAACAAGATTCCTCTTGCCACTAATTGATCACTGAAGGTAGACAAATTCAAAGACTACTTGCTTTTTTTTAATAGAACGGATTATCCTTCTGCAAACAAAATATATCATTGGCAATACAATGCATGCTCTTCATATATTGGAATTTTATACTAGCAAGTAGCAAGATGCAAAGCTGCCATTTATTCGTGTGATGCCAAGTTAAAAATTCATGTCTGAAATGACGCAGAATGTATTGGAAACCTTTGGTATATGATAGCAAGGAAGGTGAGAATCAAATAAAGATAAGGTAATGTGCTATATGTAGGTAGACCAAACCAATGAAACAAAATAGTCTCAAGTCTAAACAAGCTCCACATATTATCACCCACCTTCTTGACACTTTCATTTTCAAAATAGCACCATGTAGTTGGTTTTCTGGCATGGTAGGTTTCAAAATGTACATCTTTTGTCGTCATAATTAATTTCCTAAATTTTTCTTTGTCCGTCTAACAAATCAAACTTGCGTCTAGGTATGCGATTTACGGGTTCCCTGCTGGATCAACGCTTAAAAACTTAAACGCACCATTTTTCACCTTTCATAAATCTTCAACTCAATCTAAATGTATATTCATATCTTTCATTTTGACATTACTAAATACAAAATTAAGTTCTCATTGCACCTACTTGATTTTATATCTCTACCTTTCTCACAGGCAAAAATCAACCAAAATTGCAAGACAAACCCTTGAAGACGGCTCTCCCTTTTTTTGGCTTAACTACTTATAAAATGAAAGGGTCAATTTTGACCCTTCTGGAAGCATCTAATTCACATGAAATGAACTCTTTGTTGAAGGCTGCCGATGTTTGGTTAAATAGTTTGAAGGTTGAGGTTCATCATGACTACAAAATAGAAAAGCTACTGGTTGGCATTATATTTGTATAAACTTGTGTTTGAATATTAAATCTAAACTTCAATTTTTTTTAACAAAAAATTTAAATTGAATATAATGTGAAAGGTATATAAAATATTAAATTTCAATTAGTATATGGTGAAATGAAGTTGGTTTTTTCCTTCGTAAGGACTAACTAACAATGCTAATGTTCTTAAACTAAATATATTTATCGGGTTTGAACTCGAAAACTCACAATTGTGTGGACAAAATATGAAGTTTTTTTGTGCTGCAGGCATTGACTTTGAGAAAAAATGGAAAATGCCCTTACGGGCTTATACTTCCAATGTGTTTGAGGTCCGATCCATTGCACGTGGTGATGGAATGCTTGGCTAATTCTGGTACTATCTTTATACATTTTTTCCTTATCAAAATGTTGCTATATCTATATCTAAATGTAGTACAAAAGATTTCCTTTATATATCTGGGCAAGAACAACAATATATAATTATATATATTGTAAAAAAAAAAATTATATATGTACAAATTATTATTATCTTCATACATTGAAATTAAAATACAGGTGTTGGAGAAGTTGTGGTTGTGAAGTCTGGCAACAGGAGTGTGGAAGGAATCATTTCCAACAGGTGTTGTCAGGCTTCACAACCACCACTTCTCCAACACTTGTATTTTAATTTTAATATATGAAGATAATAATAATTTGTACACATATAATTATTATTTTATTTGACAATATATAATTATATATTATTGTTGTTGCTCTGATAAAGGAAATCTTTTGTACTACATACATTTAGATATAGATATACCAACATTTTGATAAAGGAAAAAATAATAAAGATAGTACCAGAATTAGCCAAGCATTCCATCACCACGTGCAACGGATCGAACCTCAAACACATTGGAAGTATAAGCCCGTAAGGACATTTTCCATTTTTTCTCAAAGTCAATGTCTACAACACAAAAAAAAAACTTCATATTTTGTCTACACAATTGTGAGTTTTCGAGTTCAAACACGATAAATATATTCAGTTTAACAATATTAACATTGTTAGTTAGTCCTTACGAAGGAAAAAACCGACTTCATTTCACCTTATACTAATATTTTTTTTTTTGTTGAAGGATTCACCTTATACTAATTGAAATTTAATAATTTAATTTTTTTGTTAACAAAATTTGAAGTTTAGATTTAATATTCATTGCCACTAATTTTAACGAACACTACAAAATTCATGTCAATTAATTGTTATTTTTTTTACCAAACAGAGCTTAATCTACCCATTCTTTAGCAAGAACAAAAACATGATCCTCTCATAAAAATAACAGAGAACTAAGCACATGAAATCTTGCAACAAAAGAATAAACACAAGAAATCTTACACTCATAAATGTCAGGTGGATAGTTGTGTAGTGGAACAGGTTTTCCAATGAGGTCATGTTTCTCTCGTATAATAGCTATCTCCATGATGATAAGAACCTTGTTTGTTACATAATTAGTTAATTAAATAAATTCCATTGTGTAGTGGATTTTAGGTAGTTTCATAAGTATACACCAAACCATCTTCAACCATAAAATGTCTCCCGCTTTCTTGAAGATCTCCTTGCATCCAATCACCCTTGGTCTTTAGGTAATAATACAAGTCATGCCATACATTCTTCAAAATCTGGAATGCCTCCCATCTTCTTGAAGAATTCCCTTGCTAACAACAAGAGTCTGGCACCCAAGGTCTTCATAGTTGTACCATTTCTGGTGTCATCAACTCCACCTCAAGTTGTGCTTTCTCCACCTCAACTTGAAAATGCGTACATCCATTATGACTTTGACCTTGCAACTCCACCTCAAAGGTTGATCATGGGTATTCTTACCACCGCCTCTCCAGGCTGATGTTGAGTGTTTAACGTCTCTCCAGACGACCACAACTATATAAGGCATCAGTCCCAAGGTGAGAGACATCACCTTCTTCATCACCCCAACGAGACACCACCAAACAACCCGCATCCTCATAACCCTCAGAGACAATTTGTGTGGAGTTACCATTGTTCTCCGAACAATCCTTCTTGAAGTGACTCATCTTGTGACAGTTAAAGCACTTAAACTTTGATTTGTTACCACTCTTTCTGCGGTTATCTCTACCACTATCTTTCCCTCTTGAAACACTTAGGCCTTCATCATTTTCATCAGCTCTCAAGTCCTTGGACTTGGTCAACTCCTTGGTTCTCAAAGCCGCTTGAACTTCTTCTAGGGTGACAGTGCCTTCTTTGCCATAGAGCATGGTATCCTTGAAAGATTCAAAAGATCTCGGTAGCGTACACAACAAGAGTATATATTTATCTTCATCCTCAAGATGCACCTCAATGTTCTCCAAATCATCAATGATTTTGTTGAACTCCGTGAGTTGCTCCATGATGGCCTTTGACTCCACCATCTTGAATGAGTATAGTTGTTGCTTTCAGAATTGCCTATGAGCCAAAGATTTGGTCATATAAAACGACTCCAACTTTGACCACATCGATGCCACGGTTGGTTCCTTCGCGACATCCCTCAAAAATTTATCCCCGAGACACAAGACGATGACACTTCTAGCCTTGTCCACCATCTCGGTCTTCTCCGCTTGCGACATGGTGACCGGTAACACACTTTCATCCTTCAAAGCTTGTGCGCACTTTTGTTATATCAAAACTGCTTCCATCTTGACCTTCCATAACCCAAAATCATTACTTCCGATGAACTTCTTGATATCCCACTTTCAAACCATGGTACCTGATTATCGATTTGATCCTTGCCCCACGATGGGCGCCAATTGTTGTGATTTCGTTGAAAAATCACACCAATAAAATACTTGATGTGTGGAGCAAATTAATCAAGCAACCAAAAAAACGCGGGTGACAGTTATAAACACAAGCAAAAGTAGAAAACAACAAGAGAGAGAGAGAGAGAGAGAGAGAGAGAGAGAGAGAGAGAGAACACACGAAAATTTGTTTACCCAGTTCGATCTAATACTGAGCTAGTCAGGGGGAGAGAGCAGCTATCCGTTCCACTATAATGATGAGTAACTTTACAAAGAGATATCAAAAGGGTTACAAGAATTAGTCTTCAGACCTAATTCTACACAAAGTTATGAATCTCTTCCCGTGACCAAGATACTCTATCCTAATAGTGTTTTGTTCAAGGTGAATCAAAACAATCCCAACTCTAGTGTTTGTTGCCAAGAGAAATCTCTATAAACCCTAATTCGTTGTTTGTTTCTAAACCCTGTTTTCCTACTCTCTACCTAATTTTCATTTGATACAAGGTTTATATTTATAGTAAAATCATTTCTAAAAAATTAGAGCAAATCCATGCTGAAAAATACGTTTTTGTTTTTCTACATCAATGTAAATTCGGGCGCCGATTTTTGTCGAGACAGAAGTCTCCAAACTCAACCAAAATCGGAACCGATTTTGCCAAATCGGCCACCGATTTTGGCAGTCCTGCAGAACTCCAATTTTGAGTCATACTACAACAAAAACTGTATGACTAATCAAACTAATCAGAAGAGGATAGTATACCTGATGGCCATTGAGTTTGTGAGCATCAGATCCAACTTCATAAAGATCATTCTCGACATCATCTAGCGGATCACTAACAGCCTCAACACGAAGTTATCAGTTCAGTCTTTTGATGATATAAAAATATTGAAATCATCACCAAGTGCATGAGCCAAAGAACAAAGTACATCAACAACATCATCTTGGAGCTCACTGTTTTTCCTGTAAATAAGAAGTTCAACGGACATACATCACCAAACCATCTTGAAGATGTTTTCTAATATTTATCATAATATTTTAAACATGCACCTCCTACATGTGGCACAAACTTTATCAAAATATGCATCAATATTCACCAAATGCAAGGCAAAACAAAATATAAAATAATATTACAAATTAATAACTTGCCTTAAGTATGGACCGACCAAAAGAAATTCTTTGATTAATAAGGCAAGTCCTTTTCTTTTTCATATCTACTTCTTCACATTATATTCCATTTTTCTAGTTTAAACGCTAAATTTTTTTTCTCTCTCAGGTTTCAGATCTTGCTAAGGAACACCCTAGCATAAAAACACTACAGGAGCAATGATATATCACCATGTAGTTGGTTTTATGTGGCATGGTAGATTTATAAATGTACATCTTTTGCCGTCATAATTTATTCCTTAAATTTTTCTTTGTCCATCTAACAAATCGAACTTGTGTTTAGGTATTCTATTTACGGCATTCCTGCTGGATCAACGCTTAAAAACTTAGACGCAACATTTCTCACCTTTCATAATCTATCAACTCAATCTAAATGTCTATTCATATCCTTCATTTTGACAATACAAAATACACAACTAAGTTATCATTGTACCTACTTGATTTTATATCTCTTCCTTTTCCACAGGCAAAAATCAATCAAAATTGCAAGACAAACCTTTGAAGATGGCTCTAACTATCTTTGGCTTAACTACTTATAACTTGAAAGGGTCAATTTTGACTCTTCCGGAAGCATGAGATTCACATGAAATGAACTCTTTGTTGAAGGTTGTCGATGTTTGGTTAAAGAGTTTGAAGGTTGAGGTTGATCATGACTACAAGTCTACAACCATTTTGTCAAGGATGGTAAGCAATGGATAGATAAACAGAAAAGCTGCTGATTCACATGAAGCTTTTCTACTTTTCTATCCACTGCTTACCATCCTTGACAAAATGGTTGTAGTCATGATGAACTTCAACCTTCAAACTCTTTAACCAAACATAAGCAGCCTTCAACAAAGAGTTAATTTCACGTGAATATGATGCTTCTAGAAGATTCAAAATTGACCCTTTCAGGTTATAAGTAGTTAAGCCAAAAGTAGGAAGAGCATCATGAAGGGTGTATCTTGCAATTTTGGTTGACTTTTGCATGTGAGAAAGGAAGAGATAAAAAATCAAGTAGATGCAATGAGAACTTAGTTGCATATTTAGTAATGTCAAAATGGAAGATATGAATATACATTTAGATTGACTTGATAGATTATGAAAGGTTAAAAATGCTACGTTTCAGTTTTTAATCGTTGATCGGGATCTCGTAAATTGGATACCTAAACACAAATTCGATTTGTTAGACGGACGAAGAAAAGTTAAGGAAATAAATCATGATGAAAAAAGATGTACATTTTCAAACCTATCATGCCACATAAAACCAAGATATATCACAACTCCTACAGTTTTTTATGTCAGGATGCTACTCGGCAAGATCTGAAACCTGAGAGAAAAAAGAATTTTTAGCGTTTAAACTAGAAAAATAGAATACAATGGGAAGAGGTAGATATGAAAAAGAAAAGGACTTGCCTTATTAATCAGAGAATTTCTTTTGGTCCATACTTAAGGCAAGTTAGCATTTAAACTAAATGCAGTTATTCTTGTATCCTTCAAACATGGAAGCATTTTTTTGCTTTTGATTGCCCACATCTCTATTGTCAATAGCTGCTGCTACCTTCACAAAGCGGTCGAGAATCACAAAACGCGATGCAACGCTACAAGGTGGAGCGTTTGGAGAAAGCAGGTGAAGTAGCCGATATTCGGTGGTGCAGGGTAGGACAGTTGGATCTGAGTTTACACGGGTCAAGTTGCACCCTTCATCTTTTTTCACGGTGAAGAGAAGAAGAATGAGAAGAAATGAAAGAAATCTTTGATTGTCTGTGAAAAAACTGAGAAAGAAAAGTGAATAAAAGAAGGTGATTGTTTATGCGGCGGCTCAATGCGCAAAATTAGGTCTAGGGTTTATTTGTTAGTGAAGACTTATGTGGGCTGGCCAAATTTATACAACCCGAGAGTATAATGGGCTTAAAAATAGGTGGGTTGACCTTGTTTTATTACTTTCACTGCACGACCTCTTTTGACCTTTTATTTAATAAAAAAATCAATAGTAGTTTTTTTTATATACATAAAAAAAAAAAAAACAATAGTAACATATTTAAATAAAAAAAGTACTATTTATTAATAATAGATCAATAATGGTTATTGTTTAAAAAAAAAGATCAATAATGGTTATAAAAAATAATAGACCACTACTTGAGTAATAAAATAATAGTAGTAATGTAAGGTATTTTAGTATTTTTCATGAACTTTGTGATGTTTAAGGTATTCAGTATTTTTTTAATAGCATGGTATTTTAGTATTAAATTAATTTGTGCCGCACTGCCGAAATAGTGTCCGCTAGGCACCCCGCTCCAGCGCCGCGCCAATTTTTGAATTGGCCGTGATGTGCCGCATTGACAACAGAGTTGCCCATGCATCAACATCTTATTCTTCTTCCTCATCTACATCACTATGAATCTCACCATTCTTCACCCTTTTGAGCAAGTTCACAGCAGAATGATCGGTGCCAACAGGGCATAGCAAGGCTGCTTGAGCTTGAGCGTTTTTGAATTATATTGTTCAGTGAAAAGCTCACTTACAGCCTTTTCCAACTCATCTTTCTTCGTCAAAGCAAGCTTCATTCTTGGGATAGGTTCTTAGGCTGTCCTTTTTATCCTCTTCTCCTTAGTCTGGGAACAACCGGGAATGTCCACATCAGCAGAAGTCATTGGTACACTCCCCTCGGACAGATTCATCGAGTCCATATACATATGCTAACAAAAATACAAGAATCAGAAAAGAAATAAATATTTTTGACAACATACAATACAAGGAGCTTGCACTTTCACATCTATAATCTATTAACACATTAAGGTTATTTCCAAAGACAAATAAGGTAGGCACTACTCAAGGTTGTTGGATTCAACTACTTACTTACTTTATTTTCTTTTGAATCAAATTCTCCAAATTCCAAACCTCATATTGAAGCAGGGTTGTAGAAGAAAGTGATTGTTTCCAGTGTGGTCCACAAAGAAAGCTAATAGATCTCGATGAGACTGAAATTAGAAAAGACTGAAATTTTGTAAAAAAAGAAAAGAGTATGCTAAACTAACAGTCCACGTTGCGCACCACGGCTATGCAGGTAATGTATTGCAAAGAATAAAAGGATGGTTCGTTGTCCCTGATCAAACATTTGCCTATTATGGAAGATATTGGCTGCAGGCATATCTTCTTCGTGGGGGATATTGATTTCAATCAAATCATTATTAGAAATGTTATGTTAGTTGTACATTGAATGACCTTGCATTTTGGACTTAGGGTCTGTTTGGCAAACAACATATTTGAGTGTACAGCTTATTCGTACATTGAATGAGCTTGCATTTTGAACTTAGCATCGATTTTGTAAGCTCATTTTACTATTTAAAAAATAAAAAAAAAACTCATTTGGTAACCATCACTTTCTCACGGGCGAGTTTTTTAATAATATAATTCAAGTAGCTTATAGTTTATCATTTTTTTTTATCTCAATTTTACCATTGTATCCCAAATTGAAAAAATGTTAATTTTATTAATTAAATATACCTTTTTCAAACTTATAAGCCGGCTCAACCGCTAATTTATGAAAAAATTCAATGAGTCGGTTTATCCACTAATATCAACTATAACCAACTTATCACTTGTCCGCTATGCACTATTTTTTACCAAACAAAGCTTAATCTACCCATTCTTTAGCAAGAAGAAACACATGATCATCTCATAAAAATAATAGAGAACGAAAGACAAGAAATCTTGCACTCATAAATGTCAGGTGGATAGTTGTGTAGTGGAACAGGTTTACCAATGAGGTCGTGTTTCTCCCGTATAAAAGCTAGCTCCATGATTTTTATTTTATTTGAAAGAGCTAGCTCCATGATGATAAGAACCATGTTAGTTACATAATTAATTAATTAATCAAATCAATTCCATCGTAAACTAAGCTAATAATTTCACATCGAGAGAAAACTCACTTGTGATTCTGAAGTGAGCTGAAGAAGCCCACAGTAATGGTAACAATTGAACCTATCTGCAATTTTCCTAGTAAAACCAACTCTTCTGGATTCTTGGCGATAAATCCCACGATACAGTATCAACCATTAGAGAATGTAAGGCCATGGTGACAGTCGACAAATACTGGCTAACGGTATCCACAACCACGGGTTCACGGTGATAACTTGCAACACCGGCAGTCGCATTGGGGGCAAGTGCCCCCACTCTATTATTTATTTTGCTATCAAAATTTCGATAATTTAAGTTTTGTTCTATTAAAAATTAATTATAGACCCCACATAGAAATATTGAAATTTTGATTTATGAAAAATCACTTATACAATGATAAGAGAAATGAAGTGTGTTGAGCTTGAGACCGATAATATTATGCAGGTTAAGCAAAATTGTTAATTTGAATAAAAACAATATTCGTATCTTAATTTAATTTCATTTGGCAAATTCAATGGTACACCTAAATATTTAGGTTTACCGGTACACCAAATCATTAAATTAATAATTAAATGAATTGTTTTTTAAGAAAAATAATTATTTTCTATCATTGATAATTATAAAAATTAAATCTTATTTACCAAAAGCATCGACGAAATAAAATTTAATTTTTTTAAATTTATTACTCATAACGAAGAATATTGATTATTTTTTATGAGAAAATGTTAAAAACTTAATGATTCTTATAAACAATGAAATGATGTTTTTTTTTTTGTTATGAAATGATGTTTTCTAAAATATAAACATTGACAAATAGCTTTTTACTTCATAAAATCATCGTTAATTTCTCAATTTATAAAACAAGAGTATCGCCTCAAAGAAGTTCCCCATTTCATTATCTATCTATTTAGTTACAAATCGTCAAAACCATATTCCAACACGTCATCCATCGTACGCCATCTCGTTTGAATTTTGCCACGTCGCTCAATATCTGATGCGGCAAGCTCTAAATCACTTGTATGTTTAATTTGTTAATATAGATCTCAAAATCATACTCCAACACGTCATCCGCCGTACGCCACCCCATTTGAATTTTGCCACGTTGCTCAATATCTGATGTGGCTCTAAATCACTTGCATTCATTCTAAGCCATCACTCATCCATTCATATTCTCTTAATCCATAATTTTGCCAACTAGCTTTCTTTGTTCTGTTTGGATGCATTAGTACTCTATTGATGAATAGATTATCATTATATATATATATACACACACTTGACCATCATAATATATAGGATCATGCTAACCGAGGCACTGGTTAAGGATATCAAAAAAGAAAGTTATTATTAAAAATGTAAACATTTAGACATACTTGTATTAGACAACCATTATAAAATAATAGAAATTTTAAATTTCTCTCAAAAAAATTATGAAATTAAAAAGTTTGAACCCCCTTATTTAGGATCCTGGCAACGCCACAAGAATATTAATTCCTCGAGGCTAAGTATATCTTGGAGGCCTAACCGAAGGTGTAGAAGGTCTTACTTACAATATACTCACTTATCAGTAAGGACTTCGAGTGCACAAAGGAGGTATTGCTTTTGGTGTTATGGATCATGCATTATATCCAAAAAAATAAATATAGATTGAATAGCAAATTATGTGACCATATTTATTGTCAATGAAATAATCAATAACTTCTGCTTTTGGAGTATAATAATACTTTTACAAATTATTCTTTTAAAAGTGAATTTCTACAAACCAATATGCATCAATGGGTTTTATACATGTTAATGGGATAAGTAACTGCAACAGAAAAAAATGGCAACATAAATTAATAGGTGTTCAGCTAGGGACACTGCATAAACATTGCCACCAAGAAGTAACCAGTATAATAGTAGTTGAACAAGAAGACTTTCCTTTCCATTTTTTGAGAATTCATTCGATTCCCAAGTAAAATAGAACTTTGATGAATGGTGAAGTAGCTAAGATCCAAACCAAGATGATGAAACAAAACTTGCATAGAGATTAGGTGACATTTGAGGAACACAAATATTCTTCTTGTCTCCTTTCATTGGTTGTTTTGTTTGCTATATATATATGAAGCGAGAAAGCCAACCAAATCTCAAGTTTTGAAACAAACTCTTGTATATTAACACCTTCTAACCTTCTGTTCTCTAAAAACAAGAAAATGGCAGTCATTGAAACAAATACAAAGAGCTCTCTGCATCTTCGCAGCAACAGCTTAACATCCACATCACATCATCTTGTATCACAGTTTGAGGACAATTTGTAAAGATTGAAGAGTTCTGAAGGTGCATCTTCAGTGTCATCATCTTCGATATGCAACAAACTTAATAGCGTGCAGGATTTGCATGGCTGCATCAATGAGGTACTTCAACTGTCAATTGAGCAACAAGCCTTATCACAAGAATGCAATGAAAAAAGTGTCGATGATCTACTAGAAAGGTCTCTTAGAATATTGGATATATGCAGTACAGCTAAAGGTTTCCTTTCGCTATCAAAGGAAAGCTTGTATGATTTAAAATCAATCATCAGAAGAAAGAGAGGAATTGAAACTGGATTCACAAATGAGGGTGTAAAATACATGACTTTCAAGAAGAACAAGAAGAAGAAAATTCGAAACGCATTAGTAAATTTGAAAACAATGAAGAATGAGTTGATCGCGTCTTCCACAAACATTAAAGAAAGTAATTCTTCACCTATGCTTGGATTCTTGAAAGAAGCAGAAACAGTCACACTATGTTCATTAGAGAGTTTGTTGCCATTTATCTCGGAACCAAAAGGACATTCAAAGCACAGCGGATGGTCAGCAATATCCAAGTTGATGCATTCTAAAAGAGTAGTTTGCGATTCTCAAGAATCAGACAGAAATGAATTTGAGAAGGTGGATGCAGCATTGTAATCTCGCGCCAATCACAAGCCTCAATCTAGTGAAAAATTTCCAAGTCATATGGAAAATTTGGAAATGTGCATTCAAGATCTAGAAATAGGAGTTGAACACATCTCAAGAAAATTAATTAGAAATAGAGTTTCACTTCTTAACATCTTCAACCACTAATAATAGTGTCTATATGATTTTTGTGCACTCAATTTCGCTCCATGAGTGTTACATAACTGTACATGATAACATGTATGTGATTATATCTTCTTTTTAATATTGAATATTATTACCTAGGGATCAAACCCTTGTTAGTTCAACATGAAAATAAGTGAAAGGAAAGTGAAGTTAAATCAGTCAACAAACTTCTTGAGTTTTAAGAGAAGTATAGCAAATGATTAACCAAATTTAATTATTATTAGAAGTGTTTGAATGTTCTCTTGTAGGAGTGTTTTTTCTCCTGTAAGAAGATCTGTTGCTGAAGAGTTGCCTAAAGGAATGGCAGTGGTGGCACTCAATCCAGGAGTCATCAACACTGACATGCTAGCTTCCTCATCTCTATCAATCCCGAGAATCATGGGTTTTGGAGGCAGCCACCAAGATACTCAATCTTACACCAACAGACAATGGTGCTTCTCTCTCTATTTGAAGTCACTCACCTAATCTCCTAGCTAGATATCTAGCTACATGATTGATTATCAACTTTATTTGTATTTGTATTTTGTTCCCAACTAGTCTCATGAATCTGGATGTAATCGTCCAAGTAAGGCTAATTATCAAATATGAAATAAATAAAAAATGTTCTCTTTGATTTATTTTTTCTTCATAAATTAGGGTTTTTTATTTAGCCTATAAACTAAGAATACAATGTGATCATGTATTTTTATATAGTACCTTTAATAAGTAGAAATTTATGTTTATATTTTAGGGTCAATATCCCTTAAAATTAGAGATATAATGCATTTTGTAATACCGACAAATTAAAATTAAATCAAATCCCAATCAATTAATTTGGATTTTTAAATTAGATCTAATATAATCCTTAAATAAATCTTAGGAAATCAAATATAAATTAATTCTAATTCAAGCTTAATTTTTGCTATGATAGAGGACAATTTGGTGGGTGAGTCGAGAAACATCAACGGTGTAACACTCCAATTTTTGTAATTTTGCATTAGTTTAAGTAGCCAATAGAGATATACCTCATATTAGTAAAGTTGGTTAGGAAGTTAGTTAGACCAAGCAGAGCCCTTTATGAGAATTTGGTGGTCTATGACGAACCTACAATCTAGGTCCTAAATAATTAGTATATAAAAAAAAAATCATAGTGTGAAAATAATTTGCTTGAACAGTATAAAGGGTGTGAGAATAATTTGTGCGGAGTTACCATTGTTCTCTGGACACTCCTTGAAATGACCCATCTTGTGACAGTTAAAGCACTTAAACTTTGATTTGTTACCACTCTTTCCGCGGTTACCTCTACCTCCGCCATTCCCTCTTGAAACACTTAGACCTTCACCGTTTTCATCAGCTCTCAAGTCCTTGGACTTGGACGACTCCTTGGTTCTCAAAGCCGTTTGAAATTCTTCCAGGGTGACAGTGCCTTCTTTGCCATAGAGCATGATATCCTTGAAAGATTTAAAAGATCTCAATAGAGCACACAACAAGAGTATAGTTTTATCTTCATCCTCAAGATGCACCTCAATGTTCTCCAAATCATCAAGGATTTTTTTGAACTCCGTGAGTTGCTCCATGATGGCCTTTGACTTTGAATGAGTAGATTTGTTGCTTTCAAAATTGCATATGAGCCAAGAATTTGGTCATATACAACGACTCCAACTTTGACCACAACAATGCCGCGGTTGGTTCCTTCACGACATCCCTCAAAACTTTATCCACGAGGCACAAGACAATGACACTTCTAGCCTTGAACACCATCTCGGTCTTCTCTGCTTGTGACATGGTGACCGATAACACACTTTCATCCTGCAAAGCTTGTGCACACTTTTGTTGTATTAAAATCGCTTCCACCTTGACCTTCCACAACCCAAAATCGTTACTTTCGATGAACTTCTTGATATCTCATTTTGAACCCACGGTACATGATTATCGATTTCACTAGTGCAAAATTGACATAAGAATTATGTGTATTATACCTATTTTATTAAAAAAAGGTGTGAAATATAAATAAGGTGGTAGTTTTGTAAATATATTG
>Ga0228710_1008581_pt1 | contig 14604 bp, 7 predicted proteins | sample MedpolnodulmetaG_FD_177995 | JGI IMG/M metagenome (GOLD analysis project Ga0228710, IMG submission 177995) | Root nodule microbial communities from Medicago polymorpha collected in Santa Monica, California, United States - pink nodules | ecosystem: Host-associated > Plants > Roots > Nodule...
TATGTTATAAGCATTTGTAGATGAAGTTTATCCAAACGGACCCTAAATCTAATCAAAAGAAGTCTAGGCATTCTACTATCAACCTAACTCCCTAAAAGATTAACACTTTAATTGCTTAAAGGAACTATTGTTTCATCAAAGTGTTGGTTACCATGACCATGTTCTAACTCACATGTTTTATACTCCAAAAAGCCTTGTGTTTAAGGCATCAGTTTACAAAAATTGTACTCGAGGGCAAAAGTTAGAACAAAATTAATAAAATAAGTATAGCAACTAAGTAAATAGTAGCATCTTGTAAAAAAGAAACAAAAGTTACGTCAATCAAAAGCCCAGATTCAGATTCACAGGACAATTTCAGTTTCCCATTGTCAACAACACAAAATTTCAGTTTCCATTGTTAAATTATCCTAAATACTAACACTTCAGTCTTAATTTAAGATTAAACCCTAAAACATCAAATATGAAGAATTGAAGATTAATTGAGTGAAATTGAATTGACAAAGGAAAGGTAAGGAGAGAATGAAGATGGTACCTGGAATGAAAAAAGACGTAAACCGATTGACGGCAAATCGGTGAGAGGTGGTGGTCGATAGGTAGGAGAGAGATCGCAGCTGTGAGAGGTGGTGGTCGTACCATAGGTTGTAGGTGATGAATGAATCGAAGGGGAGAGACAATTGATGGTGGTTCTGGATCGAATGGATGGTGAGAGTGAGTGATGACTGAGGTGAAGCAGAGAGGAAGTTATAGAATGAATCACGATCTTAGAAATTTTTTGAGGAAGTAATTAAAAAAAAGATTTTAGTTGAATTTCTCTATTTTTTGGGAGGATAAAACAAAATAGCTACGTTGTAACAAAAAAAAAACAAAATAGCTACGTTAGTTTTTATATTATTTTAAGGAAAATAGCTCTTTTAGTTAATTATAGCGTTTTTTAAAATATAAAATAAAAAAACAAAAAGAGAGCACTACAAGGTTCAAACAGGTGACTTGGAGCTAAAGACAACGTAACTTTACCACTAGGTTGGAATAAATAAATTAATAAATAGTGCTTTTTTTCAAATATAAACGCTATCTTTCTCAAACGTACGCTAGCGCTTTTAAAGCGCTATTTAAGGATGAGCCATAAATAGCGCTTCCTATAATAAGCGCTATATAGAGTTAGTATTAAAGATAGCGCTTTTTATAAGAAGTGCTATCTAAGAACTCCGTATTTTTATATATAGCGCTTTAGTGTTAAAAGCGCTATTAACGAGGCGCTATTTTTAGCATATTTTGTAGCATAGGTTGAGTTAATACTTGAATAAGAACTAATTTCAATAAGAAGTCTCATCATCGGTCATAAACTATTATTTCCCTACACAGGACAATACTTTGAGTTTACTTTGCGAAATCATTTTTTATTTTTATTTTAAAAAATATGTGTTTATTTTGATTTGTTAATAGAAAAAAGTGAGTCTCTTGAAGTGAACGATTGTGATGAAGAGAAGATGTCCATCTATAAAAGTGAGTCTAGGCAAGAGAAGTTAATTGGCAGCCCCCTCCTCCTTGTTTTATTGATGGTTCATTGGGAGGTTCTCCTGTTGTTGCATCTTCCGGAGGTATTTTTTGAGATGTACTACCTGGTATTCAATCCTCTTTTGAGGCTGAGATTTTTAGTGTAATATGCCATAAAAATTGCATTTGAAAATAACTGACGTAATTTATTGCTTGAAAGTGATACTACTTTGGTGATCCACGCGTTTCCGTCAATTAAATTGATGCCTTGGAAGCTTCAAAATATACGAGAAAATTGTATTGTTTTAACTAGCTAAATGAATATCAGAGTTTCTCATATTTTTAGATCATAGATCTAGAGAAGAGAATAATTGTGCTGATATAAGCTTGGTTCATTTGGAGTGTGTGCTAAGGTTTTTAGTTGGTGAGATTATTTAGATTGCTTTTAAAAAATTGTGGTATATTAAGTTTGGTTCACTACTTTCTTTCAATATTGTAATTTTATACTAATTCTATTTAATCTATCAATTTAATTTTTTATGTTTTTATTTATGTTTATCTTCGTCTTCATCTTTGAGGTTAAGCTCACTGTGAGAAATAAACCCCTTCTTGTGGTTTAGACATAGTGAAGTTATGATTCCCTTTATTTTTGATATATAAAGTTATAGCTCCGTGCTTCTTTTAAACAAACTGATTCAACTTAAAATCTTTAAAAGTGAGAGTTAATCACTTTTACTTTTAATGGTATAGTTCCCTGATCCCATCACGATATGGGAATGGAACATGTTTATTTGATATGAATTTTTCCCTAAGAATCGTGAGGTGTAGGGATCATGAGAGACTGCTTGAACGTTAACTAGATCTTAGAGGAGGCTTCATGCGCTGAGATCTAGATGGGACTCCCTGTGGCATTGATATATTTATATACTATAACTTGGACAGTGTATAATGAAGTAGCAATAAACGTCGCAAGATAGGGGAGTTTGAATTGTGACCTTTTTTAATTTTAATCCTGAAACTTTAAATAAGTTGATGTACTCAAGAATATGATTCTTGGTAAAGGTTAAATATATTATATCTTTAAATATAAGAGGATTTATATCATCTTTAATAATTTAAATAGTGACCATAACACTCTGGAGAATGATTATATTGATAAGCAGAATAATAATAATATTACTGATTCAATTATGGGACCAGAGAACTCTGGATTAATTTACTTATTGATTAGGACCAGATTGTTCTGGAGAATGATTAAAATTAATTGCAAGATAATATTAAAAATTGGATTAGGACCAGAGTACTCTGAATTAATTTAAATAATAAGGACCAGATTATTCTCGAGAGTGATTAACTTAAATGACAAGAGAAGGGAAGAGAAATTAACGCAGGAGAGTTATCCTAGTTCACCATATCCGGCTACTTCCAGTTCCCACACTTCGTGTGAGATTGTCCATTATAGTATCCTGCTAACAGAAACTTCTGACTAGCACTATAAATTCTTGATCACATCATATCAGTCTGTTACACCTTGTATTATGAACCTCGGCAGGTTTCTACTTCTTTCCCAAACCTTGTATGACAAATAGACTTGAGAATTTACAACACACTTTGTATGGTAAAGGTTTTTGTGGATCACGCTATGCTCAACACTTGTTTGAGACTATGATTACAAAAAAAACTCAAAGGATAATGATCCAAGATATAATGAGAGAGCAAGAGCTTGTTTGTTTGTGAAGAACTTTGTAAGTAAATGATATTTGCACTTTGAGAGATAATTGCTTCGTTGTGTAAGTTCTTAATTTTAGACTTGTAAGCCTTGCTCTATTTATAGACTTTGAGATGCTTGCCGCCCACTTAAGAAAGCCATCTGCCTTGCTTTATTTCAAAAGTCCATTTGCGCTCCAAAACTTGCTTGAAAGGAGAACATGATACTTTTGAACCTGGAGATTGATCTTGAGAATAATCAGCAAAAGTGAATAGATAAAACACACGTTTATGCAAGCTGTTTGTTGCCTTGCGTGAAACCAGCTAGCATGAAGTGACTTTGGATGAGATCATGCCATGTCCTTTTGCTTATGTCACTTAGATACTTTATGAAATGGATCTTTTTCCTTTAATGGGTCAAAACACATATTTAAGGCCCACTTGTTTTGTCCATTTATAATTCATGGGATCTCTCCTTATTTTAGCGAGACAATATTAAATTCTTGATCCTCGTGATTTATTGCCTTTGATAAAAAGTACAAACTTGTTCTTTTGTGCGTGAATGACCATGGAGTCTCATGTGTGCCAAGATCAATCTTGATATCATTCTTATGAAACAATTTCTCACAAAAATCATTAGTAAATAACAAGATGGATTATTTTAAAATATGTTTGTAATCCTTAAAACATTAAAAGAGATTTTGCTTCAACATATAATTGCACTAAGCATTTCCATCTTAATATACTCATAGCGTTTTCGGAGACATCATCCACATATCTTTTATTAGCAATGGCGTTGTCAGAATCCTGGGTCAGGGGGTTCAAACTTTTGATAGATAAAAATTTTAAGAGATGTTTTGGTTGAGAGGATTTGCGTTAGAGAGAAGATATAGGTAAAATTATTGTAGGCAGGTTCGAGTGTTTATTAATAGGATCTTACGATCTTACGTCCCATTACACCTTAATCGTATTTCAACTTTACTCATGTTCGTTTTGCTAAACTATGTTTCCTCTGTTTTTCCTCTAATGTCTATGTTTTTTTTCTTGTTTCCTCTGTTTTCTCTCTATTTTCTCAACAAAAAAAAAACTCAATTCTATCAGCTACCTACTGATCCTACTTACGAATCATGATATGACCCTTATGTTTACGATCATTCACAACCTATCGATCCTATATATAAACTTGAACTTGACTATATTGGGTAGAATGAAATGTGAAAATGGAATTGGTTTGATCCTCTTTGGGTTTTAGTTAGAAAAATAAATTATAATATTTACCACTTAAAATTTGATAGAATAATATATAGATACATAAATAATGATCTTAGTATAATGTCTAGTATTCATGTATAGAAGGAAAAAAAAAAGTACAAAGAAATAGAATGTATATTATATTTGCAAAGAAAAGAGGTCAAAATTAAAGATAACGTCTTATATTTAAAAACAAAGGGATTATAATTATCAATTTTAACATAAATTACATATCTTACAATTTTTCAATTGTAATTTTTTTTATCATTTACATTTTTCAAATACAATATTTGAATTCCCTAAAAAAAGATACAATATTTGAATTTAAGTCCTATATATATGCTTTTGAACGAAGAAATTTAAAGTTTGAGTCTTTTGCTTAGTGGCAAGATTTTAGAATTATGTCTTATTTCAACCATGTTCAATTTCTGCCTGAAAATATTTTTGAGTTTTAAACTTTGATTCCAACCTAATTGTGATTCTAATAATATAAAAGCATTCTTTTTAGAGGAATATAAAAGTATCAGGCTTAATTGCAGATTTGGTCCCCCTGTTTTCACCATTTTGCAAATTTGGTGCCCCTATTTTAAAATTCGTCAGTTTTGGTCCCTCTATATAATATTTTGACTAAAAGATAATGATATAACATGTTTTAAATGAAGTTTTTAACGTAATTTTCTTACGATTTTATCGATGTTGATATTTTCTCATCTTCATATCATATTCCAAAACATTTAAAACCTATCACATCACCTCTTTTTAGTTAAAAAATATGATGGAGGAATCAAAACTAAAATACGGGACCAAATTTACAAATTGATGAAAGCAGGGGGACCAAAACTGCAATTAAGCCAAAGTATTATTATGTGCTTAAACTACAATTTGCATGCATACTTTTCCTTATTACGGTCGGAGAAGTGACTTGGGATAATTGGAATAAAGGGTGCAACACTGCAATTTGATGGGGTTTAGGATAGAAAAAAGCTATAAAATTAGGTGCAAATTTTAAAATTGAGGTGTTGCAGTTGCATCTCTTGAGAACAATGTGGCTCTGCCACTGTTTATTAGAGTAAATAAAAATCACATTATGTCAAAATCAGAAGTTCTTCAATCAAAAGAACCAACTATCAGATAATAATCTATATCAGAGGATGATTTTCATTATAGGTTATGAATTTTGCTTATTCTGACTGGACTTCAAATTCTAAACCAATACGCATATGCAAGCATCATTCTTGAATAAAATGCTTGTTCAGTTTTTTCTCAATAAAGTTGAATTTATCTCTTGTTGAGGGTTTTGAACATATAGTAGACAATTGATGATCGGTATCAATGAGTTTTATATCCCAAACTAACCTTCCTGATGCGGGTTTCACTAATTTGGTAGTCTTCTAACTAATGTTCCATCCATAGAAGTCGTGGATTGTCTTTTACTAGCCCAGAAGATCAGATTTTTACAATGAATTGACAATTTCCGGTGGTGCTTTTTCTTTCAATTATGAAAAATGTAAAGTTTGACAAAAGGTCAAAGCTCTGATCAAAAGATGCATCAAGCCTTGAAGTCTTTGATGGAAACAAACTCATATGGAAGCACATTCTTATGGACAGGTTACCAATCAACACTCTGAGAGACTCTAACTAGTTTTGTCTTCTTTTGAAGGAATGTCGCTTTACTACTCTGATTGTACTTTTTATCTTCTTCTGACCACGTGCAAAAACAAACAAACTTTTCAAAGGCAAAAAGAGAATGCAATACATTATTCCAAAAGAAGCAAATGATTCTAGTACTATTCAACATAATCATTCATTATAGGGAAAGCTTTCAAAACTAATCAAGCTTCTCAAGGTAGATTAGTGTGCTAACACCACTTCAAACAATGGCTCTATAATTCTCTCATATTTAAGGACATGAGCATTTCAAGAACTTAAATGACATCACAAAATTTTACAAGTTTGAAAACTCTTTCAAATGATAAAGTGCACAAACACTAAGAAAAAGTTCCTACAAACTTTCAATTTTAGAATTTTTCCCTTCAACCCACTAGCAAACTCGCAATTACCCCTCATAGCTTTCAATTAGGATGATAATGTCCTTCACATTTACTTTCTATTAAATGACATTTAACAACGTGCCATAAATAGTTTTGACATAAATGAAATTTAACACCCTTATATGACAAAATATTCAATCCAATACGAAATTCAAATTCCAAACTTATGTTTTCCCTCTCACAGATATGAATAACATTTTTGCCCCTTCCTCTATAAATTCATATTTGCGCTTTTGGTGTCTCTCTTTTCTTAATTCATACTCATTTGTTGTTCATCTCTCTTTTATGTAATAGTTGATCGTAATATGGAGACATTTTTTTTGTATCATTGTTTGATCGGTATTCGTTTGTTTCATATTTTTATTTTATTTTTATTTTTTCGTATTTTAATTCCTTTTGATATCGCTAACGTGTAGCCTTATCTGTTTTTTTATGTATTAGCGTTTCTGGATCCACATCCAGTAACTGAGTTTGACAAGGTGGTAAACAAACTAAAGATCAAATATAGAACATACTACGTAGAGATTGATGCACATCTTGTGAGAGTATATGCTTTGTATATATATTTTTATGTACACGTTGATGCACATATTTGTATATCTGTTTTCAAAATCGTTTTTGACAACAAAAAAAAAATTGTTTCTCTTTAGGGTGTTGTAATGCTACCAAATATGTTTGTTGGAGATTTTGGTGATCAAATTGGTCGCTATGCAACATTGGTTGATCCAAACAACAATGAATTTGAGGTGCCGGTGAAGATGTTCAATGATAGTGTTTTTTTAACAAAAGGATGATAAGCTCTTCTTGATTTTTATGTTATTCGTTTAGGTGCTTGGGTCACGAAGAATTTTTTGGGTTTGGGTCAATTTAAAATTAATCTTAAGGATAGGGTTGGTCGAACGATTAAATATCCTAAATTTGATCCTCCTATGAGATTTGTTGTTGAAAGAGCTTATGATGATGGCTATGTGCCTAATGGTATTCCACCGCCATATCAACATGTTCATGTTAACTTTCAATTTTCCAACGAGAAAAAGTTGTCTCCATAGGTCTTTATTTTGGATTTTTGGTGTTTTTTATTTTAAATAGATGTATCAGTGAAAATTGAACATATGTTCAATAAGTTTAATTTTTACTAAAATCAATTTTTTTGGGTAGGTGCTTGAGTATCTTGGGTTTTTCAAGTTGACAATGAACAAATAGACTACTTTGTTGGTTATGGTTGATGATTTCGGCAAAAAATGAGATTGTATTTGAATTTTTGCATCACTTCCATATAAGCACTTCAAAATTGGAGGACAATGGAAGCATATGATTGATGCAAGGAGAATTCATGAAGGCGCATAAGTCATGGTTGGTGCTGTAGTCATGGTTAGTGTCAAACATACTTATGTTTTTTTAGGTTATGATTCTGTTCGTTGTTCTGATTTATCAGTTTTTGTTTTTGTTAAGAGTTATGTTAGTTTCTGGTCATCATCATCATCAGGATGTACTTGACATTAATGTGAGTTTTTTCATTTTAATGTCATATTGACTCATAATTTCATTATTCATAATGTCATTTAAACGTCTCCCAGTTACAAAAATTTTTATATTTTAATTTCAATAATGTGATTTTCCATTGTAAATATCGTACCTTTTAATATCGTTTACATGCATTTTCGTTGCAAAGTTCTGTTATTAGATGTTATTTGTGCGTCTTTCCATTACAGAATCTCCACATTTTAATTAAACGTAATTTTTGTGTTTTTTTTATTTAAGTTATGGCTTTTAATGTCATTTAATTGTCTTTCCAATTTTGAAAGTATGCAATGTAATGACATTTAAGCATTTTTACAATAGAAACTAACTAAGTAGCGCATTTCCGTTACATGGTTTTTTCAATTTAGTGTCATTTATGAGCATCTTGATTGAAGATCTCTTAATTTTAATGTCATCTATGTCTATCCGTCTTACATGTTTATGCCTTTTAATGTTAATTATGCTCGTTACTATCCCATATTGTATGTCTTTCAATGTCATTTATGTGCATTGATGCTCCCTTGCAGAATATTTGTGTTTTAATGCATTGAAATGCATTTATGTTACAGAGTTTTTTTCATTTTCAAGTTTTTTATTAGCATCTTGATTGAAGATCTCTCAATTTTAATATCATTTATGTCTATTCGTCTTACATGTTTATGTCTTTTAATGTCAATTGTGTGGTTTGCTATCCCGGATTGTATGTCTTTCAATGTTATTTATGTGCATTGATGCTCCCTTACAAAACAATTGCATTTTAAGTTATTGAAGCGCAATTCTTTTACAAAGTTTTTTCAATTTAAAGTCGTTTTTTTCGTCTTACATGTTTATGTCTTTTAATGTCAATAATGAGCTTTCCTATCTCAGATTGTATGTCATTAAATGTCATTTATTCTAATTGATGATCGCTTACAGAATATATGTATTTCAATGTCATTGAAGCGCATTTCTATAATGGATATTTTTCAACTTAAAGTCGTTTATGAGCATCTTTATTGAAAATATTTCAATTTTAATGTCATTTATGTCTATTCGTAGTACATTTTAATGTCTTTTAATGTCAATTATGAGCTTTCATTTCCCAAATTGTATGCATTTCAATGTCATTTATTTGCATTGATGCTCCTTTACAGAATATATGTATTTTAATGTCATTGAAGTGCATTTCCGTTACATAGTTTTCTCAATTTAAAGTCGAAGATTGTTGGAAAACATCAATGCTAAATCTTACTTTCAAAGAGAAGAAAAAACATATATGAGTTACGATTCTCCATATTCAAAGACCATTGATGGTAATCCGCTAAATCTTACTTTTACGATTGTCCATATAGGAGTGACCGTGATGCTATTAAGGAATATAGATACACAATTAGGATTATGCAATGGGACAAGATTGATTATAATAAAGATGGGAAAATTTGTGTTAGAGGAAAATGTGATATCTGGAAGTAACATCGGAGAGAAGGTTTTTATACCCATGTTATCTTTAATACATTTTGACGTAAAAAAATCTCTTTCATGTTTAAGCGAAGACAATTTCCTTTGTTAGTTTCCTTTGCAATGATCATTAATAAGAATCAAATTCAATCACAAAAAACATGTTGGGAGATACCTTCAAACGTTTGTAATCTCACACGGTTAGTTATACATTGCAGTATCAAGGGTCACTTCAAGGGAAGAGTTGAAGATATTGATAAATGATGAAGCCGGTGAAGATACTAATATGACGTCAAATGTGGTCTACAAAGAAGTATTTCATAATTTATCATAAATAATGTTGTCTTTACTATTTTCCAAAAATATGAATGTTATCTTGATGTGATTAGTGTGGATCCTTTTTTTTTAAGTGTGTGGATCCATTTTAATTATACGAATTATATGGTTACTATATTTTATTTTAGTATAATTCGTTTTTCTTGACAAGTATTATGGACATATGAAGTGGTGCCTCTTAAGTAAGTAGATCCGTGTAGAGCACGGGTGGTCAATGGTTTAGTTTTTTTAAAATCATTAACTAAATTTGTTTCTCTTTTGGAGTTTAGCCCTTATATATTTTGAAAGTCTAAAACATAAATTAAAAATACAATGTAGTTTAATGAGATTAAAAATATAATGATTTTTTATGATGATCAAGATTAGTACATGAACTCTTTACAAAAGTTAAGTGGTCAATTAATTATAAATATATAATTCTTTATATTTAACATTATTATAATTTTATAAATGACCTCTTGCAACTCCAAAGTTCTAAATACTATTTATTTAATTAATGTAAACAAAGAAACTTTTACTTATAAAGCTATTAAAGTGGTTTTGTTTATTCACTACTAGAAAAAGTAAAATTAGCGAGGGAAATTAGTGACGGAAAAAATGAAATTCCTCACAAATTCTTTGGTCGCAAAATTTAGTGACGGAATTAGAGAGAGATTTCACGTTTTCCCTCACTAAATATCCCTCATTAATTTTTGTTTTTTTAGTAGTGATTACATTCAATTCAAAGAATAACAATATGGCTCAAATTTTGATGTTTGTTTATATTTTGATCATTTTTCTTTCTTCATTTCTGAATCAAGCAAGTACAGGTATGCCATTTTCACAATATTTTAAATTATATTATTTATTTATACACAATATTACATCACCTTTGAATAACATTGTTTTTTCTTACTTGACAATACAGCTGCGACGCCTTGCACTAGTGACAAAGATTGTCGTTTAGAACGTTATAATCTATGGTGCCTTAATGGTTATTGTAAATATAAATTAAACCTATAGACTAATAATTAAGTTTAAAAATAAGCGTGTACCCCTAAGAAAATAATTTTAATAAATTAAGAGTAATAATTAAGCATGTTATACATGTATTCGTCGCATATTCAAGATATCGCTAACAACAACGTCATTGCATAATTCCTAACAAAACAATGTCACTGCATAATTATAATAATATATTTTAATAAATAAATGCTAATAATTATTTTTCTGGTCAATGTTTCTTTTTTTCATTTCGATTTGTATGCTGTTCTAATCTTTTTTTTACATCACCTGTTTTTATCTAATTTTTTAGGTTTTTTAACAAGTTAGATGTATCCCACTGTTATTCCATTGGGCATTCCATAATTGTAATCTCTTTTTATTGCTTCAAAGTGTCGATGGTGAGACAGGAGTGCAACATAGTTATGATGTATTTTGTATCATATAATGTGTTTTGTACTAGATGATTTAGTATGAATCTAACAATTGTTAAAACGGTCTAAACTAACACATTTTTATGTCAAAAGTTCTTAAAAAAGTAGATAGGCTGGTTACTATATTTTGGGAGTCTATACATAATATAAATGCATACAACTTTAAACTGAGTGATTCTCTCAAAAAAAAAACTTTAAACTGGGTGATATTAATTTTATATTTATAACAAATAAACAATAGTAATGGAGAAAATCATGTCTTTTTTTTAAGAAATGAAGATTATCTCAACACTGTATCAACAAGGATTGTCAATCGACAAGACAAGAATTTTAGAGTAACTCTTAATTATTTTCAAAGGAGAGAATAATTATTCATGAATTTATTGAATTGACAAATATATTTATAAAATTGTAGAACATTGATAAAAATAATTCATATATTTACTTCTTTCATTAGTAAAAGGCATAAACGGGCATCTTCGTTTTAGAATTACCGAGAAAATCAAACGACTTCTGAGTTTTTCAAAAAAATTCAAAGTTTGACAAGAATTAGACAAGGAGTTCTTACCCTTATCTGTGTCGGTTTGTGGCATCACAAACCAAGTCATGCCAAGTTGTTCACCATACTCTATATGCGCTCTACTTTGTAAATTATAGGCTTAATTGCACTTTTGGCCCCCTATGTTTCAAGAAGTTGCAATTTTGGCCCCCTAACTAATTAAAATACAAAATAGCCCCCTATGTATTGGATCTTTGGCAGTTTTGGCCCCCTATACCAATTTTGACTCGGTCAACGCTGACGTGGCACTTCAAATCCGCCACGTGTGCATTGCTTTGAAGTGTCATGTCAGCGTTGATCGAGTCAAAATTGGTCTAGGGGGCCAAAGATCCAATACATAGGAGGCTGTTTTGTATTTTAATTAGTTAGGGGGCCAAAATCGCAACTTCTTGAAACATAGGGGGCCAAAAATGCAATTAAGCCTAAATTATATGGGTTAATGATGATAGATTATCTTACGTTATTTTCAGCATATTTTTTCAGTCATTTTGGAAGGGTATTAGAACAATTTTCTTTGGTTAAGGGACATTTTGTAATGTTTTCATTTCGAGTCATGTAATTCTAGTTTTTCCGAAATCAAGCTATTCATAGCTGTTTTTTATGTAATTCATTGCAAAATAATGCATTTCGGCAAAGCAAAGGACCTCATGAAGATTTAGGAAGTCAGGGAATGAAGATTCAAGAGACTTTTGAAAACATTTCGAAGTGGAGAAATTTTGTTCGAAGTCCTAAAACAAGTTTAAAGGAAAAAAAACACTCATAAAAACCAAGAAAAAGACAAAATCACGTTGAAGGAAGGTGTCATGCACCTCGGGCATTATCCCATGCGCTCCAACATCACATGATCTAACTAGCTTGTAATATTAGGATTTCTTATAAAGATTCTCTTAATAGTAGTTAAGTGAGTTTCTCTACGATCTAATTGGAATCTAACACACAAGCATACAATGAATAAAATATCAAGTCTAGAAGCACTTAGGTAGATAAGAGAACATATCATACCTATGTATACCTTTTGATCTACCTTTTTACTTTTATCATTTTTGCTCATACTGCAAGTTGGATGCATATGTGTGGTCATAAGTTTACAATCCACTAAGTTGAAGTTCTTCAAAAGTTCTTTGGTGTACAAACTCCATCTTTGCATTGATTGATTAGAATACTAAGGAAGAATTTTAATTCTTCTATCATACTCATTTCAAACTCCGTCTACGTCATCTTAGAAAATTCTTTGCCCAATGTTTCAATCCTAAAATCAAAGATAATTATATCATCAACATATATTTGGACAATTAAAATTTCATTCTTTAGAGCCTTCCTGAAGAGGCCGGTAATAACTTATCCACATTTTTTTTCCTAAGAAAAAAAAACTTATCTACATTTAAAACCAATTTCCAAAAGAAATTTACCCGGTCTGTTATACCATGTTCTGGAAGATTGTTTGAAACCATAGAGTGATTTTTTCAGTTTGTATACAAACTGTCAGGCCCGTCCCTTGGGGGTGAGCAAACAGTTCAATGGAGTTGGGCCTCCCTAAGATATAAGCTTAAAAAATATATAATAGCCCAATACTACTACCTCTACTAAAAAAATTATTTATTCTCATTTCTTTGATACGCGTGTTCCAGACTTTCCTTCTTCTGGTTTTAGTGACTGAAAGGTTGATAAAGGTATTCGCCTGAACTTGTAAAATTTTATTCTAATATGAATATTTTTTGTGTTAGTTACAATGATGAGTATTTCTTATGTTTACGGATTTTATTTTAATTTTAATAGAACATTGCTCTTTTAAAAAAAAAGGTGTTTTTATTTTATTACGGGCCTCTTTTTACTTACAGAGTCGAGCCTTCGGATTCATAGGAACGACCCTGCAAATTGTTGGTGCTTTAAATCTTCAAACCAATGTGATTGTTTGGCATACACTTCTTGAGAAATGACAATATTCAAGAATTCACTTTTAACATTCATCTACACTATATATAAAGAAAACTACCCCTTTCAACACTTTTGGGCTGATTTTTTTCCAAAAATACCCTCAATTTTCAATACAAATAACAAATGTGACAAATAAATAAGAATAAGTTTAAATATTAAAACAAATGTAACAAACACGATATGGATATATATTTTTTTGTTTTTTTTTCTTTATCATTTAACAAGTGTAACAAACTAGATGAGTATATTTATACATACTTCTTCATCATTCCAATTATACCCTTAAACAACTTTTTCTATAATAAAATTGTTGTTGGTGTCATTATAAAAAGAATTTAGATTATAATTTTTTGTTATATTTTATTATTGTCGGTGTCATTGAAATAGATAATCATGGTTAGTTTGATTTAGTTCTCCCTCTCCAACAAGCCGGCCCTAGTTTTCTCTCTCTAGATTTTCTCTTACAGTTTCTTCATTGAAGGGGTGGTTTTGGGTCAATTCTTGACCTGAAATCACCCCTCTTCATCTTTTTCTCTCTATTTGAATCTAAATAAGTGATTTTCACATAGATCTAGGTTTTTTTCTTTGTGATTTCATCATCTAAGTGTGGTGGTTTGTTGTTCGTCGTCTTGTGCGGCGTTGTTTGATATCCCCTCTTCGTGCGGTGTTCATTTGATTCAAATTGAAAGATCGATTATTCAATCAAAGATTTGGACGTCAACATTGCAGATCCGAAGGTCATGGATATTCCGGTCACTTTAATTTTATCATATATTTTTGTAGGCATTATGCCGTTATATGCTATTAACTTGGATGTTGTGAGTTTGTTCGCAGATTCATCCTTTACGTTTTTAGCGGTGTTGAATGATGTAATCTCTCGATTTGAATGAATGAATAT
>Ga0228710_1008582_pt1 | contig 14603 bp, 10 predicted proteins | sample MedpolnodulmetaG_FD_177995 | JGI IMG/M metagenome (GOLD analysis project Ga0228710, IMG submission 177995) | Root nodule microbial communities from Medicago polymorpha collected in Santa Monica, California, United States - pink nodules | ecosystem: Host-associated > Plants > Roots > Nodule...
TTACTTTATTAATAGAAAATTTTACTCTATTATTTAAGTATTTTACGAAGTGTAGCATTCCGTATACGTTGTAATACTCTGATTTACATGTATGATTTACATTGTTGGGAATACGGGGTGTTACACTGATAGCCAACCGTCGAGGCAGCCACCAAAGGATCAAGTACAGAGAAAGGCGTTGCTTGAGTAGGAATTTGGACTTCTGCCAAATCCAGAGGGATGGAAGTAGTAGTATTCTTGGGCGCAGCTATTGTAGTACCATCTTCATCAATAAAAAAAATCAACGTCATCATCATCATCCTGTTCTTCGCCGTGTTCAACAGAAAAATGATTTTGATTAACCGGAAGTGTCTCGGATGAAAGTTTCACATCATCATTCATTACAGATTCTGCTAGCTCCAAAACATGTGTATTAGGCCGAAGTAGATTACCTTGAGGAATAGGTTCAGAAAAACCTTGCAAGTTGCTGCAAATGGTTCCTGCTGCATCACCGGCTGCAGCTGATGGCTGAGGGACAACAGATGTTGCAATATTATTGGGGATGGCAGCTACTGTTGGGGGAACAGCAGCGCATGTCTCAGTTGTTGATGAGGGGACAACATCACATGTCTCAACTGTTGGTGGGGGGACAACAGCGTGTGCATCAGATGTTGGTGTGGGAACAACAACATGTGTCTTAGAAGCTTTTGGTAAGGGAACGTAACATAGTGTGCCTGATGAAGAAGCTCCCTTCCCAACACGCGGTGGATTGCTAGCTGCATCAGTAACCTGCTTCTTCCCACGGTCAGGGACCTTGACAACCTCTGGATTCAACCTCTTACAATTCATGACATTATGTCCAATGACATAACAATGATGACAGAACAAAGGGCGTCTTTCATATTGCAATTCTACATTAAAAGCAAACCCATCCCGTTCAACAAGGATTTCATCATAAACCCGCTTCGATAAGTCAATGTCCACAAGAATGCGTGCATAGTGTCCTAAAGCTCTATTACGTGTCAGTCCATCAATAGAAATAGGGGTACCCACCGCGCTCGCAATTTCTTTCAATGTTCTTTCGCGCCAATACTCTTAAGGCAACGCTACAAGTCTGATCCATAAAGAGGCGTGTGTTTGTTTCTGAGCGTTGTGGTTAAAATCCTTCGTCCATTGGGAGAGGCGGACGAGTCCTGGTTGTAGTGAAACCGTACCCGCTGTCCAAGTCCGACTGAAATCATCCTGATGTTCAAATAAAAAATCGTAGAAACCCCGACCAAGAGGAACCATCTTCCATTGATGGACAATCTTCCAAATCTTGCCAAGTTTGGAGGCTAAATCGCGAGCGGTGTAAGGTTTGTCCCCTTTAGACAAGGTTAGTCTCCCACGTAATGCATATTGACAATCTTCCAGGCCTTTAACGTATTCATCCTGGCATATTCGTATGGAAAGGGAATCACCTTTAATGCAAGGTACTGGATAAGGAGGTTCTTCCGTCGGAGGAGAGCAAGAACCCCCTACTGCAGCGGCAAAGGATTTTGGTGGGGCGGTCAATTGTGCAACTATAGCCGAAGTAGAGGCTGCTGCTGTTGGAACGGTACGTACCAAAACTAACGGCAGAGAGGCTAGTGATGCTAATTCTGCCTGCCAATCGAACGACATGGCATAGAGACTTGAAGCAACAATCAAAGAGAAGAGATGAGGGAAACAACTCTGGTCAGGAAATTGCAAACCCTCCACGTGAAATTGCAGAAGCACCTATCTTCTTGTAGTTGGTGGAATGATATAGTAGCACCTTAACAAATGAATTACCACAACTGAATGGAATTGTAGAATGCCAATTTTTTGATGTGTTGACTACCGGTTACAACAAAGGAAAGAAAACCAATAATAATTAGTGGCTTTGAAAGATGGATAAAGCATGAACGGTGATCAAAATGAATACGGAGCACAACTAGGTTTGGAACCCTAGCAGAGCCCCCTTAAAACTCTTAAAAGTCAACGATTCTTTCGTCAGTCAAAACCGCATATTGTTATCAAAATATTTCAATTTCTTATTGAATTCTCTTAACAATGCTGGTCACTCTTGCATCTTTATAAATACGTTTTCCAAAGTTAAATTATTGAAAAACTACTTGATATAGTAAGTGTCACAAAAAAGATAGATGTTGAAGCTTGAGGATGCAGTGAATCATCATGTGAGTTCTTAGATAGTGTACACCTACCTTTGGTTGTGTGATTCTAGCAAGGAAGTATGTATTGTGCTAAGTTTAGTTTAGTAGAAACTTTAGTACCCAATGCAAATTCTTGTTGTTTATATATTTGTATTGCCATGTAAGATGTTTTAAAATGTTATATGAGTTGATGGATGTTTATAGTGCATTGCAGGACCGGATTGGATGAGTTTTGGGTCAAGATGAAAATTCTGCACCACAGACCCGAAGAAATTCGCTATTAGCGAAATAATTTCGCTAATAGCGAAGTCACCCAGATGAAACTCACTAATGGCGAGTTGTTGCTGCCCATGCCAACTTTTCATTGGTCTGTTGGCTTATCTTGGGGCCGGTGGTGCAATCCGAAGCCTTTCTTACGATGTTTTCCAACTTTATAACCCCTAAAAAACATCTAAGAAATGCACATAACATCAAACGATCCTTGAAATGTAAATCATGGCAATCTTATCATATACAACAAGAATGGTGCAAGAGAGTTTTTGCACAATTACTCGGGTAGCGATAAACTAAGAATGGGAATGAAATGTAGAGCCTCGACATAGTTTGTCGAGAACTAGAATGTTAAGCATGAACGCTAAGTATGTTAAGACGTGAAGTGATTAGTGTAGTCTCTTCACACATGAACATGAATGATCAAGTAAGTAGTTTACCACTAATCGGGTAGATCACGGACCCGTGGTAAATGAGCAAGAATGTATAGGTTAAACCCTTTATGTATGTATAATATCAAGACTTTAAGCAAGATGTAGGTGTCGTGTCTCTTGCGATCCATGCAAGGTTGGGATCCCAAGAGGTTCACGCCAGGGGAACGGGATAAGCTCCGCAAGGGGGGCCCGCACGACACTGAGGGAGTCCGATGTACCTTAGCTAGGTTTTCATCGGTCATGTATGGGATTGTACTCGAGGTTACTCCACTCGATGCATTCCGTAAAATGAATCAAGATAATAATGTTTGTTCAACGCTAACCCCTAACATAATAAACGAATATTACTATGTTATGATTATGATATGTTTCAAGACAAGAACAAGCTTATGCAATAGAACAAGTTATGATGATATACTGTTGACGACCTTAATAACTCCCTGATCGTCCAGTTTAGGAACATGTCATGAATAAGTTATGTTTAGATCATCTTGATGCGTTTAGCGTATCTCGACAAAGCGGTCCTAGGTTCCCTTGACCGCCATGGCATGTAGATTGTAAGACAAGCCTTATAACTTATGATACGAAGAACCTTATGACGACTCTAGTATGCACGACCGTCTAGGTAAGCATGACCCACACACGTATAATCAACCGGCAGGTTGTATTGTAGGCACGCGGTGAGCATAGGTTCCCCGAGGTTACCTCTAGCCTAGGATTAGGTAGAACTCACTGAGACATTATGTCTTATCTCAATCCTTATTTGTTTCTGATCAGCAGGTTGATATGGCTGGACTTAGCAAGCTTGTAGCCGAATGGATAATCAGCAAGTGTTCGTTCGTACCGCTGCAGGATGTTTGGATTTCAAGGATGTATTTCCTATGATTTGGACTAGTAGTAGTGTGTTGTTGATTGTACGAACGCACATTGTTGTATAAAATATTCATTCGAAGAATTATGTTGTGAATTTTAATGTATCTAGTACTAAAGATAATGCACATGCTAAACTTTCTAGATACGTTTAGTGTGGGCGTTACAATTGTACAATTTTTCCCCCACTTTTTTTTCAGGAATTTCTTCCCCTCATGTTTCCCACGATTTGGTAGTTTCTCTCCTAAAATTTACGTTGATGTGACACTTTTATTAACATGACACTCAACTATCATAGTCGTGTGACTTTTCTTTAAAGTTAAAAAAATATCAAAAATTATCTCATACACTTGAGAGCAAATCAAACTTTTAATTAGGGTGTCAAATATTTTGGTCTTTTTGAAATTTTATTTTTTAATTTGAAAAAAAAGTTAAGAGTCACCACAACGTAAATTTAGAGAACAATTATGAAAAATATTACCAAATCATAAATAAAAAAAATGTAAAGGGTCAAAACTCAAAATCACTGAATAAGATAAGTGACTAAAATCACACAATTATGATGTATGGAGGGTCAAAAGCACATCTAAAATTGTCATTTGATTTGTTTGTCTTTTAATGTTTTGAAAAACTAATTAAGAAATATAATCATCTTATATTTTTTGATAAAAAATTATTGTTTAGCTTCTTATCATTCCCAGTACTATCTTGTGTAAAAATAATATAAAATCAGTCTCTTTACTTTTTATAATATCAATTAAGCTTTAAGAAAAATATGAGATAAAGAAAGACATAAATAATGGTAAACGATTAAATGAGAAAAGAAATAAATTATTAGTTAGTTGATATTATAAAATCACAATCAAATGGAACCAGTATTTTTATTTTTTTTTGTGTTTGTTGGTGTAGGTGGTAAAAATTAAATTTATTTATTTTTTCGATAAGAGGAAAACGTTGGTAAATAATTTATAAATACCCTTATAAATTTTTAATAAGTCTTATACTCAATTCATGTGACTATATGAACTAATACTCACCCATCTAACTATAAATAACTTTTTCTTTTTCCTTAAAAAAATAACTTTTTCTCTTATATTTATCTATCTTAAGTTATTTGAAACTTTAGAATATCAATATAATAATATTAAATATTTATTTAAAATTTTCAAATATCTATTATCATTTCTTATATCTAAAGAAATACTTCTCTGTTTCATTCCTTTTTATAAAAGTACTTTACAAAAATTACAAAAATCACGAGTATTAATTTTTGTTTTTGACAAAATGGGTATTGAAAAATGTTACTCAAATAATAAATTTGTTCGAAATGTGTGCAACTCCTATTAAATTACTCTTAGTGTATTAATGTACTAATGTTGATTTTTCATATTTCAATACAAACCATTAGTTTAGCGAAAAGCTATTTTTAGTGAGAAAGTGACCATCGAAAACATCCTGATGCTTGTGGATAATTACTCTCCTGCACATTTTACTATTTTAGCTCACCTATCCACCGTGTATTCCAATTACCACATAGAATCTAACGGCTCAACTGTTTGGTGAAAAGTTCAGGACATTTTTTGTCGCGAGGAATAACACCTCTCTTAGTATTAACGAGGGATATATTTAAAAAATAGGCAATAAATGTATCTAAAATTTACAAAGAGTCTTATATTTTAGGACAAAAGTTTTTTTTAGATGATTATAGTTTTAGGGATGAAAGGAGTACTCCTTTTTTAGTTGAGGTGACTATTTCACTGAATCACTGGACAAATGAAATGAAAAACAAAAGATAGGAATATACCCTTTGTAATGATGGCCGGACAAGCTAGCAACTTGGTGAAGAGACGCCTTCCATTTGCTATTGATGTCAATACTTGATGAGCTGGCTTCATCATGTTTCTTGTAAGAAAATCCAACCAAATTAGCAACTTGGTAAAGAGAGTCCTTCCATTTATTATGACTTGAGGAGCTGGCCTCATCATGTTTTCCCATAGCGTCACCGTAACTCCTTTTCAACTTTCGTACATCACAAGAATCCACCTTATAAAATACCGGCAAAACGAAACAACCCACCTTATCTTTCATCGCATCAAGGATCTTAGAAAGTTCTTGTAAGCAAAATGATGAAGAAGCATAATTCTTGGATTCTTCAATTGCTTTGGTAAGTGATGGTGTGATTTCATCTCCTTTTTGAAGCTCCTCGTCATCGATGTAAGTTCGGACACCTTTGTCATCAAGAGCTTTCTTGAGATTGCCAGTGAAACCATAGCGAGTATCCTCACCACGAAAGCTGAGAAAAAGATCGTAATTAAATTTTTGATGGACAGAAGACATGTGAATGAAGAAAGGTTAGACTAATGTGACATATGCAGTAAGCAATGAATGAAATTGAACACCTAATATATATACATTAATTTTTTTGAAGAATATATATACATTAATTATCGTCTAAAAAAAGTTATACATATTAATTACATACGTTAACCCTTTCAAAAAATTGCATAGGTTAACCCTTTCCGGTCGAATAAGTGATAACGCATATTTGACAATTTGGAATTGGAGCAATAAATAAATGAATTTGGTAAAGAGATGAAGCTTCTTGCCGTCCATGAGAAAAAAAACTAAATAGGGACACGCTAACATCTCTGGTTGCTAATTGGACCAATTTTGTTGTGTCTTATCTTGGTTGCTGCAGATTTGTCTTTGGATGTCATTCAAAGTTTTTTGGGTTAGTAGCTTGATGGCTATCCAACCGGTTTCTATCTCTACAAAACTTTTACTTAAAATAGCTTTCATAACATTGCAGCTCAATAGTATTAATATTAGTAAACAGCTATATGGGTCTGTTGGTAAGTAATTCCTTTTTGCTTGGAGTTCATTTGAGGAAAGTTTGCAATTTTGTGAATGACTAGGGTTGTTGATTAATGTCATCAAAAGTTCTGCTATTCAGAATTCTATATTTTTTGTAGTCCAAAAAAGGCTGGAATTTCATGCTAAGCCTGACTCAAATTTTCACATCCCTATACAAGACTGATACTTTAAAAGCACAAACATTTATTCAGCGATAAAAAGAAAGAGACCCACTAGTACATATATAGTGTCTCTAGAAGAAACCATCGACTTGCAAATCCAATTTGGCACAATCTTCAGCTTCTCCTATTGGGAGAACAAGATTAAGATTAGTTGGCTATGTTTTTTATTACTAAGAAATCGTGTACATTATTATAATAAATAGAATTAGAACATACTAATCTCAACAAATCTAAACAGTTCATCATTGTCTTTTGCAAGAGCTACTCTTTTGTGATTGAAGTTCTTTTGACAGAGTCAAATATAGAGACGGTCACATAACCAGTTCCACCAATGATGAAGGATTGTTATCCGATGCATCCAGACTAGTTTGATCTAAGTTTGTTTTTTCGAAAGAATGAGTAAGGTTCTTCTCTACCTGCATTGAGAAACCAATTAACAAGAAAACGATTATTTAATTTCAAGAGAGAAAAAATTGCTTTTACAATAAAAATTTCCAAGAAAAATAATTTTTAGCAGCACAAAGGGTACAAAAAAATGGGATATTATATATCGACCCAAACGGAAAGGAAACATTTTTTTTTTTTTGAAGAAGCTAAACTAACCCCCTTAGATTGGCACTAGAGAGAATCGAACCTGAGACCTTGAGGAGGAGCACACTCCCAGATCCCAAGCCTATACCACTAGGCCAACCCAAGTGGGTTGGAAAGGAAACATTTTAATGGAGCAAGCATATGAGAACAGATAGAAAAAAAAAATACAAAATGAATAAAGTGCAGATCGTAAATCCCTTTCTTGTCATCCTAGAAAGAAAAAAAATAAGCATTCTAAAAGTAACTAGATGTAATCTCTCATATGTATTACCAATATAGATGTTTTTTTTTGTGGTGTCCGGGGTTCGAACCTCGGACCTTGCATATATTATACATCGTCCTTACCAACTGAGCTAAGTTCACGGGGACACCAATACATATGTTTCAAATGGCATATGACTGCATTTATAAACCTATTAAACACCCTATTTGATGCACCCAATTTAATAAATCAACGAAACTGAGATTTTATAACTGTGTTATAAATAAAAATATTACTATGTTTTCAATATAACTATCCCCAATGTTTCACTCTAAAGCAACATACGTTTCTAACCGAATTCTGCATTATCTTGTAAGTTATAACCATCTCCAAAGTTCCACTTTCTCATGCATAAATATATGATTGATGAGTGTCAAACTAATTAGTTAGAATTTAACATGAACTACTAAAATGTCAGAGTAAAAACTGTGTTTTATGCAAGTTCTCCGGCAAGGAAGGTAGACAATAGAATAATAAGTGAATATCAAAGTATGATTTTAAGAATAAGTCCAGAATTCAAACCAAAACAAGACAGCATACCTCCTGAGGTAGGGAAACAGAATCAAAAGATTTGCAGTCCTCAGAACATCCTCTGCTTGGTGTAGTAGTAATCTTGAATTCCGCAACCCCCTGACTATGTTTGGAAACAAATGAAAGTATTACATTGATTACATTGGTCTTTGTCAGATGTATATTGTATAACTCAGACACAACCAATGAAGTTCTAGAACTCACTCTGATTGGTCTTCTTCTCTGGAGTGGGACAAGCAATTGATTTATCAATTGTTTGGAGAATCGTCTCGCACTCGAAATCTGAAGAATCTTTTACTGATTCATCACATACTTTTGGATCCAATCTTCAGCATAATAGAAAAAGAAGATAATCGAACATATTTTGAAAGGGAAGTCAAGTCTCCTAAAAATAATAATAAAGGGAAATAAAATGAGCTCTCTAGTGATAGGATTGGAGGGCTTTTAACAATTATTAAAACTACACAAAAAGTCAATATTTCTGCATACAACATGAATAATATACTTACTTCAACATCCCGAGTGTGACACATTGTTAGCATCATTTTCTGGGTTGGTGAATCGAATATCCTTCATGTTACTTTTCTCTTTCAATACATGGATTCCACTTTTCTGGAATGGTAATCCAAAATCAACCACTGCATGGTTCCACGAATTTTCTAAAAGTGCTTTGTCCATATTATCGTTGAAGTTTTCCATTTTCATATGAAAAAGATGCAAATGATATGTATTCGGCTGTGATTTCGTACCCATCTTCGAACCACCTGTATAGAAAAATGTATTGCCGTTGATGATCACTCTTACTGCACGATATCGAGAACCATCCCATGTCAATGGAGAAACAACACAGAGAGCTATGGCAGGAAACTTATTACGAAACCAGAATGAAATTGACAATCCTTCCGAACATTGGTGGTCGAACCACTCAGGAATCTTCGCCCGTGGCAAACGGAACCAAGTATTTCCAGCCTCATGTAATTCATGTTAGTCATAAATAACTAATGTAAGTTTACCTATAACAAGAAGAATATCAAATACATTACAAATAAAAACAAAATAAATCATAACCTGGTTTAGTAATTTGCTTTTGCACGACGAATTCAACGATGTGCAGTTTAATGTAGATAACATTCTTAAGCATGGAGGAATCCCTTTAATTTCCTGAAGTTCTTCACAATCATCCAACACAAGCCTCCTTAAAACATGACAATTTTCGATAGATTTAGGAAGAACTATGAATCGATTTTTAGTTAGGTGTAGTTCTTTCACATTAAAAAACAACATGATACTTGTTGATAAATATTCATCTGAAAGTTTGCAGTCCTTGAGACAAATATATTCTACATGCGAAGATTGCAATGGACTCACTTCTTTTTCAATCTCAGTGGTAAATTCACCCAGTTTTGACATTCCAACAACTCTATCTGGTAAATCAACAATTTTACAGTTACATGGATATGATGTTGGAGGCAGAGTGATATTTTGAAATTGAAACGGCAATTCTTTTATGGGAGTGTTATCAAAATAAAGTTCTAGTAAATTTTTCATCTCTCCCAATATTATTGGAAAACTCTCTAAACTTAGACAATATGAAAGATCGAACCATTCCAATGAAGTCAACCTGAGCGGTGGAATACTCCTAAGCATGACACAACGTTTAATACTCAAGAATTTAAGTTTGTCCAACAACCCATCCACCACACTTGGAAAACTTTCGAGAGTACTACAATTTGAAAAGTCAAGTGTTTCTAAAGAATCCAATTTGAGAGGTGGTATACTCCTGAGATTGTGACAACTTGTAACAAGCAGGGTTTTAAGTTTTCCAAGAAACCCGTCCACCACAAGTGGAAAACTCTCAAGACTATAACAACACGAAAGGTCAAGTGTTTCCAGTGAATCCAACTTGAGAGTTGGAATACTCCTGAGATTATGACAACCTTCAACATGCAGGGTTTTCAGTTTTCCAAGAAACCCGTCCACCACAAGTGGAAAACTTTCAAGACTATAACAATGTGAAAGGTCAAGTGTTTCTAGAGAATCTAAATTGAGAGGTGGAATTCTTTTGAGATTGTGACAACTTTTAACAAGCAGGGTTTTAAGCTTTCCAAGAAACTCGTCAACCACAAGTGGAAAACACTCGAGCCTGTTACAATATGAAAGGTCAAGTGTTTCTAGCGAATTCAACATGAGAGGTGGAATACTCTTGAGACTCCGACAACCTTCAAGAAGCAAGGTTTTAAGTTTTCCAAGAAACCCGTCCATTACAAGTGGAAAACTCTCAAGACTATAACAACACGAAAGGTCAAGTGTTTCTAGTGAATCCAACTTGAGAGGTGGAATAGTCCTAAGATTATGACAACTTTTAACAAGCAGGGTTTTAAGTTTGCCAAGAAACCCGTCCATCACAGGTATTTGTGTTAAACCTTCAGTATAATAAAGATTTAAAACTCTCATATTCTGGAACTTCTGCAAAAAAAAAAAAAAAAGATAAATAATAAATATATGAATAATATTAAACCACGATTATTAATATAAGATTAGAGATATAAATATGTTACACTTGCCTTTCTGAAAAATCCATTCCACTCAAATACATTTGATGGAGGGTGACTGAAAAAATGGCATCTTTCATCTCGCACATGGAAATCTGATGTCGGATACTTGCGATGGAGACATTCTAGCACTCTTAGACTGTTTGGAAGATGTTTGAGATTTTTAGAAAAAATAACATCATCACTATAAATTAGTGTTTTGAGATTTTTCATCTTCTTGAAAGCTTCTCCATCCCATTCTACTCTAGTACAAGAGTCGTAATGTATGATTTCAATTTTACTTGTTCCCTATAAATAAAATAGGACAAATTAACTGAATATATGGTAGAACTTTACTCCTAAAATATTATGTGATATGAATCATGTGTAGCAACGCATGATTAAATGTACGTGTAAAAAATAATAGACTAACGCTACATATAAATTAGACTCATATAAAGATAAAAAAATTGTGATATTGTGACAATTAATAATATTTATACCTCAGAAAGTCAATAGGGTGACATGAGCATTAGCTAAATTAATAAGTTAAAAATGAAAAGTCTAATCATTCATATCATTATTACTCACCTTATTTTCTTTTAAAACATGAATTGTATCTTTAGAGGACCATAACCTACTTCGTTTTCCAGGATCTTCAGGCGATTCTTGTCTAACAATTTCTTTCCCCATATCCTCCACCAAATCATGTAATGTCACACAACCATACTCAGTTATTTTTATGAGAGATTTCTCCACTAACACGTTAATGTGATCTTTCATGATATCACCATGATGAGCATGAAGTATTTTTTCAACCCTTGTCAGTTTCCATCCTTTGAAGCAACATGAAATGTCAAGAAAAACAAACTTTTCTTCATCCTCCAAAGCATCAAAGCTCAGTTGTAGTGTCGTTTGGATCTTTTTATCAGGAACCCTTTCATAACGATCTAGTGCACATTTACATTGATCTATTGTCTTATTAAAAAAATGAGAACCTACAACTTCCAAAGCGAGAGGAAGGCCAGAAGCATACGCTACGACACGTTTTAAAATATGTGCATAACCTAAAACAACTTGGTCGTTCACATCCATTAGTTCCCTTCCATACTTTGGTGCTAATAAAATATCTTTATAGCTTGGACTATATTTGTTTTTTAAAGCTTTCCATCCCACCAAGTCAAAAGAATCTTCATCATTCAATCCCTTCACCTCATATGTTCTTTCAACCTCATGTGTTGTTAACAACCTTTTGTCTCGAGTCGTAATTATGACTCTACTGCCTGGACCAAACCAAACGGATCTTCAGCAACGGCCTCTAATTGCTCCAAATCGTCAACATCATCTATAAGCAAAAGAACTTTCTTTTGGCGGAGTCTTTGTTTTAATATTGAAATTCCTTGTCCTACACTTGTGAACTCCATGTTATTCTCTCCAACAATTTGAGACATAAGGATCTTTTGGATATATATCAACCCATTTTTGTTGGAATTTTCTCTAACTTTCTCAAGAAAACAGGAACCTTGAAATTGATGAACAATAGAATTATAAACTTCTAGAGAAAGAGTTGTTTTCCCTATTCCACCAATCCCATGGATCCCTACCATGTGGATTGTATCATCAGACCCAAGATTCAAAAGCGATATCACATGTTGCTTTTGGTGCTCTAGTCCAACTAGGTAGTCACCAACATGTAAGGCAATGGGTTTTATATTTCTTAAGACTTGTTCAACAACCTTCCCAATAAACTCATGTTCATACCCATCCTTGTCCAATAAGAGAAAACAGGTCACTCAAGTGCATATGTCTATGTTTTTAACACTGATTACATATTAGGCTTAATCGTACAATTTTAGCCCCCAATTTGTTTTTAGGAATTTTATCTTCTCATGTGTTTTCCCTATGATTTGGTCCCCTCTCTCCCAAAAATTACGTTGATGTGATATTATATATTGACGTTACACTCGCCTTTAATAGTAATATTGGAACAACCTTTGCAGAGGCATAAGAGAATGTGAGGGTAAACTTATGACAAATAGCTAATAACTTATAACTGATAATTTATGATCGATAAATTAATTAAAGTGTTTGATAAAATTAACAGTTCAACTAACTGATAAATGTAACATGACATAAAAATGTATTTATGATTCATAATAAAATTAATATCTATTAATATTTAAGGATTTGAAATTTTGTAATTTAGTTTTTGTTTTTTTTGAGGGAATAATTTAATTTAGTTTTTGTTAAAGTACTTCAAAATTATTAATTTAATATATCTTTTATATCATATTGAAAAGTAACAATGGACATTTATCGAAATGTATTATTATTATTATTATTATATGTATGAACTACTAACGATTTATAAAAATCGTTTTTAAACCTTGATCCTAAACCTTCAATATTGCAAAATTTCATAATTGTCCTTTTTTTAAACCCATGATCTTCTTTATTTTATGTGTTTAATGGTCATTTTGTAACATATAAAACTAATTTACTTATTTTTTAAAATTTAATTTTGTTTGGCTTTATCATCATAACTAGCAACAAATATGTGCTAAGCACGGGGCCGTGCTCCGCACGGGTTAATTCGAAGCGGAGAGCTATGCATCAAAGCGCATTACAATGCTATAAGAATTGAGAAAATAAGAAAAAACTAATGATAAAGCCCATGCTAATGATTAAAGGGAAAATTACATTGATTCCCTTGAGATTTTCTTATAACACAAGCACCCCTTCTAATTTTCGAAACACATCAATTTCTCCTCATTTTATTCATTTTGATAACTTTGTAAATATACAATTTAATTTCAGTCATTTTGGTTTGCTTGTATCTGTTTTCTCTTTTCACAACTAAGTTAATTGAGGTTTTTTTCTCGCAATGGAGAAACGATAACAACATTTATTTTTACCACCAAACATAATAAAAAATCAGCAATTACATAAGAGATCAAAAGAGAATATTGAAATGAGAAGAACTTTGGTGGATGAACATTGTGGTTGATCAATGAAAAGGAAATAATCTTCGATATATCCGTTTTATTACATTAGAGTTTAAAAATTAAACCGTCTTGACTGAGGAACAATAAGTTGGAAAAGTCACCTAAGTGAAAAATGGAAAGAAAAAATAATGGAAAGTTGAGTGAGTTCATACTCGTATGAAGGAGTTAATAGCTAAAAAAAATGGAATTACCAAAGTTTAAACCGTGTTATATTATAAGGGAAGTGCTTGTCAAATTGATAAAAATAAGGGAGATTAGTGTTTAGTTAAAAAATAGAGCGGGTGTTTGTGTTATTTAAGAAGACTTTAAGGGAGGTTAGTGTAATTTTCCCATGAATAATTACATTGAGTAAAGTATTCTTGAAAATAAAATTACTAAACTTTTATATGATAGATAGACGTAAAATAATTTTATAACAAGAAAATACTTTCATTAAAAAAAGTGGAAGGTATTTATATCTATATAACATATAAAGAAAATAATCTCTTTTAACTTTTTTGGGTTAAGTTATTCTCTTTTCAAAATTACCCTCAAGTTTAACTACAAATAGTACATATAACAAATTCAATATGTATTGTCAATGATATATCAATTTTTTCCTTATCCTTTACTCTTTTAAAAAAATAATTGATGGAAGTGAATTCAAAATTTTAAAAAATGTAACAAACACAATATAAATACATGTCCAGTTTTTTTCCTTTATGTTTTAATGTATTGTCCACCATATATCAAATTTTGTTTTCCTTATCCTTTATTCTTTAAAAAAGATAATTAATGGGAGTGATTTCAATTTATTTTAAAAATGTAACAAATATGAATATGTTTATGTTTTAAAAAGTTTAACAAACTAGATCGAGTATATATATATATGATCGTACCTGATCAGAATGTGACTGTCGGTGCTTTAAATGCGGTGGGAGG
>Ga0228710_1008583_pt1 | contig 14601 bp, 10 predicted proteins | sample MedpolnodulmetaG_FD_177995 | JGI IMG/M metagenome (GOLD analysis project Ga0228710, IMG submission 177995) | Root nodule microbial communities from Medicago polymorpha collected in Santa Monica, California, United States - pink nodules | ecosystem: Host-associated > Plants > Roots > Nodule...
ACATTTATTCATTAGCAAGTTTGAGTTTTTGTATTTTTAAGAATTGTTTTTATATTTTTATTCTTGAGTTTATTTAATTAATGTAGTAGTATGTTATTTTCATTTCAATGTGTTTAAAAAATAGTTGCAATTTGTTATCTATATTGAATTTATAAATTAGTTTTTTAATAATAACGATAAAATAAATAAAATGGTTAATAGGGTTTTACCCCCCTGTAATATAGACTACTTTTAGTTTTTCCCCTGTAAGAAAAAAGTTTTAGATTTCGTCCTAGTAAAATCAAGATTCTTCAGAAATAGACCCTGACCTTATGTGACTGTGCAAGTAAGCTGATGTGGCACGATGAATCAGCATTTTTTTATGGTGTGGCACAGTGACTGTATAAATATTTTTATTTTTTATTTTTTTTAAATACGTGGCATTTGTGGCTAAATTTTTTTAAAAAAAATCATGCTTTTTTTTATTAATTAGCAGTTATTTTAAAAAAGCAATTATATATTAAAATCAAATGAAAAAAAGAAAAGGAAAACGCCTAAAAAAAATTAATCCATATCTTCATCTTCAACCTCTTTACCATCATCATCAATCTCTTCATCTTCATCACCAAATTCAATCAACCAAAAATAAAAATTTATCATAATCTCCATTAAACTCTCAAATTCAATTCCTCAAAATGACTAGAGCAACAACAACAACATCAACATCGAATTCAATTCCTCAAATTCAAGTCCTTTATTGGTGTTGAAATTGTTACACACACTTTAATTTCCATCCAACAATATCAACAAACAGAACCCAACAAACCCAAACTCGAATCTAGCAGCAGATTTAGAACACTAAACTAAACAGCAGCCAACAACAACAACTTTTGTCGTCTAGATTCCATGAAGACGAATGTGTGAATCTAGATCTTAGATGAAGCAAAATTGTGAATTCAGACAAGACCCAGGTCAACTGCGAATCAGAGTGAGCATCTTGTGTGATTGAAGGAGGACGACCACCGTATGCAGAGGCAACGATCAAACCCCTCTCGGGATTACTGTTCATCGACATGCTTCTAAGTCCCTTTTCACAATTCAAATCATATTTTTTTAAATACTTCACAAGACTGACCCAGAAGAAGAAAATCCCTTGCTAAACTCACCCTAGAAAGAAAAAAAAACCAGTAAGATTTAATGGATTGAGATGGTGAAGAATGGAAGGGGGCTTGAGATGTGTTACACGATTGAGGGAGAGATAACTTGGGGTGAATTTTATTTTATTTTATTGAAGATAGCTTGGAGAGATAGACATTTTTTTTCATCTTTCTAGATTTGGAGATAGACATGAAGAGAAATGAATATGTGTGCTCGGTTTGTAGAAATGTTTAACGAAAATCCATAAATCAATAATTATTTTATGATTTTTTTATGTTTTTTCAGTTAAAGTAAGAATTTTGAGTTTGATCAGTCGTTAAGAAGTCTTTGTAGTAGTTTAGGTCAAAGAATCTTGTCACTAGGGTTAGAGTTGTCATTAGGGTTAGAGTTGTAAGCTTGGTTAGTCGATAAACAGTTTCATTAGTCATTGAACGTTCATCCAAGTACTTTGACTCCAAGATTCTTTCAGTTAGGGTAAGAATTTTGAGTTTCATTAGTCGTTAAGAAGTCTTTGTAGTAGTTTAGGTCAAAGAATCTTGTCATTAGGGTTAGAGTTGTAAGCTTGATTAGTCGATAAATAGTTTTATTAGTCATTGAACGTTCATCCAAGTACTTTGACTCCAAGATTCTTTCAATTAAGGTAAGAACTTTGAGTTTGATCAGTCATTAAGAAGGCTTTGTAGTAGTTTAAGTCAGAGAATCTTGTCATTAGGGTTAGAGTTGTAAGCTTGATTGGTCGATAAATAGTTTGATTAGTCATTGAACGTTCATCCAAGTACTTTGACTCCAAGATTCTTTCAGTTATGGTAAGAATTTTGAGTTTGATCAGTTGTTAAGAAGTCTTTGTAGTAGTTTAGGTCAAAGAATCTTGTCATTAGGGTTAGAGTTGTCATTAGGGTTAGAGTTGTAAGCTTGATTAGTCGATAAATAGTTTGATTAGTCATTGAACGTTCATCCAAGTACTCTGACTTCAATATTCTTTTAGTTAGGGTAAGATTTGTGAGTTTGATCAGTCGTTTTGAAATCATTGAATTAGTTTAGGTCAAAGATTCTTGTCATTAGGGTTATAGTTTTCATTAGGGTTGGAGTTGTAAACCTGGTTAGTCGATAAATAGTGTGATTTGTCATTGAACGTTCATCCAAGTAATCTGGCTTCAAGATTCTTTCAGTTAGGATAAGAGTTGTTAGTTTGATTAGTCGATTTGAAGTCTTTGTAGTAGTTTAGGTCAAAGAATCTTGTCATTAGGATTAGAGTTGTCATTAGCGTTAGAGTAGTAAGCTTGGTTAGTCGATAACAAGAGTTTGATTAGCCATTGAACGTTCATCCAAGTACTTTGACTCTAAGATTCTTTCAGTTATGGTAAGAGTTGTGAGTTTGATCAGTCGTTTCGAAGTCTATTAGGGTTGAACTTTATTTGATCTTCCTTTTCAAATTCATCATTTTTCTAATTTTCACAATTTTGTTCATTCTAGTAGGGTTGGACTTTATTTGATCTTCCTTTTCAAATTTATCATTTTTCTAATTTCCACAATTTTGTTTCTTCTACTAGGGTTTGACTTTTTTTGCTTTTCCTTTTCAAATTCATCATTTTTCTAATTCAACAAATTTGTTCATTCTACTGGGGTTCAACATTATTTGATATTCCTTTTCAAATTCATCATAATATAGAGCCCAAAAGAGCTGAAAGAAGTTATTTTCTTTATATATAATATAGATTATGTGAAACGAATATATTAATAAAAAAAGGGTGTTATTTTTTTAAAAAATAAATAAATAAGGGATTTTCTTTTTTAATAAAAATGAATTGAATATTAACTAAAAAAAATTTAATTTAATTTTAATTATTGTTTTTGGTAGAATCATATTACTCAATTTCCCTTTTCCTCTTATGCTAAAATAATCAAATTTGATCTCCCTCCAATTTCACTTTCCCTCTTGTGCCAAAATAATCAAATTTCATCTCCCTCATATTTCACTTTCCCTCTTATGCCAAAATATTGAATTTCATTTCCCTCTTATACCACTATTTTCACTTGGCTCCAACATTTCCCCCATTTAATTTCCAGGTAAAGTCCCAAATCAAAATCTGAAAGTAAAAGAAAGAAAGAGCAAAAGCCACTCCATATTTTCTTCTTCCTCTCTTCTCTCTTGTTTTCTGGCCACCGTGAGTTTCCATTGGGAAAACCAAACCCACCATATTCTTCCTCATGATGTCAGCAACAAAACCCCTGAAGGTGTAATTTATATTACTTGTTTTCAGTTTTTGAGGGCATCGCATCAATCTTCTTTTGTAGAGGAAGGAGAGAGGAAAGCTTGAAGGATCGATTAAGCATAGACAAGCATGAAGCATGCCTGCAGATTGACAAAGAATGCAGGTGAGGGAAAAATTGTCTGATACTTTGCCTCTCCTTTACAGTTTCACCCTTTCATCTTCATTACAAGAGTTTCGTTGCAAAAATCTATACAGTGGGATCAGTGAATGGTGAAGGTTCTTGGGTACAGCGGTGACAGATGACATTTTACCTCTATAAATCTATTTTGTTCTTTTAAAATTTAAATCATAAGAATTTCAAGTGTTCTCATTCAAAACTTTTTATTATGCAATATTTTGATTTATTCTCGTATTTTTGTTTTTGATGAGATGATTTTTTCTAAGGTATTTCGAAAAAAGATGTTTGGTTAACATTATAATATTCCAAGGAACCTTAAAAATATGGTTTATAATAGGTAATTACACATAATTTTATTTCCATCTTCATGAGAACTTTATTCCCACATTTTTCATCGGGAAAACTTTTCTATTCTTAGAAACATTTTATACTCGGGAATAAAAATTTAGTAAACTTGTAACAAACATAAGCATATGCATTTTTATGATTTTATTCCCAGGAATCTACAAATATAACTTGAAACAAAAACACCCTAAGTCTAACTTTATATTTATGCTTATAGAAAATATTAAAAATGGTAACAAATATTTGTAGAGACAAAAAGAGAATAGCAAAATGGATGACAAGAATAAAAACTTTCCATCATTCTTATACCGAAATATTTACATAAAGGGGTTTGCTACAATAGACCCACTCTATTTTATGAATGTCTATTTTAGCATGATGCACCTTTTCTTTTAGACGCAAATACCCATCTCTTTGCTTCTTGAAAATGATAAAACTAAGGGATAAAATTCCATGTGACACATCAAAAGGCATGGCTCAAGTTTTGTTCTGAGTAGTCTCCCATTATTTTTAATCTTCTTAGTCACCCATAACGCTCAAGTCAAGTAGCTTATTTTCATGTTTCAAGTTCTCGTCGCCACCGTCGTCTTTATCAAAATGAATCTCTTTCCTTCATTTTAGTTACCATGAAAGTATTTTAATATTGCTACTAAATATTATTGGCAAGGTTAGTAAGTTACCATTTAGTAAATTGCAAACACCTTGTATTTGTCTATGGAAAAAGAGTATTCAGGTCTTCCAAGTCATCATGAGAAGAAACATGGTTGTTATCCAGTGTTGCGTACAAAATTTGGTCACCATCAACAACGAAAAACTTATGATAGAACTTATAACCAAACCAAAATTATTACAGCAGAGTAATATAGAAGTGATAAAATTTCATACTATATGGTGTTTTAGTGCCTGAAAAGAAAATTTAAAAACTTCATGAGATTCAAGAACAATTAAGAATCTCGTCTTTGAAGCTCAATAGATCGAGCCAATGCATGTCTTCATGACAACAAGCTTTTGGGTCTCATAACCTGTGGACGGAAGTAATTATTATATGGCCCTTGGTATCCTTGTCTACAAATACTAGCACCCCACCACTCTCAGTTTCCAAGTATTTCCCTTTCACAAGTATTTTTACCAACTCGCGATATTTCCAGTGTAGATGCATGCATGTTTTCTTCCCGAGGTACCACTGAGTTGTATCATAATGTATTAAAAATAGCAAACACCAAAGAGAGTCCTAGTATTCAGCAAGCATATACCATTACAAATCCTTTAATATGATAAAGAAAGTCTTATACATACCTTCAAATTTAAAGATTTCAGAAATCAACCAACAACTTCAATGAATCCAGATCTATAAACCAAACTAAGTTGCATTCTCCAAACTTCAATGGAAAGTGAAATAAAATTGAACAATCTTGTTGAAGAAGATGAAATTTAAGTTAATGTGTAGGTTGATGGTGAGTAACAATTTCTGAAAATATGAAGAAAATGGTGGTAGATGAAAAATGATTCTTTGTGAGATTCAAGTGAAGGAAGAGAGAAAGAAGACTCACGTGAGATTCAAAATGGGTGGGGGTTGATGGCTAGTAAGTTTCAATTGCTACTCTGCACTTTCAGTTTTGGGGGGTGTTTCCAGCAAAAAGAATAAAACCAATATTCTCCATTATAATATGTTTCCCTTTTATTAATGATTTATTTTCAGCAGGTAACTCCACCCCCCAAAACCGCCATCTGTCCGAAAAAAAGCAGCTTGTGCATGGTGCACAAATTTTATATTTGTGCATTCTAAAATGCTGATCACATGTCGTTTTTACGGTGGCATTTAGGATACACAAATCATTCTTTTTGGGTACCATACACAGTTTTTCTTACAGGTGCAAATAGGTGGACCGGTTTTATGTTAATAAATAATTGACCCTCTTGTTTGTTGGGATAGCATGAACCATAGGTGTTGCGTAGCTCATAGTAGTGGGAGGAACTGTTACGCCTGGCGGAGGAACATGAGCCACATGTTGAAAAGTAAGCATTGGAATTTCAGAAGCAACAGGACGGAGTATTTCGCCAGCAGTAAAAGGCGCAAACCAGGGCACAGAGCGTTGTGGCGCAGAGTACTTCAGAGTGTCGGCACAAAATGTTCATTCAGGGGCAGTAGAGGTAGATGCTTCGGCAGAGTTCTGACAGGAGGAAGGGGTGGTGGCGGATTCTATGTAGTTGATAGCACCTTTACCAATTCAGTCAATTCCTCCATCTTGGCTTTCATGGATGTCACTTCGGCACGGAGAACCTGATTCTCTTGTTAAAGACCTTCCATTTTCTTCTTTACGTTTGCTCGAGTGTTGTGAATGCGGGTTGGTTTGTAGAGAATGCGTCAGGCCACTTTTGAAACGGGCTGACCTTTTATGGAAAAGAAAAAATTTGTGTGAGACTTTGGATTTGAGACTATGAAATGAAAAATGATGCATGATGCTTATGCAAAAATAGACACATTTGTTATCGAAGGACTTGTCAAAGTAATTGTAAACATCATAACTGAAAATTTCATTGAATAATTGAAGTACTACAAGATAATTCCCTTTTTAACAAAACTGAGCCAAGGGATAGACTCCAGAGTAAATAAACAAAAGCTAGGAAATAACATAAAAGATAGTAACAAGCTCGGCAGACTCTCAAGGCTTTGAAGGAGGTGAATCCTCGAAATCTAGATGTGCACCGGCAAAGAGATCCATATACTCCTTCTTCCTCTTAGGATCCCGTTTGAGCAGATTATCTTTCCGCTGGAGTAGATCATTCTTCTTAACAAATTATTCGGCTTAGCTTGAGGATCTCATGATCTCTCTATTATATCTGTCCATCCTTCGTCTTCATCTGAACTATAGCTTCCTCGTACTTTCTTTTCCAATTGTTTCTTTCACGCGTCATCTCCGCCAACTGGTTTTGGAATTCTTCCACAGTTTCAGGGAGTATGGGCAGTGATGGTGCCAGAGTAGTTGAGGATGGGACTCTGGATAAAGTGTAAGGCATCCCATATGTTGCAGCTCTATCAATGACCCATTCAGTGTAGGAACTATGGACGAAGCTTGATCTCTTTTCCAACTGGCTCCTCTCTTTTCTATGGATGGCATGCCAAGCTTGTATGATATTTCCCCTCTCATTTGTGAAATCATCATGGTTGAGATAGAATATGCTGGATAAGTCGAGGTATAAAGGTTTGGTTTTGACTGGGTATCCGAGCTGTTGTTGGGCAAGGATGGGATTGTAGCAAAGGTATAAAGGTTTGGTTTTGACCGTATACCGATAAGGTGCACGTTAGGGAAGTCACCACATTGGATAATGACGATTCCGGTATTGCTGCTGCGTTGTACCAAATTATGTCGGCCGGGGTAAGGGACATGATTCTTTGGGACCATGGGAGCTTTTCAGGATTTTTTAATGAAGGGCTGAGTTCGAGGTAGATGAGAGGTAAACCATTTGTAAAGTAAGGGTGCACAAAAAAGGATAGTTCCACGTCCGGCTAGGGTTCGATCATGGATGGAATGGTAAGTGTCAGCAAGTAATGTAGGGACGGGGTTTTTGGTGAGGAAGATTTTGATGGCATTGATATCAACAAAATTGTCAGTGTTTGGGAAAAGTAGGAGTCCATATATGAGTAAGGCTAAGATGGAGTGAAAGGCTTCATTATTGGCTAGTTCGGCGAAGAGGGAGGCTTTTTGGAAAAGGAAATTAGTAGGCAGGCATTGGAGACCTCCTTTGGTGGTAAGATTAGTTTTAAGTTCGGAGGTTTCAAGGTGAAGAGTTGCTGCAATAGGTGTCGGTTTAGGAACAGGTTCAAGGCCATGGAAGGGTACTTCTTCAGACACCGGTAAACTAACCAAGTCAGAGTATTCTTCAAGAGTGGGAACCAATAGGTAATTGGGGAATAAGAAGCAATGATAGAGGGGGTCATAGAATTGGACCAAGGTATTAAAGATCCCTTATTCAACCTTTGTTTGGAGGATGCTAAGTAGTCTCCCATGGTGAGCTTGAAAGTCCTTCGGACTGGTTACCCTGGATCCTAGCTCCTTTAACTTCAATAAATCCGGTTTCTTGAAAGTATACTTCCTAGTGCTCCTTATTGCAAAGTTCATATCTACGATATTTACAAAAACTTGTTTAAGTCCTTCGATATTTAATGAAAAAATATATTTATGAATGAATGCATGTATGCATGATTTATGCTACACAAACGGTGAAAACATGGTAAGGTTTAAGTCCATAAAGCTGGAGTCAAGGGTAAACACGCCATTTGGTAGGAACTATGGTTTCATTTGTACCTGTATTTCGGGTTCTACCAAGTTCCCAAAGTCCAACTCCTTCCGAATATTATCGGGTTACGGGACTACTCCCGGTTCAACATCATTTGTAAGAAAGTCTCGTTTGAGTGTAGTATCGCGTAACAACCAATTCAAGACTACTCTTGATTAGCCACCGCACTACGTCCTAAAAGGCCAAGATGGGTTAAATGTAACTAAAGGTCCTCAACATCGACGGTCACTTGAAAATAACAATGCCAATCACGACTACTCATGTCGACATAATATTACTTCCAAGAGACCTTCATTGAGCGTGGTTATATCACATGTACCAAAACCCGAAACTTACTCTCGGTATGGGACTTTGATTATACCACCATCCTATCTTAAATTTCCCTCAAGTTCGGGTGTATAACTTATCTCACCACTCACGTTTAAGAAAGAAGAAAGAAGAAGAGAGAACATATATACACGTATTTCCATCTTTTATTTTTTGATTTTATTTTTAAGCAAGTTATAGCACAAAATTTAAATAAAGCCAAGTTAGGCTCAACCCTCTTAGGGGATTCCCCAGTGAAGTCGCCATTTCTGTCGCATCATTTTTCGGAGATCAAGGCTATTTGATTAGCGTTTGACTCACTAATTTATTTCACGACTGAACATTTAATTTTTTAAGAAAAGGGGAAAAAAGTTCAAATTACCCCATATTTTGAAAAGATTTAGGGTTCGGGGGTTAGTTACATAAAGGGAAGGTATAAGCACCCTTTATGTCTGTAGTATCCTACGAGAACCTCTTGATTTTATTTAATTTATGTGCCATAACTTGCATGCTTTTGAAAATGGAATTTAAAGTGATAAAAAGAAAAAAAGAGACTTATTTTATTTACATTTTTTATGATTTGGAAGGACGAGTGTCCTTTGCCTACGTACCCGTGAGGGATCAAAACCTCGTAGTTCGGGGTAGAAATTGACGTTTGATTTTGTATTTTTTATTAGTTTTGAGAAAAGGTTTTAAAATGAAAAGCCAATTGGCAAAATAAGTTTGTTTGTATTTTTTATGTTTAAAGGAAAATGACTTAAAGTGTATTTAAAGTTGATTGCAATTTTGATTTAAGAAAGAATAATGAAAAAATGGATAACTTGATTTTTGAATCAAGGTTTATTGAGAAAATGTTTTTTTTTTGTGAATTGTGATTATCTGCATTAAATTAAAACCACAACTAACGGAGCAAGAAAAGTAAAACGTAGGTATTTTGTGGTTACGTTGGATCACCACAAAAACCTTTAACCTAAACTAGAAGCATAAAAAAAAGAAAAAAAACCCACACACACACACACACACACTTTTTATTTATGATTTACATTGACATAGGATACATTCTATGGTCTGCGAAAAAAATAAATAGGGTTAATAGTGCTTTTCACCCCTGTAATATAGATTATTTCCGATTTTCGCCCCTATAAAATTTTCGGTTTGGATTCCGACCTCGTAAAAAAAAAAATTATTCCGGAAAACACCCCTCCCCCATATGATCGTGCATATTTGCTGACGCGGTCACTGTGTGGCATGTTAACTGTGCATATATGCTTATGTAAAGTGCTGAGTGTATAATTAATTTTATTTTTTAAGGATACGCCTGGCATTTGTGCCTAATTTTTTTAAAAAAAATTATAATATAAATTCATTTATATTAATTTAGAAATAAAAATTATTTAAAAAAATTTAAAAATAAATTTTTGAAAATAAAAAAATTCAGTAAATTTTTTATTTACGAATTATTTTTTTAAAATTCAGGAATTATTTTTATTACGCAAAATATTTTCCAAATTTTATATTTTTTGTTTAAAAAATAAAAAATGACCTTTAAATTTCATAAATTTTTTTTTTTTTCTAAAATTTTAATTTCAAAAAAGATTTTATAAAAATCTCGAATAAAATTTTCGGAAAAAAAATCTGAATTTTTTTTAAAAATTGTAACCAGGTTTTTAAAAATAAAATATTTTCCAGAATATTTTTTTGTAAAAAAAAAATTTAAAATATTTTTTTTCCGAAAAAAAATCTGACTTTTTTTTAAAAATTTCGAATTTGTTTTTTCTAATTTAAATTTTTTTTATTTTTAAAATTAAACTCCAGAATCTTTAAAAAAAAATTAATTTCGGAAAAAAACCGAATATTTTTTATGATTATTTTAATATTTGAATTTCAAAAAAAATCTTATCTTTTTTTCTGATTTTTTAATATTTTACTTTCATTTTTTAAATTTTTTGGATTTTTTTTATTTTTGAAAATTAATTTTCAGATATTTAAAAAAATAAAATCTGATGTGGACAATTAAAAATAAATAAAAATAAAAAAGCCAAGTCAGCGCCACATATGCGCATTTGATGAGTTGGATGGAGGAGGGGTGTTTTCCGGAATTTTTTTTTTTTTTACAAGGATGCAAATGAAACCGAAAATTTTAAAGCGGCGAAAACAGGAAATGACCTATATTACAGGGGTGAAAAACACAATTAACCCAAATAAATATGCATGATAAATTTACATTAAGCCTAAATTTGCATTCTAAAATCCGTGCCATAAAATAAACTACAAACTAAATTAAAATGTGAAATGATAAAACTAAACTAAAAATGCATGAGTGATTTATATTCAAGCCTAATATACAAACTAAGTTCCATGCGGTAAAAATAAATGACATAAAAAAAATATGCAATGGATAAATGAATGATGAATATGCTACCTAACCTAATAAATACGTAAATAATAAAATATAAAAGACAAAATAAAACGATATAAGAGAATTTGAAATGCATGAAGAAGTAGAGATAATAAAAAAAATGATGTGAAAGGGGGATGCAGGCAGCAAGCATGGGGTGTAGAATGAGAAAAAAGAAGAATTGGGCCTCAAGCCAATAAAGAAGGGCGTTGGGCTTACAGGAGATAAATATGGTTGCTTCTGATTGTTGGATCATGATCAAAAAGTAAAAAAGGGCGAGAGTGTACTTCCTGTACATGGAATGGCACGCACAGGATTGGGTGGCGCGCACACACACACACACACACACACACACATATATATATGATGTGGGTCAGATTTTATTCATTTCACACTTCCTATTCTCTCTCTACATCAAAAATAGAGAGTTAGCTCTCTCATCTCTCTATGTTCTCTCATCTTCTCCGATGAGGAGAATTCATTCTGGTGCGACGGCCGGCCGTCATAGACGGCGCCGCGCCGCCGGAAACATGCTAAACAACCTCCTTTTTTATATTTTTTTTTCGTCTTTCTCTTCTACTTTCTTTTCTAGACTTTTTCTTTTAAAAAAAACAAAAGACCAAATATAAACCATAGATCTAGAGTTTAAAGTGGATTACCTTTTCACTTTTGGATCGGATTTTTGAGAGCAATTGCTACGGATTGTCTCGTCTGGGCGGCCGTCCGAGCTTTTGATGGCGTTTGGTGCGGTTTCGTTGGTGATGCTTGGGTTAGGGACTACGGGTTTGATCGGTTTGAGTCTTATGGCTTTGGTTGAATTCGAAAATAAATGTTATTGATGAGTTTGTATACGGTTATGTTCTTGACAATTTGTGGTGATTTTGTTGATGCTTCGTGTCTGGTGTTAGTTTGTGTGGATAAGATTTGATTAGAGTTTTTTTGAGGATGTTTTAGGTTTGTAATGTTGACTGGTTTGAGATTAGTGTGCGTGAGGGTTTTGGTGCGGCTTTGTGTAGCTTGGTTTCGAATATTAGTAATGCGTTTGTGGGTTGAGACGTGTTATGGGTTGGACTGAGTTATGGGTCGTGATACCTTGGTTCAGTGATAGTATTCTTCCTCCTGTGTTATGCGTTTTTTGTTGTGTTGTTTGGCTGTTGAAAATTGTTTGAGGTTTTCGATGCAGGTTTATTAGTCGTGAAAAAATTGTGTGTTGCTGATGAATTTTTGGCCCCCCTATGTGTTGATTTGCAGGTTCCTTTTATAGTGTCAGGTTTTGAGTTAGGGTTTGTTGAAGATCAGCAAAAATTATGGCTTGGAGAGGAGGAAAGTAAGTTGTGAACTGGATTTGCCTTAGATGAGGCGTGAGACTGTTTTTTTTTTGGATTAGGATGCAGATGAACTGGACATTTTTGACCCTATCGACACTATTTGGACTTATCAAAAATATAAATAAAATAAAAATAATAACAGTAAAAAAGAGATAAAGACTAATAATGATAAAGATGATGATTAAAATAAAAAAATAAAAAATAAAGATTTAAGAAAACAAAACTAAAGTTAATAAAAGATGGAATTTAAAATCAAAATAAAAATAGAAAATTGAGAGAAGAGAGCCCGACTCGGAACCAAAAATGAGGTATTTTAAAATACATCTCTGCCGAATTTTTCACTAAAAAGTCAGTGACTATTCAGGATCGAACTGTGTGTGAATGTAGGACCTTAGGTCAAAAATCGGGGTATGACAATGTTCAACTTGTGTGTAATTATCTTGTGATTATAATTATGCATGAACGACATTTTTTTAAAATTTCCCCTTGATATTACCAAATGTTGAAAAGTTAATTAGAAAATGACTTTTAATTATTACCAAGTTTTTTTATGTTACCCATCTATTAGGTGTGCTAAAGAGATAATCACTACACCTTAATATCCTTAAGAGACAATTTATAATTGTATGAAGGTTTTTAACAACTCGTTATGTTATTAAAATATTTAATTGTTTTTAGCTCAACAGACACTTTCTACACTATAAAATCATCAACTCATATTATATTTGTAACATGTAAAGATATAAAAATATGTCTAATACTCTCATGTTTGTTATTACTTTTATTGTATTGATTACCCTATTTCTTGGTCCAAAGAATGTTTATGGTGAGCTACTTCTTCAAGCTTTTCAAATTTCCTTCTTTTGTTTGTAGTTACTGAATATTTTTTATTTTATTTTAGTAACATTATTTTACTCAATTTTTCATTACAGCATTTCAAGAATGTGCCCATACTGATGATTGTCCAAAGGCTAAGAATATGTGGTTAGAATGCATCAATAATTTTTGTATACCATTTCCAATTCCGAACGAATGGAAGAACAAGCAATTAGGCTAGTAATAAATATATGAAATATACCTTATACGAAAACATTTCGTAGTTTCCATCTAGTATCTTCACGCACACAATAATTGTCTTTTTATATTTATCTTATAATTTATAATTTCACAATCCTTGCAATTATGGCTTTGTACTCAAATATGTTGGTAATGAAATGAAACAAAGCACTAAATAATATAATAATGAGATTGTTTTTTCTTTCTTAATTTTGTATTTATTGAATTTGGCCTCCATTTTAAGTATATTGAGTTTTCTTTCTAATATAATTCCACCAAGAAGGAACTGTATTGATTCTAATTATTAAAAAATATTCGTTTAGAAGTTATGCAAGATTGAACTATACTCATACAACTTATGAAGCCTTTTAGAGAATGGATTTTGACTTCAATTGTGGTGCTCGATGGGATCCTATATTTGACCCTCAAGTTGTTGGCGACATTGAAGGTGTTGTAACACCCACAATTTTGGGAGTGTTGAAGTTGAAAAATATAATCTTTGAAATGATTACTCTTGTTCACTTATGTGTAATGTGGGTAATCATTATTTTTTTTTTATATAACTACGTCAAAATCAACATTAGTAAAAATGTTGAAGCAATTTTAACAGCGTGTGCATAACTTATACTGCTAAAGTCACAAAGTGTTTCCTGAACAAAAATGCAGAAAACTAAGTACAATATTATTATTCTTAAGTTTAAAAGATAATGATAAACGACTATAAAGAAAAAGTAACAAGGCTTGAAAAGGCCCCTAAATTTGATGAAATACAAAACGACATAACATATAAAAAGTTTAAACACATAATCTAGACTCAATCTAGGATGGGAGAACTTCTTAGGTCTCTCACCGTGAGCAATGTAAGAAAAAAAATATTAAATGTTGGATAGTGAATTTCCATGATTCTTAGCTTACACCATCAACACTGAATAATTTTTTGTATTATTTTCACTTTCCCATTCTCTCTCTTCTCCAGAACAACAACTACTGCAACCACAAGAACATCCAAATCTTCATCTCCTTCCCCATCACAGTATAAATCCAATTTCTCGTTTTGTACTTGCGTGTTGTTTGCTCCTCATGATTATATTTTACTTAAATAATTTGAGATTGCTTCTCAAACTTCATGAACCCAGATCCGCTGCTATATTTAATTTCAATTTGCAGAAAAAATACTTCAATTTCAACTTCGGATGTCCCCAAAAGGAATTATTGAACTATCAAAACAAAAAAAAGCCAATTCGCTATTATTAAAAGATGAATTTGAATTCTAATTTGATTAGCATTTTAAGAGGAATTGTCAAAAATTTGATTGAATCTGTAGTTTTTTTTTTTTTTATC